>Ga0209463_1002418_pt1 | contig 10313 bp, 6 predicted proteins | sample AgamicMgSfrz_FD_187169 | JGI IMG/M metagenome (GOLD analysis project Ga0209463, IMG submission 187169) | Agave microbial communities from Guanajuato, Mexico - Mg.Sf.rz (SPAdes) (version 2) | ecosystem: Host-associated > Plants > Phyllosphere > Phylloplane/Leaf | place: Guanajuato, Mexico... | reverse complement strand
GCTGCGATCTGGACGCCGCCGACGCAGGAGAGCGCCTTATGACCAGCCTGAAAGCGGGGCTACTGAGCGCCCGCAGTTATCTGACCATTCTGATCGGCTTCCTGATCGGTTTCGCCATCGTGCTATGGGTTGAACATCAGATGCCGAAACGGGTGGAAACCACCGAAGGCATTATTCTCAGCAAGAATTTCCCGCCGCTGCCGCAGTCGCGCGATTTGACCTTTGACGAGGCGGTCTGGGCGCGCGTCGCCTGGCAATACTTTATCAACAACACGCAGCTTAACGGCCTGGTTAACGCGCAGGATGGCAAGCCATGGTTCAGCCTGTGGAGTACCGGCAGCTATTTACTGGCGACCATCTCGGCGCGTCAGCTGAATATTATTTCCACGCAAGAGTTTGACCAGCGCGTGGCCGCCGCGATCGTCACGCTCAGCGCCCTGCCGGTTCAGCCCGGAGAACTGCCTGCCAGCGCTTACCATGCCGATACGCTGGAGCCGATCGCCACCGCCGTCGCGCCAGCGGTGGATATAGCGCGCCTGCTGGTACCGCTGCAGGTTTTGCAGTGGCGCTATCCCCAGCACGCCTTTGCGGTAAGCGAACTGCTGGCGCGCTGGCAGCTTGCCGCGCTGCTGCAGACGGGCGCGCCGCAGGGCGCTAATTTGCCGGTTAACCGCTGGCTGCTGCGTGACGATGATCCGCGCGGCAGCTATGGCTATCGGCTTTACGCCGCGATGATGCTGCGCATGATCAATACCCGCACCGGACTGGCGGTCAGTCAGCCGCCGGACGGCATCAAAATGGTCGAAATCGACGGCATCGCGGTGCCGGACGAGGGATTGCGCACGCCCTGGGGCAAGCAGCCGTCGCTGATCAGCCTGCCTTATTTGCTGAGCGGTCTGGAACTGGGTTTCGATGCGCGCAGCGGGGAGATCGCCTGGCGCATTATGCAAATTCAGCAGCAGCGCACCGGCGAAGCATCCCGCCGTCCGGCCATCAGTACCGATTATGCCGAACAGGCGCCCGACTTCGTCAGCGCCCTGCCGGGCGAACAGCCGCTGCCGCGCAACGAGCAGCTCGATAATCCGCCGCCGGAGCCGCTGACCACCCATCCGCTCAGTTCCACCCGCTCCGCCTTCAGCTGGTATGCGCTGTTTCGCAACCGCTGGAGCGAGGAGCAGCGTCAGCACATGCTGCCGATGCTGGCGCCCGGACGCGGCTGGAAAGCCGGATTTAATCCCGATAACAGCATCAACGATCGCATTGATGCCGATACAAACGCCGTGGTGCTGGAGAGCCTGACCTATATTTCTCATGGTCAGCTGCTCTGCCTTGCCTGCCTCTGGTCGCCTGCCGAAGCGGCGCCGGAAACCAACCAAAGAGTGAGCGCTGAATGAAACAGGCCATCCATTTTCCATCGCTAACCGTTTATCGTCGGCTGTGCGTGCTGGCGAGGTTGCTGCGGCTGCCCGTATTGACGAGGTTACCGCTGCTGCATGTGCTGGTGAGGCTGTCGAAGTTGCCGGTGCTGGCGTTGTTACTGCTGCCTGGGCTGGCTGGCGCCGTGAGTTTACCTGCGGCGGATTATCCGGTGCGTCATGGCGATCTGACGCCACGTGAAATGGCAATGGCGAAAAACGCCTGGCAATATTTTGTCGCCAATACCCAGCCGAAAACCGGGCTGGTGAACGCGGTGAACAAATACCCGTCCACTACCATGTGGGATAGCGCTTCCTATCTTGCCGCCTTGACCGCCGCGCGTGAGTTGAAAATTATTGATAAGGCGGAGTTCGATCGCCGTCTGCTGCAGTTTATGGGAACGCTGAACAAACTGGTGCTGTTTCGCAATGAGATGCCCAACAAGGCTTACAACACCATTACCGCGCAGAAAGTAGACTATATGAACAAACCCGGCGAGATTGGTTTCTCCGCCATCGATATTGGCCGCATGCTGATGTGGCTGAAGATCATTAAAGAGCGCTACCCGGAATATGGCAACAGCATCGATAACGTGGTGCTGGGCTGGGACTTTACTCACGTCGTGGACGACTGCGGCACGCTGTACGGCGCTTATGTCGATCCCAATAAACAGACGCACTATGTGCAGGAAGGTCGTCTGGGCTATGAAGAGTATGCTGCTGCTGGTTTTCAACAGTGGGGCTTCTCCACCTGTCAGGGCAGCCGCCCGGAACCCTACGCGCTGGCCGATATTTACTGCGTGCTGGTGCCTTATGATTCCCGCGATCCGCGCCTGACCAACCAGCATAACTATGTGGTGACCGAATCCTACCTGCTGCACGGCCTGGAGATGGGCTGGGATAAAGGCGATGACCGCGAAGACAGCCCACGTAATTACAGTCATCCGTGGATGAAAGACTTTGCTGACCGCGTGTATCAGGCGCAGGAAAACCGCTACATGATCACCGGCACGCTGACCGCGCGCTCCGAGCATCAGCTGGATAAAGCGCCGTACTTTGTTTACGACACCGTTTTCAGCGACGGCTTCAACTGGAACACCATTACCGACAAAGGAAAATATGTGCCGGAAACGGCAGCAATATCGTTAAAAGCAGCGATGGGCATGTGGGCGCTGTGGGATTCGCCCTATACCGATCGCCTGCTGGATACCATTGAAAACGCCGATGAGGAAGGGAAAGGCTACTATGAAGGCCTGTATGAAAACGGCGACGGCCCGATTAAGGAATTTACTGCTAATAACAACGGCATCATGCTGGAAGCGCTGCTGTTTAAAAAAGAAGGCAAGCTGCTGAAGTTTAATACCGACAATCCGCGCAAGCCGGAGTTTGCGCCATCGCTGTGGGAACGTCGGCTGGTCGATCTGTTCGAGCCGAACAATGACAGGCGTAACCGGCCCTTCCTGGAAGTGACGCCGCCGGTGAAAACCTGGTGCGACCAGACCGGCACCGCCGTACGCAGCGCGCCTTCCTGTAAAGCCTGCAAGTGCGCCAGCTGTAAAAATGAAGATGCGCCTGTGAAATTACCGCCGGTGGCGACCTCATGCCTCAAACAGTAATGCGCAGGCGCGCGCTGTTTATTCTGCTGGCGGCGCTGCTGCTGGCGATAGTCGCCCTGGCGCATAACAACGGCGCGGGCTGGCGCTGGCTGGTTCAGGGCGGCTGGCACACCAGCGCGCGCATGGGCGCGCTGACGCCGGAGGAGCAGCGCTGGGCGCAGGTCGCCTGGCGCTATTTCGACAACAATACCCAGCCGGAAACCGGCCTGATCAACGGCAGCGATAAGCGCCCTGTTACCAGCGTCTGGCAAATCGGCGATACCCTGATTGCGCTGACCGCCGCGCGTGAACTGAAGCTGATTGAAGAAGCGGAGTTTGAGCGGAGGCTGACGCGCATTATCGGCACGCTGAATCGTCTGCCGCTGTCCGGCGCAGGACTGCCGAACCGACTCTACAACACCCGCAACAACACTATGGTGGACTACAGCAACCAGCCGAAAAGCATCGGCTGGTCGTCACAGGATATTGCGCGGCTGATGATGGCGCTGCGCATTGTCGCCGTGCGCCATCCCGCCTGGAGCGAATATCTGGAGCGCGTGGTGCTGCGCTGGAATTTCTGCCGCATCGTGGATGATAAAGGCCAGCTGTATGCCGGTTTACTGCAAAACGGCCAGCTGATTACCCATCAGGAAGGCCGCCTTGGCGACAGCGAATACAGCGCCGCCGGTTTTGGGCTGTGGGGATTTCCCAATCAAATGTCGCTGCGCCCGCCCGCGCAGCACGTGATTGTCTATGGTATGGCGCTCGATATTGACGCGCGCGATCCGCGCACCACCTGGACGCCCTCCGCCATCACTACCATGCCTTACGCCCTGAGCGGTCTGGAGTATGGCTGGGAGCTGCCGGGCGCGGGGCGCGAAACCGGCAAGCTGCTGCGCCAGCGCGCCAGCCTGGTTTATCAGGCGCAGGAACAGCGCTGGCTGCGTGAAAAAATCCTCACCGCCCGCAGCGATTTCAACCTGTCCGCCGCCCCCTGGCACGTTAACGATACGCTGTATGCCAACGGTTACCCCTGGAATACGCTCGGCGACGACGGCAACTATTATCCGCGCCTGGCGCAGGTCTCCACCCGCGCGGTTTTCGGACTGTGGGCGCTGTGGGACACCGATTTTACCGATGCGCTGATGCGCATGACGCGCCTGCAATATGATGAACAGCGCGGCTGGTATGAAGGTCGTACCGAGGCGACCGGCGACTACAACCGTGCCATTACCCTTTCCACCAACGCCACGGTGCTGGAGGCGTTGCTGTATAAGGCCAATATGGGGCCGCTGCTGCCCGACGGTCAGCTCACCGACAACAGTTACTTCTCGCAGCGTCTTTCCGATCTCTTTAACCGCCCTCAGCAGTGCTTCCCTGTGGAGAGAAAACCCACGGAGCGGCCAGATGTTCCCTGAAATCCTTCACCGGCCCGGTAACAAGGAGCCCTTATGACGCAGCGCCAACTGCCCAACGAACTTGATTATCTGCGCGCCGCCATTTTTGTTTTTGACGCCAGAGAGCGGCTGGTCGGCTGGAATCAGCAGGTCAGCCGGTTTTATCCATCGATTCGCGATAAGCTGCGCCCCGGCATTACCCTGACCGAGCTGGCGGAGGATTTTACCGACGCCACCTATATGTCGGACAATGTGCGCAGTAAGGCGGAGTTCGCCGCCAGCCTGATTAACCGCAGCCGGATCGATAACCACAACGAACTGCGTCAGCTGGTCGATCGCAAAATATTTATTCAGCACAACCGCACGCCGGAAGGCGGCATTGTCGCGCTGCATACCGATCTCACCGATTTCGATCTGGCCAGCGAATCGCGTCAGCAGCTGCACGAAGATTTTCTGCTGGCGGCGGAATCGACCCATATCGGCATCTGGGACTGGCAGGTCAGCGCCGATATTCTGCAGGTCAACGATGCGCTGCTGACCATGCTCGGCTATCCGCGTGAAACCTGGCATTACAACGCCACCTTTCTTGAGACGCTGCTGCACCCGGACGATCGCGCGCGCGTACGCTCGATGCTGCAGCGCGCCAGCAACGACAGCGTGCCGGTTTTCGATTGCGAAATCCGCCTGCTGCATCAGAGCGGCGACTGGCGCTGGATGTTGCTGTCGGGCCAGGTAATCAGCCTGAATATCAGCGGCGAGATGGAGCGCGCCATCGGCACGCTGCAGGATATAACCAAACGGAAAGAGGCGGAGCGGCTGTCGCAGCAGGCCGCCGCCGCCGCGCAGGCGGCTAACGAGGCGAAAAGCGCCTTTCTCGCCAATATGAGCCATGAAATCCGCACGCCAATGAACGGCATTCTGGGTATGACGCAGCTCTGCCTGGATACCTCGCTGACCGATGAACAGCGCGACTATATGACGCTGGTGCTGCATTCGGCAAAATCGCTGCTGCGCATCATCAACGATATTCTCGACTTCTCTAAAATCGAAGCGGGCAAGATGGAGTTCGACGAAGAAGTGTTCGAGCTGCGCCCGTTTATCCAGTCTATTGTGCGTCCGCTGATGCCCGCCGCCAGTGAAAAATCGGTCGAACTGCTGGTGAATATCGCCGAGGAGGTGCCGCACAGCATCAGCGGCGACAGCGTGCGTCTGCGCCAGGTGTTGACCAATCTGGTCAGCAATGCGCTGAAATTTACCCCGCATGGCGAAGTTGAGCTGCGGCTGCAGCGGCACGAGCCGGAGCATCGCCTGCTGATCGAAGTGCGCGATACCGGCATCGGCATTCCGCCGGAAAAACAGCAGCTGATTTTTGAATCCTTCAGTCAGGCCGACGTCTCCACTACCCGCCGCTACGGTGGCACCGGCTTAGGGCTAACCATTTCATCGCGGCTGGTGGAAATGATGGGCGGCACGTTAACGGTGAACAGCGAGCCGGGCAAAGGCAGCGTGTTCAGCTTCTCCCTGCCGTTGCCTGAGCAGGCGCAGCCGAGCGAGCCCTTCCATGCTTCGCCGCTGCTCAGCGGCCTGAATGTGCTGGTGGTGGATGATAACGCCACCAACCGTCGCCTGATGCGCGATATGTTGCGCAATATGGGGCTGCGGCCGATGACCACCAGCAGCGCGGCGGAAACGCTGGCGTTGCTGGCGGAAAATCACGATTTTCCGCTGATTTTGCTGGATGCGCAGATGCCGGAAAAAGATGGCATGTCGCTGGCGCAGGAGCTGATGGCCAATCCCGCATTAAGCGGCAGCAAAATTATTATGCTCAGCTCAATGAGCCGCTTTATGGATGCCGCCGAGCTGAAAAAAATCGGCGTCACCCATTTCCTCAGTAAGCCGGTCGATCAGAAAGAGCTGCAGGATGCGCTGCTGGCGACGCTGGCCGTACCGGACAGCAGCGCGCCCGCGCGCGTGGTGCCCGTGGAACCCGCAATCAAACCCAACGATGCCACGCTCACTATTCTGCTGGCGGAAGATAATCTGGTGAACCAGAAGCTGGCGGGCTTTCTACTGCAAAAGATGGGGCATCGCTTTGAAATCGTCGGTAACGGCATCGAAGCGCTGGGAAAACTCGATCAGCAGCGCTGGGATTTGATCCTGATGGATTTACAGATGCCGGAAATGGATGGCGAACGCGCGACCACCTTAATTCGTGAGCGTGAGGCGCGCAATCCGCAGCGGCCACGGCAGAAAATCATCGCCATGACCGCCCATGCTATGCAGGGCGACCGCGAGTTTTGTTTGCAGCATGGGTTTGACGGCTATATCGCCAAGCCGGTTTCGCCCGATATGTTACAGAGCGAAATTGCCCGCGTAATGGCGCTATCCGCCAATCCAGAGGCGGCCTCACAAACGATAGCAGAAGCGCCGCCGGAGCTGGCAACCCTGCGTGACCGGCTGGGCGTCGATACCGATCTGCTTAAAGAGCTGCTCACCCTGTTCGCGAACGAAGTGCCGCGGCTGGTAAGCGAGCTTCAGCAGGCGTTGCGCGCACGCAATCAGCAGCAGATTCGCCGCGTGGCGCATAAGCTGCGCGGCGAGGCGGCGACCTTCGGCTTTAGCGCTTTTGTTACGCTGTTGCAGGAGGTGGAACAGGCAGCCAGCCATAATCAGCCTCTTGATGACAAGGCGATTATTCTTCAGCTTGATACGCAGCGCGAGCAGATTCTGGCGGCGCTGCACAGGCTACAGGAGAGATCATGAAAACACGCTGGCTCGCCCTGTTATTCGGTCTGAACTGTGCCGCTCAGGCCGCGCCGCCGCCCGTTCAGCCGCCTGTCAGCCTGTCGCTGGCGGGCCAGTGGCGCGCCCACGATGCCAACGATGCCAGGTTTGCAGGCTGGCGCGGCAGCGATGCCAGCTGGCGTAAACTGCGCGTACCGGCCAACTGGTACAGCGCCGGCTGGGATCATCAGGGCGCGCTCTGGTATCGCACCGAGTTTTCCATGCCGCCGTTGCCCGACGATGCCATGACGACGCTGGTGTTTGACGGCGTCGATTACCAGTCGGAAGTGTGGTTTAACCGTCAGCGGCTGGCGCAGCACGAAGGATATTTTCAGCGTTTCGCGGTCGATATTAGTGACAACGTCACTAAATATAATCGACTGGCGGTACGGGTGGACGGCCCGTTTGAGGATCCGAAGAAGAACTGGCCGCTGCGCAAAAATTTAATGAAAGGCATTCTGAATCAGCATGATACGCGGCCAGGCGGCGCCTGGTCGCCGCAGGGACAGGATGCCAACTCCGGCGGCATTTGGGCGCCGGTACGGCTGCATCTCAGCCGTGGCGCCACGATGGATAATCTTATTTTGCGGCCTGACTGGTCGCAGGGTTTGGAGCATCCACAGCTGAAGGTTGAGATTGTTACGCGGGCTTTACAGGCGAAAAACGCCACGCTGAAAGTACGGGCGACGCCGGATAACTTTACCGGCCAGCGTTATGAGCAGAGCCAGCAAGTGACGTTGTCACCGCAGCGTGACGGCAGTCAGCGCCTGACGCTTACCCTGCCGATGCCGGAGGCCAAACTGTGGTGGGCTGTAGGCTATGGTCAGCCCAACCTTTACCGCATTACCGCCACGCTCAGCGACGAGCAAGGGATAATGGATCGGCTTAGCAGCCGCACCGGCCTGCGCAAAATAGAAGAGCAGCCCGATAATCGCGGCTGGCTGCTGAATGGCAAGCGCATCTACCTGCGCGGCACCAACTATATTGGATCGCCCTGGCTCGGCACCATGAACGATGAGAAATACCGTCGCGATTTGACGCTGGTGGCGCGCATGAACGGCAACGCTATTCGCGTTCACGGCCATGTCGCCGGACGCGCGCTTTATCGTCAGGCTGATGAGATGGGCATAATGATCTGGCAGGATGTGCCGCTGCAGTGGGGTTATAACGACAGCGAGGCCTTTGCCGATAATGCCGCGCGCCAGACGCGTCAGATGGTCGAACAGTTTGGTAATTCGCCAGCGATCGTCGTATGGGGCGGACAGAATGAACCGCCCTTTAACTCGCCGTGGATGGAAAAACGGTTTCCCGATTGGCATAACAATCTGAACCGTCATTTGATGCAAAAGGTGGCGGATACGCTGGCAGAAGATAAGTCGCGCGTCGTTCATCCCTTCTCCTCCGTAGAAGAGCATTACTGGCAGGGTTGGTATTTTGGCGTGGCGACCGATGTGCTTCAGCCCGCCAAAACCGGCATTATCACTGAATTTGGCTCGCAGGCGCTGCCGCGTCTCTCCACGCTCAAAACCATTATCCCGCGTAAGGACTGGTGGCCAGCCAGCACCGCGCCGGGCGACCCGCACTGGGTCAGCTGGAAATATCATAACTTTCAGCCGATCCAGACTTTTCAGTTTGCCAAAATCTCCCGTGGCGACACCATGGAAGCCTTTATTGCCAACACGCAGCGCTATCAGGCCGATCTGGTGGCAATGGCGGCGGAAAGCTATCGCCGTCAGCGCTTTCAGCCGGTTACCGCCCTGTTCCAGTTTATGTTTGTGGAAACCTGGCCGTCGATAAACTGGGGCGTGGTGGATTATTTGCGTCAGCCGAAGGCGGGTTATTACGCGATGCAGCGCGCCTATCAGCCGCTGTTGCCGTCGATCGAACCGGTTACGCTGCAATGGCAACCCGGCCAGCCGGGACAGATACGCCTGTGGACGATTAACGATCGCTGGCAGGCCGTGCCCGGCGCAACGCTGAACTGGACGGTCAGCCAGGGCTCGCAAACCCTGGAGAAAGGCAGCCGGAAAGTAGAGATTGCTGCCGACTCCGGCGTGAAACAGGTCGATCTGACGGTAACGCCGCGCACGGCGGAGCCGCTGAAAGTAAGAAGCTGGATTACCGATGCCCAGGGCCAGACGAAAGCGAAAAACCATCTCATCCTGCGTCCGGCCGCCGCGCCTTAAGCGTTTGTCCCGACTATGCTTAACAGATGATTTTATGAGGCAGTATGAGCAAAAGGAGCAGTAATGAAGAAGCGACTGGCAGTAATGTTATTGATAGCAGGCTGTGGCATCGCGCAGGCAGCGACCGATGCGAGTAATGAAGCACAGACCTATATTGCGGGACTTTGCGCCCTGACTGCGGATCAACCTGCAACGGGGCAATCGCCGCAAGCGCTGGTGCAAAAGCTGAAACAGATGAGCGCACGCGGCGCTTCGCCTTACGCAATGGATAAGCCCGAATTTAACGAGGATGAAGCGGAAAAAGTGGCGAAGGCTTATACCAGCCTGCCTGACGAGGTGAAACAGCAAAACCGTGACGCCGAAGCCTGTAAAAAAGTGACGCTGGAGCAGTATCAGAAAGCTGAATAGCGCGGCAAAAAGCGGGCTGAAGCCCGCGTTTTCCGTTATCTGTCGTGATTATCTTTACTCTTTGCCGGTCAGAAAGCGGTAAATTACCGCCAGATCCTGCTCGCCATAGCCTGCTTCAACCGCCTGCTGCCAGAGCTGGGCGATATTTTGCAGCCCCGGCATGGAATGTTCTTCGGCGGCAGTCAGCGCCAGCTGTGCATCTTTTAACGCCCAGACCAGCTGCATTTGCGGCGTATAGTCGCCGCTCTTGATAGTATCCAGCTTCACTTTGGCATACGGCGCCGCCAGCGGCCCGCCTTCCAGCACTGACCAGAGATCCTCCGCAGAGAAACCAAACTGCTGCGCCAGACTGGTACTTTCCGCCAGCCCCTGCATCATGGCGATCAGCCAGGCGTTAACCACCAGTTTCATACGCGAACCGGCACCCGCCGCGCCCAGCCAGCGCGCGCCTTTGCTGATGGCGGCGAAAACCGGCTCCAGCCTCTCTCCGATCGCCGCGACGATCCGGTCGATCGCGGCGCGGGGCTC
>Ga0209463_1002415_pt1 | contig 10324 bp, 8 predicted proteins | sample AgamicMgSfrz_FD_187169 | JGI IMG/M metagenome (GOLD analysis project Ga0209463, IMG submission 187169) | Agave microbial communities from Guanajuato, Mexico - Mg.Sf.rz (SPAdes) (version 2) | ecosystem: Host-associated > Plants > Phyllosphere > Phylloplane/Leaf | place: Guanajuato, Mexico... | reverse complement strand
GTATAAAAAGGAATAATGAGGAAAGGGTGCAATACATAATGGAACATCCAATTGAAAATTTAATGAAAACGGCAATGACAAATTTAAAAGAGATGGTAGATGTAAATACAATTGTTGGGAGCCCGGTCTCAACAGCTGACGGAAATGTAGTATTAACAGTATCTCAGGTGGCTTTTGGTTTTGGAGCTGGTGGAAGTGATTTTAAAGGGGATTTCATTACTGAAAAACATAACGGTGGGCAAAATCAGCATAAAGAGAAAAAGCAAGGGCATCCATTTGGAGGAGGAAGCGGGGCTGGGGTTTCTATTAGCCCAGTTGCTTTTTTAGTAGTCGGTTCTAACGGTGTGCAAGTATTACACCTCAATAGTAGTACACATTTAATTGAAAAGGCTTTAAATACGGTACCAAGCACTGTAGATAAATTTGTAAATGGTCGCCAAAAGTGAACTTGCATTTTTTAGGAATTATGATATATTAGAAAAAGTGCGCTTTAGGATGATCGGAATAATTGAACTGTAAATATATATGATGTGTGGAATAAGGGAGAGGAATTTATGATTAATATCAAAAACTTAGTAGTTGGTTTATGTATGTTAGTAAGCGGTTTTGTTGTATATGTAATAAAAGAAAAAGCTCCATTCTAAAACAGACAAACCGTTACTGTCTGTTTTTAATTTACAAAAAATGTTGACAAGTTATTTTATTGATGTTAAAATTTTAATTCGTGTCTCGGTTACAGCTAGTATAAAGTAAATAAATCTTATAAATGTAATACGAAAAGTTTGCGAAAGATCGGGTAGTCTTACCAACAACTTTTGTGAACAAACCCTATAAATTATAAGTGTAAGCTTTATAGGTATACTAGTGAATCAAGGAGCGGTCAGTGGAACCGTAATGATGAGAGAGAGGTAGGGCTTTCATCCAGTATATGTTACTTTCCCGTTAGGTGAATATAAAAAAGAGGACTCCTTTTCAAAAGGAGTCCTCTTTCTTTTTTTAAGTGCGAATTTCAACTTGTTGACAAATTTCATCCGTTGTTAAACCGTGAGCTGTAATGACTGATCCTTTAATTGATGCATCTGCAATGCCCATCACATTAGAATCTTGCCCAGTTACAACGCAACAATCACACCCTTGTGCATCCTGTTCTGAGTTAAGTGTAACAACTTCATGACCTTGTTGCTGAAGAGCTTGTTGAACGTCTGTTAATGAGTTTTCAACGCCAATTCTAGCCATAATTCTCACCTCCTACCATCTAATTGCTAGTATGCTCAAGTTCACTGCATATATTTATGAAAAGACGGTAGGAAGTAAATCTTTGTTTAGTCGTTATATACGCCAGTAAGCATTTGACTAACGAATTGATCGTTTAATGTATCTTGTGCAGAAGAAGTATTTGAATGGATGTCGATTGAAGCAATAAAATGATTATGTTCTTGCGTGTTTGGTTCTACCTCTACGTAATTATCGAATTTACAAAAACCTTTCGTGTCCATTAGATCAAATAATTGCAACATTTCTACTACCTCTTGTCTCGTTCCTTTAATTTGTACACATGCCATATTTATTTCCTCCTTCATTTTGACAAATTGTTTTTTAAAAATAGGATTATGATTACGAAATGAAAAATATGAATGTTATTTTTAGACAGCGCTATTTTTGTTATTTTCCCCCTTTTTCAGCAAAAGTCGTTATATATTCTCGGATTTATAAAATCGGACGTCCGTTTATTGAATACAATAGATTCGTATTAATTGATGAAAATCCTTCTTTTAAACAAATATTTTTTTAGTGAAAATTGGCGAAAAAAATTTTCAGACTTTTTGTAAACGTTAACAATGTTGTTAAATCAATATAATTAAAGATGTACGTACGATTAAAAATTATAAATTTTCTAAAAATTTACTTGATTTATTTAAAAAGGAGAGTAAACTAGGAAACAATAAAAAATTCATAGAACATAGGAGGCACTTCCAGTGAATGAGCAATGGATTTTCTTAAATGGAGAATTTGTTCCGAAAGATGAAGCAAAAGTTTCGGTATATGATCATGGCTATTTATATGGCGATGGAGTATTTGAAGGAATTAGAGTTTATAGCGGTAATGTTTTCCGTTTGAGAGAGCATCTTGTCCGGTTGTATGAATCAGCAAAATCAATCCTTTTAGAAATTCCATATTCATTAGATGAAGTAACGAATATTGTTGTTGAGACGATTCGACAAAATAAATTATCTAATGGATACATTCGCCTTGTTGTATCAAGAGGAGCAGGAAATCTTGGATTGGATCCCGATTCATGTAAGAAGCCGAATGTAGTAGTAATTGCAGAACAATTATCTTTATTCCCACAAGAATATTATGAGAAAGGGATTCCAGTTGTAACAGTTGCAACGCGCCGAAATCGTCCCGATGTTTTATCCCCTCAAGTAAAATCTTTAAATTACTTAAACAATATTTTAGTTCGTATTGAAGCGAAATTAGCTGGAGTACAAGAAGCACTTATGTTAAATGATCAAGGATATGTTGCTGAAGGATCAGGAGATAACGTGTTTATTGTTAAAGGAAATAAATTAATTACACCACCAAGTTCTGCTGGAGCGTTAGAAGGTATTACACGAAACGCCATTTTAGAAATCGGCGAAAAACTTGGATATGACGTAAGAGAAGAGTTATTTACAAGACATGATGTATATGTAGCTGATGAAGTGTTTTTAACAGGAACAGCTGCTGAAGTTATTGCTGTTACGACAGTAGATGGTAGAACGATTGGTTTAGGGCAAACGGGTCCACATACGAATCGTTTATTGGAAGAATTCCGAAAGTTAGTTATAGAAGATGGAGAGAAAATTTACGAAGAAAATAAAGTTGGATAACAACTTTTTATAACATAAGAAAGCGTTGAGAGGGAGGAGTAGTTGATTGTGAAGCCTCACAGAGAGTCGGTGGTTGCTGAAAACCGATGGTTCACGTCGACGAACATCGCCCTTGAGTGCTAAGCTAAAGCATTTGTCTAGGCTTAGACGGTAGCTCCGTTATTAGCTAGACTCATTTATGGGTCACTGAGGCAAGAGTATTCTTGCAAAGAAGGGTGGTACCGCGAAATCTTTCGTCCCTTCAGCACATAGCTGGAGTGTGGACGTAGGATTTTTTTTATTGATAAAAGTTTTAAAAAGGGGGCTTATAAGAACAATGTCTTCAAAAACGGAAGAGAAACTGGCAACTGGTGCACAGCTATTGTTAGAAGCGCTAGAAAAGGAAGGAGTAGAAGTGATTTTCGGTTATCCTGGTGGTGCTGTTTTACCTCTCTATGATGCACTGTATGATTGTGAAATTCCTCATATTTTAACAAGGCATGAGCAAGGAGCAATTCACGCTGCTGAAGGGTATGCCAGAATTACTGGTAATCCAGGGGTTGTCATTGCAACGAGTGGTCCAGGTGCTACAAATGTGATTACTGGTCTAGCAGATGCGATGATTGATTCATTACCACTTGTTGTATTTACAGGGCAAGTAGCAACAACGTTAATTGGAAGTGATGCTTTCCAAGAAGCGGATATTATGGGGCTTACAATGCCGGTGACAAAACATAACTATCAAGTGCGAAAGGCTTCAGATTTACCTCGAATTATTAAAGAAGCATTTCATATTGCTAAAACAGGAAGACCAGGCCCAGTCGTGATCGATCTTCCGAAAGATATGGTAGTAGAGCAAGGAGAACGATGTAATGATGTGCAAATGGATTTACCAGGATACAACCCAAATTATGAACCGAATTTACTCCAAATAAACAAATTATTACAAGCAATTAGTGCTGCAAACAAGCCGTTAATTTTAGCTGGAGCAGGTGTATTGCATGCGAAAGCATCAAAAGAGTTAACAAGTTTTGCGCGTAAATATGAAATTCCTGTTGTGCATACATTACTTGGTCTTGGTGGCTTTCCGCCAGATGATGAACTTTTTCTAGGGATGGGGGGAATGCATGGTTCTTACACAGCCAATATGGCGTTATATGAATGCGACTTACTCATTAATGTAGGCGCGAGATTTGATGATCGGCTTACTGGAAATTTAGCTTATTTTGCTAAAGGAGCGACTGTCGCGCATATCGATATCGATCCAGCAGAAATCGGAAAAAATGTGCCGACTGAAATTCCTATTGTTGCAAGTGCTAAGCGGGCATTGGAAGTATTACTTCAACCAGAAGGAAGGAAAGAAAATCATCATGAATGGATCTCTTTATTAAAGAGTAGAAAAGAACAGTATCCATTCTCTTATAAACGAAACTCTGAAAGTATTAAACCTCAATACGCGATTGATATGCTATATGAAATCACGAAAGGAGAAGCGATTGTAACAACAGACGTTGGGCAACATCAAATGTGGGCAGCGCAATATTATCCGCTGAAAAATCCAGATAAATGGGTAACTTCTGGCGGATTGGGAACGATGGGATTCGGATTTCCAGCAGCAATTGGTGCGCAAATCGCAAAGCCTGAAGAACTAGTCATTGCAATTGTTGGTGACGCTGGGTTTCAAATGACTCTACAAGAATTAAGTGTATTAAAAGAACATTCTTTACCTGTTAAAGTATTTATTTTAAATAATGAAGCTTTAGGGATGGTAAGGCAATGGCAAGACGAATTTTATAATCAAAGATATTCACATTCCTTATTGTCGTGTCAACCAGATTTCGTCGCTCTTGCGAATGCGTATGGTATAAAAGGTGTTCGTATTGATGATCCACTTCTTGCAAAGAAGCAGTTGAAGCATGCGATTGAATTAAAAGAACCAGTCTTAATTGATTGCCGTGTACTTCAATCTGAGAAAGTTATGCCGATGGTTGCGCCCGGGAAAGGCGTTCACCAAATGGAAGGAGTGGAAAAAAGGTGAAGAGAATTGTTACAGCGACAGTTCGAAATCAAAGTGGTGTGTTAAACCGAATTACAGGGGTTATGACACGAAGACATTTTAATATTGAAAGTATTTCAGTAGGTCATACGGAATCATCAGATATATCGCGAATGACGATAGTTGTGCATGTGGAAAGTGAACAGCAAGTTGAGCAGTTAATTAAACAACTTCATAAGCAAATCGATGTTCTGAAAGTATCAGATATTACAGAAGAAGCGATGATTGCTAGAGAGCTTGCTCTTATTAAAGTAGCAACTTCTGTAGCAAGGGCGGAATTATATAGTTTAATTGAACCGTTTCGAGCCGCTGTAATAGATGTTGGGAAGGATTCCATAGTTGTGCAAGTAACAGGTACGCAAGATAAAGTGGAAGCGTTAATTGAATTACTTAGACCATACGGTTTGAAAGAAATTGCGAGAACAGGTGTAACAGCATTTACACGTAGTATGAAAAAACAAGATAAGCAAGTTATGTTAATTCAATAATCATTTAAATATAGGGGGAAATGAAAATGGCAAAAGTTTATTATGAGAAAGATGTAACAGTAAATGTATTAAAGGAAAAGAAAGTAGCAATCATCGGATATGGCTCGCAAGGTCATGCGCATGCGCAAAATTTACGTGATAACGGATTTGATGTAGTAGTAGGTTTAAGAAAAGGTAAGTCTTGGGATAAAGCGAATGAAGATGGATTTTCTGTATATACAGTAGCAGAAGCAGCGGAAAAAGCTGATGTAGTAATGATTCTACTGCCTGATGAATTACAACCAGAAGTATATGAAGCTGAAATTGCACCAAATTTACAGGCTGGAAACTCTCTCGTGTTCGCACATGGATTTAATGTTCACTTTGATCAAGTAAAACCACCAGCTAATGTAGATGTATTTCTAGTAGCGCCAAAAGGACCGGGGCATCTCGTACGCCGTACGTTCGCCGAGGGCGGGGCTGTTCCTGCACTATTTGCCGTATATCAAGATGCAACAGGAGTTGCGACTGAAAAAGCACTTTCTTATGCTGACGGAATTGGAGCAACGAGAGCTGGTGTATTAGAAACGACGTTTAAAGAAGAAACAGAAACAGATTTATTTGGAGAGCAAGCTGTACTCTGCGGCGGAGTGACTGCACTTGTAAAAGCAGGGTTTGAAACGTTAGTTGATGCGGGATACCAGCCTGAACTTGCATATTTTGAATGTTTACATGAACTGAAGCTAATCGTTGACCTTATGTATGAAGGTGGACTTGAAAATATGAGATATTCAGTTTCAGATACAGCGCAGTGGGGAGACTTCGTATCAGGACCACGCGTTGTTACTGAAGATACGAAGAAAGCGATGGGGGCAGTATTAGCAGAAATTCAAGATGGTACATTTGCAAGAGGCTGGATTGCAGAGCATAAAGCAGGAAGACCAAATTTCCATGCGACAAATGAGAAAGAGAATAAACATGAAATCGAAGTAGTTGGACGTAAATTACGTGAAATGATGCCTTTCGTACAGCCGCGAGTAAAGGTAGGGGTTAAATAATATGAAGCAGGTTTTGTTCATGGATACAACGCTTCGTGATGGCGAACAATCACCAGGAGTAAATTTAAATGAACAAGAGAAATTACAAATTGCTAGGCAATTAGAGAGGCTTGGTATTCATGTAATGGAAGCTGGATTCGCGGCAGCTTCCGAAGGTGACTTCCAATCAGTAAAACGCATCGCGAATACAATTCAAAATGCTACGGTTATGAGTTTAGCTAGAGCGAAAGAAAGTGACATTCGAAGAGCATATGAAGCAGTGAAAGGTGCTGTATCTCCTCGTCTACACGTATTTCTAGCTACGAGTGATATTCATATGAAATATAAACTTTGTATGTCAAAAGAAGACGTGTTAAATAGTATTCATCGTTCGGTTACGCTTGGAAAATCATTATTTCCGACAGTACAATTTTCTGCAGAAGATGCGACAAGAACATCGAGAGCATTTTTAGCTGAAGCAGTAGAAACTGCGATTCGCGCAGGAGCGAATGTAATTAATATTCCGGATACAGTTGGATATACGAATCCAGAAGAATATTATTCTCTTTTCAAATACTTACAAGAATCCGTTCCATCATATGAAAAAGCGATTTTTTCTTGTCATTGTCACGATGATCTTGGTATGGCAGTAGCAAATTCGTTAGCTGCGGTTGAAGGCGGAGCATTGCAAGTAGAAGGAACGATTAATGGCATTGGAGAAAGAGCAGGGAATGCAGCGTTAGAAGAAGTTGCGGTTGCTCTTCATATTAGAAAAGATTTTTATAAAGCAGAACCTTCTATGACTTTAAAAGAGATTAAGGCGACGAGTACATTAGTAAGCAGGTTAACGGGTATGGTTGTACCGAAAAATAAAGCAATCGTTGGAGCGAATGCATTTGCTCATGAATCAGGCATCCACCAAGATGGGGTTCTAAAAGAAGTAACAACTTATGAAATTATCGAACCAGCGCTTATAGGAGAATCTCAAAATCTCTTTGTACTTGGGAAACATTCTGGCCGTCATGCGTTTACGGAAAAAATGAAAGAGCTTGGTTATGAATTTACAAATGAAGAGCGAGATGCGGTATTCGAAGCGTTTAAAAAATTGGCTGATCGTAAAAAGGAAATTACTGAGGAAGATTTACGCGCACTTATGCTTGGTGAAGCAGCATTTGCAGCCCAGCAATATAACATTACGCAATTACAAGTGCATTTCGTATCAAATAGTACACAATGCGCAACAGTTGTGCTGAAGGATGAGGAAGGAAATGTATATGAAGATGCAGCCACTGGTTCTGGTAGTATTGAAGCGATATACAATGCGATTCAAAGAATTTTAGGATTAGAATGTGAATTGGCAGATTATCGCATACAATCTATTACACAAGGTCAAGATGCACTTGCTCACGTTCATGTTGAATTAAAAGAAGGTAGTCACCAAATATCAGGTTTCGGAGTTGCGCAAGACGTATTGGAAGCGTCGGCGAGAGCTTATGTCCATGCAGCAGGGAAATTAAAATCTCTTATAGCGCTTGTGAAATAAATATTTGATAGGTGAGAGAAGCTTTCCTCACCTATCAAATTGAAGTTCTGAAAATTCAGTTAAAAGGAGTGTTAAAAATGGAAAAACGTATCGTTTGTTTAGCTGGTGATGGTGTTGGTCCAGAAGTAATGGAAAGTGCGAAGGAAGTATTGCATATGGTAGAAAGGCTATATGGACATCATTTTCATTTGCAAGATGAGTACTTTGGTGGTGTTGCTATCGATTTAACTGGGCAACCATTACCACAGCGAACACTTGCCGCCTGTTTAGCGAGTGATGCGGTTTTACTTGGAGCAGTAGGTGGACCAAGGTGGGATAGTGCGAAAGAAAGGCCTGAGAAAGGATTATTAGCATTAAGAAAAGGACTCGGTGTATTTGCGAATGTTCGCCCTGTAACGGTAGAAAGTGCAACTGCACATTTATCACCATTAAAAAACGCTGATGAAATTGATTTCGTTGTCGTTCGTGAATTAACAGGCGGAATTTATTTTTCTTATCCGAAAGAGCGAACGGAAGAAGTGGCGACAGATACACTTACGTATCATCGCCATGAAATTGAACGTATCGTTTCGTATGCTTTTCAATTAGCGAATAAGCGGAAGAAAAAAGTAACATCTATTGATAAAGCGAATGTTTTAGAGTCTAGTAAATTATGGAGAACTGTGACAGAAGAAGTAGCAATTCGCTACCCAAATGTGGAAGTAGAACACATTTTAGTAGATGCAGCAGCTATGGAATTAATTCGGAATCCAGGAAGATTTGACGTTATTGTAACGGAAAATTTATTTGGTGATATTTTAAGTGATGAGGCTTCAGTATTAGCTGGATCATTAGGAATGCTTCCATCAGCAAGTCACGCTGAAAAGGGGCCTTCATTATACGAGCCTATTCACGGATCAGCACCGGATATTGCGGGGAAAAATAAGGCGAATCCAATTGCGATGATGCGTTCTGTTGCAATGATGCTTGGGCAATCGTTCGGATTAACGAGAGAAGGATATGCAATTGAAGAAGCAGTTTCTGCAGTCCTTAAATCAGGAAAATGTACAGCAGATATCGGGGGGACTGAAACGACAACTTCATTTACAAAGGCAGTTATTCAAGAAATGGAAGAGCAAGCGTTAGTAGGGAGAGGAAGATAATGGGGAAAAGGTTACTAGATAAGCTTTGGGAAAGACATGTAGTTGCGACTAATGAAAATGGATTGGATTTATTATATATCGATCTACATCTTGTTCATGAAGTAACGTCACCGCAAGCCTTTGAAGGCTTGCGGCTTACAAATCGAACAGTCCGCAGACCAGATTTAACATTTGCAACGATGGATCATAATATTCCAACGAAAGATGTTTGGAATATTACCGACCGCATTGCGAAGCAGCAACTAGATACACTTCGGGAAAACTGTAAACAATTTCAGGTGCCATTAGCGGATATCGGAGATGAAGAGCAAGGGATCGTTCATGTAATAGGACCAGAACTTGGGCTTACGCAGCCAGGAAAAACGATTGTTTGTGGTGATAGTCATACAGCAACACACGGTGCTTTTGGCGCACTAGCGTTTGGTATTGGTACGAGTGAAGTGGAACATGTATTGGCAACGCAAACGTTATGGCAACGAAAGCCGAAAGCGATGGGCATTGAGTTAAAAGGAAAGTTACCGCAAGGTGTTTATGCGAAAGATATTATTTTACATCTCCTTTCAAAGTACGGAGTAGCAGTTGGAACAGGTTACGTAATGGAGTTTTACGGAGAGACCATTCATGCTATGGATATGGAAGAGAGGATGACGCTTTGCAATATGGCAATTGAAGGGGGAGCAAAGGCTGGTATTATTGCACCAGATGAAAAAACGGTTGCTTACGTAAAAGGGCGTAAATATGCGCCGAAAGACTATGAATCTATTAAGAAAAAATGGTCAGAACTTTATACAGATTTAGATGCAGTTTATGATTTACATATTTCAGTAGATGTTACGGATTTAGCGCCGTACGTTACGTGGGGAACAAATCCTAGTATGGGTGTTCGGATTGATGAGAAATTGCCAGAAAAGTATGATGCAAATGACGAAAGAGCGTTTTCTTATATGGGATTGAGTCCCGGACAAAGTACGTATGACATTCCAGTTCAACATGTTTTCATTGGATCTTGTACAAATTCTAGGCTTTCTGACTTAGAAATTGCTGCATCTGTCGTGAAAGGTAAGAAAGTAAAAGAAGGTGTGCGAGCACTTGTTGTACCCGGATCTCAAAGGGTAAGAGAAGCAGCGATGCATAAAGGATTACATCGCATATTTGAAGAAGCTGGATTTGAATGGAGAGAGCCCGGATGCTCAATGTGTCTAGGTATGAATCCAGATCAAGTGCCTG
>Ga0209463_1002414_pt1 | contig 10326 bp, 15 predicted proteins | sample AgamicMgSfrz_FD_187169 | JGI IMG/M metagenome (GOLD analysis project Ga0209463, IMG submission 187169) | Agave microbial communities from Guanajuato, Mexico - Mg.Sf.rz (SPAdes) (version 2) | ecosystem: Host-associated > Plants > Phyllosphere > Phylloplane/Leaf | place: Guanajuato, Mexico... | reverse complement strand
TACCGTGAATTATTAATCTCCTCAACTGGAAAAAAGGCATATGAATTGGGTGCATGCGCATTAGTAATTAAGCATTTCCTTGAAATTACAATGCCAAACTTGGTATATTCCGAGTCAGCAGAAAGCTCCCTTTTAAAATAAGTACCATCTACATTTCAGCTTGTATAGTAAGAGTAATTAAAGATAAATGTTTTTACCTTCGAAACAAGAAATGAAAGATTAATTAAGACTTTCAACCCTACTAATAAAGAAAGTAAAATGATTGTAGCATGAGCTTAAACTAAAGCCAGAGCTATCTTACCTAGACAGCGATTAAGAATTGCCTCCTACTTGCTAAGAGGCAATTCTTTTACTTCTATATCTTAATCACCATAATAAAACTCCAAAAGGTTTAGGATAGATAACAAGATGATCAAAATAACCAAAACTCCTCCTATTCGTCCCCTGCTTGCTTCTTTTGGGGATTTCTTTTGTTTTTTATGGGCGTAAAAAATCAGTTTTCGAAAGGCAACGCGCAGTAAAATGATAAAAACCAACATACCAATCTTTACGGGAATTAACAGGTCATCACATCCTTGTTAACAAACAAAATAAAGAACGAACGGCCAATTGGTAAATAACTCAGCTATGAAACTTTTTATTTTCTTTGTTCTTTTGATACTCTACAAAAAATGAGACTGGGACTGCTCCAATACATATACCTATGGAAATAAACAGCGCCTGGTTCAGCTGAAGACTTGTATTTCCTGCTGCTTTACTATAAACCATAAAACATACAAAACTTAAAAATCCTATGGCGAAAGGAGTGAGCGCATGTTTGTACCATTTCATTGTATTAATCTCTCCTCTTTTATAACAGGACAAAGTTAGAACAACCCCAGCTTCCAAGGTTACGGTCATTTCCAAATTATCACATCTTCTTTTTCTTTCTTTTCCTTCTTTTCTTTTTGTTAAACAAGTCTAGCCAAATAGTCAGCATCGCTTCTCCGGAAAATACGAATCATCTTGAAATTGCACAAAAATAAAAAGGCAGGATTTCTCCTGCCTTTTTGCATATGTAATTCCTCTTTACTATGTCAACTCAACACTTTTAGCGAGCATAAAAGCGGAGATACTAAACAAAATAATAAATAAAGACGTGGCATGTAACAATAAAAACAGAAATTTTTGACCGCCTTTAATGAAGAACGAATAAATCATTCCTAGGATTGTCACTAAGATTAAAAGTGCTGCTGCTATTTTAATTACTATAGCAAAGAAAGCTCCCGCAAATACAATTGACGGAATAAAAGACGCTACAATAATGATATACAAAATCAGTGTAGCAATAAAAGCGTTTTTTGATACGTTTGAAGCCTGCTTAAACAAATTCCCCATATAATCTCCTTTCCCATTTTAAAACTGCATCTTTTACTATAATACATGTGCATAGAGGACACAATTAACTTTTTTTAAAGTGCTCATCACTTAAGCTTTATCGCCAATCATATCCGTTATATTTTTGAGATCTTATTTGCTTAGTTTATCAAATGTTGTGGCTGTTTTTTTGTTTGAGTTATTTGTGGATAAATAGCCCTGTTCTCCCCTGTCTGTTAAGTTTACCTATAGGAGAACGTCAAAAAGCTAAGTTTCTTTTTGTACATACCTTCATACGTTTGATGAAACGACGCATAGAATTATAGACGGGTTCGTGTATATCTAAAAATTCCCGCATACTCTAAATAAAAGGTTTATATTCCTTTTTATGGTATAATCAAAAAATATAATTTACAGGGAGTGAATCTGTTGGAAACTAATACAAAACCTCAAGTAAACACCAACTCTATTGTTTCTCTAACTCTAGGTATCGTATCCATCTTTATTCCAATCATCGGGTTTATTACAGGTATTATTGGAATTATCTTCTACAAAAAAGCATCAAACGAAATAGCTGCTTCCAATCAAGGCGGTAAAGGACTCGCGATTGCCGGGTTGATTTGCAGTATAGTAGGCGTGATTTCTCAGCTATTCTTTGTATTAGGAATTATTACGTTTATGTTTGCGGGGACGACGGTTGACTATGAATAACACAGACAAATTAAAAAATGTAAGAAAAACGTGGTTTAGATAGGATTATTGAAATTTCTATATTAAAGAATGAAAGCTTGATTTTCGACTATCCGAAGATCAAGCTCTTGAAATTTAAACGTTAACTATGAATCATTGTTACTACGCCTATAGCTTTTAATGTAAATTGCAAAGGAGAATAAAAAATTAAATCTATCGTTGAATGCAGAATAAAAGAAATAGTAATTGTTCTACTTACTTTACTACTAGTAATCTCTGTGTTGATTAACTGTTCTAGCTATTTTAATAGTACAGAAATAAAAACGTTCACCTCAAAATGTTATGATAACGGCGGAGAAGCCATAGTAGAAATACATAATTCAATTACCAATGACTATTCTTTTGAATGTAAATAACTGAGCTGAAAAACAGCTGGTCACTTAACAAGCTTACTTAAAAGAGGGCTAACGATTTAGCCCTCTTCTATACGTTAAAATATAGCTGTATTAAGTCAATAACAAAGGAGTTATTTATGAAACATGTCATATTAGGTATCTGCGTCTTTGTATATGCAGTACTATTAGAATATCTAAAATATAACTATGGTCTTAACCTCATAGGAAAGGTGTTAATACTGTCCGTTTTAACTGGAGTTATATATAAAATTATTGAAAAGATATACGAGAATCGAGCAGCTACACCAAAGGATGAGAGGTAATTTTGAGCGGGTTTGCTAGTTTAATTATTTCTGCAGCATGCTTACTGAAGATTCTCTAAACGAGAACCTTTAGTCGGACCTTAAAAGAATTATTATACTATACTCTGTGAATTTTACCATAATATAGTAGTTACAATAAACCATTCATAGTACTTTTATCTATTTGTAATTAATTGGATAATAAGGTATATTGTAATAAATAGGAAATTACTTTATAAACTGAAAGCGAGGATACATATGAGCTTATTAATAGTTGCTGCCATTATCACTTTATCTGTTATCTTGGACTACTTCATCTTTGACCATGATGATAAACATTGGGGCTGGCTCAAAAAAGCTTCTAAACCAGTTAGGAGAAGTGTTATTGGGTGTTACTTGCTTATGTCATTCGTTATTTATTTTGGTTTGAGTCTTCCGTATATTAAGCCTTTTTTATAAATATCAGTCTGCTTAAACTGGTTAGCCTATAACTCTTACCCAAAAGTTACAGGCTAACCCACTCATTTCACCACCACTACAAATTGTTTATCTTCAAATGTAAACATTTCCCCTAACTCATAGATATACTTCTTTTTGTCTAACTTATAATGCTTTCCCAAATAAAGCGTTTTTAAGTTAATACACGTATCTAGACTTGAAATTTTTTCTTCCGCTTCATCTCCGTCCAAGCAAGAATATAATTCAATGTGACAACCCTCTATCAGCTGTTCTTCAATATAAGTAAACAACTCTCTTATTGACTTAGAATGTGCATCACAAGATAATTCGTAGATATATGGCAAGGTAAATGCGTGCTTTATGTCACTGTACCCTTCGGTTAAGTGATTGATACTAATACCGTACGCATCTTCTTCTTTTTCATAGAGTGTAATTAGCTTAGCTTTCCTTTGATTTCGATCAAACGAAGCAACTTCGGATAAAGGCACCAACTTTTCTTTTATGCCAAAGCTTCCTGTCGGTAATTCATAAGGAGAACCTATATAGTGATGTACAGTCATATTCGTCACTTCTCTTTCTTTTTGCTTATGTAAAATACTATTATTCTATCACTCTTATTAAGATTACATACAAATACAAGAAAAATATGTATAATAAAACCAGGAGGTGACAACATGAAAAAACTACTGCCTTTTCTATTTCTAGCCGCTCTTTACTTATACGACTCTTCATACAATCATACTGCTTTTTTACATAAACCGGTTGTTTCTGCGTTTTTATATGTAGCTGCTATTTTTGCCTGTGCGCTACTGCTTGTAAATGTAAAAAAAGATCGAGCTGTTTAAGCAAGGAGATTACTATGAGCTATAAAATTGTATTTTTTGACGTGGACGGAACTCTTACTCATCACGAAAACGGGACTATTTCCACCAAAACTCGAGAGATTGTAAAAAGTTTAAAGCACAAAGGATTAAAAATCGTAGCCGCTACTGGAAGGCCTTTATCTCTGTGTGAAGAAGTTAAAGAATTAGGTATAGATACGCTTATTACCGCAAACGGAGCGTTTACTGTACATAATGAAGAAGTCATTCATAAGCTGTCTATGGAAAAGCACGTCGCGCGCGAAGTATTTGAATACGCAGCCTCGCAAAATCACGGTCTTTCATTTTACACAAAAGAGCTCAGCATGAACGGTGTCAAAGATGATAACATTTTAAAAGCACTGAAGGAAACATTATCGCTCAGTGATTATCCTCAAATTAATGAGCGTATTTATGACGAAGATATTTATTTAATGTGCTTGTATAGTGATGATAAAACGGCTGAGCAGTATACGCAGCGATTTCCCCAGTTAATGTTTAAAAGATGGCACCCTTTTGTCGTAAGTGTTCTTCAAGAAGAAATTACAAAATCGGTAGCTATCCTGAAGGTGTTAGACTATTTTAACATCGATCAATCCGAGGCTATCGCATTCGGAGACGGAGAAAATGATATCGATATGATAGAATTAGCCGGCCTTGGAATTGCGATGGGGAACGGATCTGATAAGTTAAAAAACGCCGCTGATTTTGTCACGAAGAAATCGAGTGAAGACGGAATTGAATTTGCTCTCAAAAAATTCAGCATTTTATAAGAAAGCCGCACGCTTGGACAACTTATCTAAGCGTGCGGCTTTCTCTCCATAAATGTTTCAGGATGTAGCTCCTCCGATTGAATGACAATGGCCGTCATGCCGGTTTCACTTCCCGAAGTATGCCATTCTCCTTTTTCCCACAGTGCCGCTTCCCCACTTTTAATCGAAATTCGCTTTTGGTCCTCTCCTGTTACCCATCCTTCACCTTCGACTACGATAAATAGCTGAGGTATAGGCGCTTTGTGATATCCTACTGTTCCTTCTCCTTCTATATACATATAACCGATCGTAGCTGCTCCATTTGTTTGAATCATTTTTACGTAAGTAGCTAAATGCGACTGATATTTTTCTACTTTTTTGCCATTTTCTTTGCTAGATTTGTAGATTTTCAATGTACATCCCCCCTTTGTTCATTACGTTTTCTTATTTATTTTTATTGCGTTTAAGATACTCGGGCGGAGAAACAGATTCAACAAGTAAAGCACCGTCTAGCTGGTCACGCGGTACAAATAACCTTGGCATGGTACCGCTTTCTAAAAAGATGGTTTTAATGAATATCCACTTGTTTCCTGAATTTTTTTCAAGCTGTGAGAAATCTGTAAATAAAGCCGGTGACTGCACTTGATGCATATAGTCCTCTAGACTTTTTTTAGGCGGCTTCTCTATTTTATAAGGCTGCCCTGTATCCGTATGTATTTCACCTTCATACATAAATAAGCCCAAGTAATAAGACTGTTCTTTTATTTCATTAGAAACGATTGCTCCTAATGGTTCAAATCCCGTAAACGTTTTGTATTGTTTAAAAATATGAAGGTTATGGGCCCAGACGATTATTTTTTCATCAGGATACAGCTCCTGGCAAATCCACTCTAGATTTTCTTTCATACGTTTTTCTCTTACCTTTTTATAGGTTCGGTGGTCGTTATGAAAATGGTTTATAAAATACAAGCGATTTTGCAGGCAGCGAAGGATTATTTTAAACTTACATATTTTCTCTTTACCTTCAAGACGCAGAATGTATTCTTCATGTATATATGCTTCTAAGTCTTCTATCACTGCGCTTGCTTTTTCTTTAAACTCTGCAAACTCACGTAGCATTTCTGCTGGAACTTTTTTTCTTCTCGCTGTATATTGCCCTAGTTGGTAATACCATTTATACACGCCTGCTTCAATGTATTCTATCTTTTCTATCATGTCTTCAGACACTACGGAACTCAGCTGCTGAACGAATTTTACGAAAAGATCAGGATTAGAAGAAGGATTAATATCTATTCCTATTAAACTTAAATCTGATTTTTTCATTAGCTGAAACAAAGGCAGATTTTCTTTTGTTGCCCATAAGGAATAAATTGCATTTTTTAAAAAGTCTTCATCTGTAAACTCTTCCTTTAACTCAGTAGCGCTATGGCATTCCGCTAAGCCGCTTTCAAATGCCAGTACGGTAAAATTCATTTCTTTATGTAGAAATTCTATTATTTTTGACTTCATCATATTATGTTCTCTTATGTTATGACCGTTTTCCCCTAACCACACAATTCTCTTATCTTTTACGATATGACGGAGAAATTCAAACTCTTGAGGCTTACATTCAGCCGGTTCGCTTAAATGGATTGAGTTTTTAGATAGCCACTCCACAGAGTTTAAGTACCTCTCTTTTCCTTTTGAAAAAATCCCCATATTCTGTCCCCTTTCACCACGTTACCTATTACTTCCATTTTACTAAAATACAGCTAACACTTCACTATTTATGTCCAATAGCTGATCAGCAGCAAAAAGACCTTATAGATATCTCTATAAGGCCCTAACTTTCTAGAACTCTAGATAAACTCCTCTTGCTTAGCTTTCTCCAAACGCTCTTTGACTATTTTTTTAAACACATGAGGATCATCCACGCGAATGGCGACCTGCTGGTATTTCTTTTTGATTCCCATAAAAAGCGTTGCTTCAATTGGAAACTTTAATGTTAGTAAAAGATCAGGATAAACTTTTTCAAAATCGCGTGCGATAAATTCAATCGTGGTGTTAGGGATTTTTTGTTCGAGGATATGAGTGTCTTCTACGATTTCTTCAATATCTTTAAAAGAGATTTCCATACGCTTAGCTAAGCCAAACGAAATGTATATACGATCGTCTTCAACTCGTAAAGGGTTAAGCCTGAATGCCTGAATGTCTCCTATGAAGAAAACAATGCTATAAATATTAAGGATCAGTAAAACGACTGAAAGAATTATAGACGTATTGTGCAGCAGCCAGTGAAGCCCTAATGTTTCAATGACAATCGCGTGAATAATCATAATTTGAAACGTGACAAAACTTGAGCGTTTATACAGGGTAAAGGTGTTGGCTTCATCACTCGGCTTCTTCTTCCACATTCCAAACGCATAGTAAAACATCAGCATTTCTGAACAAAGTATGTGTATAAAAGTTTGTTTGGGGAACTTTTCGTTCATAGCACGGGAAAAGGAAAATAAAAGCGGTAAAGAGCTTGATTTGATCCTTCTCAAAATAGGCGGTACGTTTTTAACTAGCATAAACAGCAGTGAAAGTTCAAATAAAATGAGTACTCCTTCTATTCCAACACCTAGCCACATAACTGACTGAAAAGAAGCCAAGTATTCACTCGGAATGATAAAACGTGCAGAAATGAGGCCTGTGGCCATTAATACAATAAAATATTTTACGCTGAACTTACGCTGCCAAGCTAAAAACAAGAGCGGAGCGACAAGGCTTAAATCTAAAATAGAACCTACTACCACTCCAGTTAGATCACCAGGCAACGACTGAAGTCCAAAAGAAGAATGATACAAAATGTAATTTGAGCTTATTACTAACAGCAGTAAAAAAAGAGCGACAAGTGACACTGTTTTTTTATGAAGAACCAAACAACCCACCTCACTTTTAGTTGGTGAAACTTTACAATTCCTGTTACTTCCATTTTAGCAGTGAAGTTGATTTAAGTCACTTTGTAACGTGAGTTTGTTTTATAAAACCATTTTAAAGATATCCACTTTTTTATAGCGGTTCTTCTATACAAATAATTTACAATGTAAAAAGAGTTTGACATTTTTGGAACTGATGCTACAATAATAAATGTAAAATACTTTTTACATTTATTATAAGGAGGAGTAAAATGGATTGGGTTAAAATTGTGTATTCATTCATCCTGTTAGTTTGCGGAATTTTGATTTTTGTTTCATTATCTTCGCGAAAAGGTGATGAAAGAAAGAAATTTATCAGTACGAAGGCTCAGTCATATGCATTTGTGGTAGTGATAGGTATGCTAATTTTAGAAGTTGTAGAGTCAATTTATCGGACTTTTCAAGGGAAAAGTTCTTATGATAGCAATGGCATTTCGCCGCTAATATTTCTAACGATGATTTCAGTTGTATATTTAATAACGTTTCTCACGTACAGAAAAAAATACGGTGATTAAATGAAATATTTTGTTATAAAATTACGAAGTTCAGCTAATTATTCCAGGTGGAACGATAAATATAACCTCCCTTATATTAGCTTTTGACACAACCTTTGAATGACATACGACAGTAAATGAGCTTGTTATAAGCGCTTTGATTAAATAGTAATAACTAGACCTCCCACTGAGGTTTTTTTTATGCACTCTTAAACATGTGCTTTGATATTACACTTAAAATAAAACATCTCCCGTAACTAAAATCAGGAGATGATATTATAAACGATGAGTCTATTAGCGTTTTCTTACTCTCTATTCTGTCTCTCAAGTAATTCAATGATTCTATCATTTTGTTTAACGATCGTTCTCAGCTTTGCTTCTAATGAACACAAAGTGATAAAAACGGCTATAAATCCTATAACGCCATAAAACATAACGGCTTCTCCCCTTTTTTAAAACAATCAACCATCTACACCTTACATCTCAAAAAAGCTATGTCTTTCCACTTTACAAACTCTAAGCGAAAACTTTTGATACCATTCTGTTTTCCCTTTGTGCTGCGCTGCGCGATGGGCTGAGTTTTCTTTCCACATTTTGATTGATTCTAAGGAATCCCAGTATGAAATGGTAATGCCTAAATCTTTGTCCCTGGCACTTTCTATTCCTAAAAAGCCTTTTTGGGCAGAAGCAAGCTCCACCATTTTGTCTGCCATTATCCCATAACCCTTCTCACCTTCCGTTCTTTCAGAAGCAAAAATAACGGCATAATAAGGTGGTTCGGGGGTTTTAGCAATTCCAGACATATTGATTTCCTCCTTTTAAAGTCAGATTAATAGCAAAAAGAGTCTAATATAAAGACTCTTTTACTCTTGATACGTAGAAGCTACTACTTTATATGTTTTCACTTTCGCTAGTTCTTTGTCAGGGATTTGAGATGAAGTGGAATCAAAAGAAATGGATTTTCCAGGAGTTAACTGTGCTTCTTCTGATTGAAATGTAGTTCCTATAAACTCATCATGTTTTCCGTATACCGCTGCGCCAACCAGGATATACTCGATAGATTGTTTGGTGTTGTTTGTAGCTGTTCCTGTGATATGTAAGATGTGATTTTCTTTTTCTTGATTCATTGCATCCTCTTTAACCTTCAAACTTTTCACATCGCTTGCAGGTTTTATCGGATTAATCTTTACCTTTACATCATATGTATCTGGCTCTTTATTAATAATTCCTTCTGCTGAAATATATCCTTCCTCGCCTGGCTTTAATATATAAGGGGCTAGATGAACGTCAGGATCATTTGGAATGATATGCGGATCAATGACTTTTCCAGTTTTGTTTACATATTTTATAGTTGTATCATTCACATTAAGCGTTTTGTCACTTTCATTTTTTATGACCGCAGAATAGCTCAGTACATGATCATGAGTGATGGAATCTACAAGTGTATAACTTTTTTCTTCTACTATTTTTATTTTCCCTTCTTTTGTTTTTTCTTTCTTATGCTGAGCAGTGTCCGTTTCCTTGTTGCATCCAGCCAGAATTAACAAGAATGCTAATAGTACTCCTAGCAGTAGTCTTACATTCATGATGATTCCTCCGTTTAATAATATTTTTTCACAAATTCCATTATAATACTTTTTTGGATTTATCTAAAGGTTATTTAAACTATAAATATAGATTGTGTTCTTTCATTACTTTTTAAATTTCAGCTTTTATTAGACTGCTGTATAAGAAAGCCTGAAATTCTTTATTATTTACAAATTGTTTTAGCATCATAAAACAATCTATACACATCAAGGATATCGGTGTTATATTTCATAGATAATAACCAAAATAAGGATTTTAAAAGAGTTTTATAGCTCATTTATCGCGTAAGGAAACCTTATTATTTGATACATCAACTAATAAAGAGTAAAATTTTTCTATAATAAAGATTAAAAGCGAAAGGATGAGTAACATGTTTAAAGACGGTTATGTAAAAGTGAATGATGTAAACCTCCATTACGTGACAAAAGGTGAAGGCGAGCTTATGCTGTTTTTACACGGATTCCCTTACTTTTGGTACACGTGGCACCATCA
>Ga0209463_1002412_pt1 | contig 10336 bp, 10 predicted proteins | sample AgamicMgSfrz_FD_187169 | JGI IMG/M metagenome (GOLD analysis project Ga0209463, IMG submission 187169) | Agave microbial communities from Guanajuato, Mexico - Mg.Sf.rz (SPAdes) (version 2) | ecosystem: Host-associated > Plants > Phyllosphere > Phylloplane/Leaf | place: Guanajuato, Mexico... | reverse complement strand
GTCATCGACAACATCCCCAAGCTGTACTGAACCCAGGGCCGGCACATGCGCGACTTCACGCTCTCCGCGTACGCTGAACTGGTCGACCACCTGAAGCAGCACGTGGGCGGCCTGTGCGGGGTGCTGGGGCTGATCGTACCTGAGATCTCCGGGGGCGGCTTTACGCTGATCCCCATTGCGGCAGCGGGCAACTACACAGCTGGAATGCTGCTGTTTATCTTCGTTGCGCGGGTGATTACCACGCTGCTCTGTTTCTCGTCCGGCGCACCGGGGGGCATCTTCGCCCCGATGCTGGCGCTGGGCACGCTGCTGGGCACGGCGTTCGGCATGGCCTGCGCAGAGATTTTCCCGCTCTATCACCTTGAGGCGGGCACTTTTGCCATCGCCGGGATGGGGGCGCTGCTGGCCGCCTCGGTGCGCGCGCCGCTGACCGGCATCGTGCTGGTTTTGGAAATGACTGACAATTATCAGCTCATTTTGCCAATGATTATTACCTGCCTGGGTGCCACGCTACTGGCACAGTTCTTAGGCGGTAAGCCGCTCTACTCCACTATCCTCGCCCGCACGCTGGCGAGGCAGGGAGGCGATCCTGACGGCAAGCCTCGCCAGGAGAATACTTGAACGATTTACCAGGGTAATGGATAATATGCACAAAGATCGGGCGGGTTAACGTCCGGATCGCCGTATCAATGGGAGTTTAAAATGAGTGATGACGTAGCGCTGCCTCTGCAATTTACTGAAGCAGCAGCAATTAAAGTAAAAAGCCTGATCGCGGATGAAGAGAATCCGAACCTGAAACTGCGCGTCTACATTACCGGCGGCGGTTGCAGCGGCTTCCAGTACGGTTTTACCTTTGACGATCAGATTAATGATGGCGACATGACCATTGAGAAGCAGGGCGTTGGGCTGGTTGTGGATCCGATGAGCCTGCAATACCTGGTTGGCGGCGCGGTGGATTACACCGAAGGGCTGGAAGGTTCCCGCTTTGTGGTAACCAACCCGAACGCCAAAAGCACCTGCGGGTGTGGCTCCTCGTTCAGCATCTAAATCGCACCACGCTCGCCGTAGGCCGGGCAAACAGCGTGCCGCCCGGCATTACAGCGGTGGCATGGTAACGCCCGGTGGCGCTACGCTTACCGGGCCTACAAACTGGTTTTAGCCTCGATTCTCATCCAGCGCAAAAGTGGGCAGCTTCAGGTGCCAGCGGATCGCCGCCAGGCGGATAGTTAAGGTTACTACCATCCCCAGCATACTGGCGCTCTCCAGCGGTACGGCAAAGGTATAGAACGCCGTTGCGTGGACGATGCCGCCGATAATGCAGGCGGTAGCGTAGATTTCAGTGCGCAGGATCATCGGTATCTCCCGCGCCAGCACGTCACGAATAATCCCCCCGCCGACGCCGGTGAGCACGCCCATGCAGATCGCCACCATTGGCCCGGTCTCCGCCAGAAACGCTTTATTCACGCCGATGCCGACAAATACCGCCAGTCCGACGGCGTCCAGCACCGGCAGGATCCACTTTGGTAGCCTGCGCGGCTGGCGCACCAGCACGATCGTCAGCAGGCAGGTGACCATCGCGACCACCAGGTCGGTGGGATCTTTGACCCAGAATACTGGCCCATGGGCGAGCGCCATATCGCGGATCGTGCCGCCGCCGATAGCGGTCACCACGCCTAACACCAGCACGCCGAAGGAATCCATACGTAGCTTTCCGGCCAGAAGAACGCCCGAAATGGCGAAAACGGCCGTGCCGATGATATCCAGCCAGTAGACGAGCATTGCTTATCCTCGATTATTTCCCTGCCGCCAGCGCGGTACAGAGTTGTTTTGCGGCGAGGATAATACGCGGGCTTGCGCGTTCAAACCAGTCGCTGTTGAGGACAATAAGTGGAATTTTGAGTTGTTTATCCCAGAATTGCGCAACCTCTGCGGCCTGAGTAGCATTTCCTGCAAAAACAATCGCCTCGGGCTGGCGGGCCAGCACCTGCTCACGGCTCACCTGCGGCCAGGGTACCCGGCTGGCGGCAAAGATATTTTCGCCTCCGCACAGCTCCAGCACCTCGTTCTGAATTGAACCTTTGGCGGTGGTGAAGAGCGGGGTGCCGCCAAACTGTATAAATACCCGTTTAGGCGTGGCGCTGGCGTAGCGCGCCTTCAGCTCGGCGTAGTCGGCCAGCAGCGCGTCGGCGGCGTGGTTAGCCTGCTCAGGGGCAGGGCTATAGGGAGCCAGCTGGCGCAGCGCCGCCGCGATCTGCTCCACGGTCTGGGCGTCGATCCACAGCACCTTGATACCGAGGCCTGCTAGCTGGTTGACCTGCCGCTCGGCGTTGCCGCCGCGCCAGGCCAGCACCAGATCAGGCTTAAGCGCGACGATGCGCTCAAGATTGATCCCCTGAAAGCTAGCTACCTGCTCGATCTTTTCGGCCGCAGGTGGATAGTCAGAGAAGCTGCTCACCCCGACCGGCTCGATCCCCGCCGCAAAGGCAAGCTCGGTATTGGCCGGGGAGAGGGTCACTACGCGGGGGGCGGCCAGCGCCGACCCCGCCGCCAGCAGCAGCAGGGCGACGAGCGCCCTAACGCCGCGGTTAGCCACGCGCCAGCTTCTGCACGAGGGTTTCAACCATCAGGCTGGACTGCTTCGCCGCCACCGCCAGGAACTCGTCGAAGCTCAGGTGCGATTCACGGTCGGCCACGTCGGAGATGGCGCGAACCACCACGAAGGGCACGCCGAAGCTGTGGCAGACGTGAGCGATAGCGGTCGCTTCCATCTCAACGGCCACGGCCTGTGGGAAGTGGCTGCGGATCTTTTCCAGACCGGCTGCGCCGTTGATAAAGGCATCGCCGCTGACGATCAGCCCGCTGGCGGCGTTGAGGTTATGTTCAGCGATGCAGGCTTTGGCGGTCGCAATCAGTTTCTCATCGGCCTTGAAGCCCGCCGGGCAGCCTGGCAGCTGGCCATACTCGTAGCCAAATGCCGTCACGTCGGCATCGTGGTAGCGCGCTTCGTCGGAGACCACGATGTCGCCCACGTTCAGCGTCGGGGCCAGGCCGCCGGCGGAGCCGGTGTTGATGATGGCATCCGGCTGGCAGCGCTCCAGCAGCAGGGCCGCGCCCATTGCCGCTGCCACTTTACCAATGCCCGATTTCAGCAGCGCAACGTCAACGCCATGCAGCTGGCCAGTGTAAATTTCGCTGCCGCCCACGCTGTGGGTCTGACGGTTTTCGATTTTGTCGCGCAGGAGCGCAACCTCTTCTTCCATTGCACCAATGATGCCGATTTTCATAGATTTACTCGCGATAAGCCAGATTTGAGGGCATAGTCTATCATGCGCTTACGGGGAAGCGCATTGCTCAGGGGGAGAGGATATGGCACAGATCGATTTCCGCAATAAGATTAACTGGCGTCGCCGCTACCGTTCACCCCAGGGCGTGAAAACCGAGCGCGAAGTGTTACGCATCTTCGAGAGCGATCGCGGTCGGATCGTCAACTCAGCCGCTATTCGTCGTCTGCAGCAAAAGACCCAGGTCTTTCCGCTGGAGCGCAACGCGGCGGTGCGTACCCGTCTGACCCACTCGCTGGAGGTGCAGCAGGTCGGGCGCTACATCGCCAAGGAGATCCTTAGCCGCCTGAAGGAGATGCGCCTGCTGGAGCGCTACGGGCTCGACGAGCTGACCGGCCCCTTTGAGAGCATCGTTGAGATGGCCTGCCTGATGCACGACATCGGCAACCCGCCGTTCGGCCACTTTGGCGAGGCGGCGATTAACGACTGGTTTCGCCAGCGCCTGCACCCGCAGGATGCCGCCAGCCAGCCGTTGAGCGGCGATCGCTGCGAGGTGGTCTCCCTGCGCCTGCGTGACGGCGAGGAGGCGGCCAACGACCTGCGGCGCAAGGTGCGCCAGGATCTCTGCCACTTTGAGGGCAATGCCCAGGGGATCCGCCTGGTGCACTCCCTGATGCGCATGAACCTCACCTGGGCGCAGGTAGGCTGCATCCTGAAATATACCCGCCCGGCCTGGTGGCGGGGCGAGCCACCCGCCAGCCACAGCTATTTAATGAAAAAACCGGGCTACTACTTCTCTGAAGAGGAGTACGTGGCGCGGCTGCGTAAAGAGCTGGACCTGGATACCTGGAGCCGTTTCCCGCTGACGTGGGTGATGGAGGCGGCGGACGATATCTCCTACTGCGTCGCCGATCTGGAAGACGCGGTAGAGAAAAACATATTTACCGTGGAGCAGCTCTACCAGCATCTCTATAACGCCTGGGGGACGCACGAAAAAGGATCGCTATTTTCCCAGGTGGTAGAGAACGCCTGGGATAAATCCCGGGCTAATTCTCTCAGCCGCAGCGCGGAAGATCAGTTCTTTATGTATCTGCGGGTCAATACCTTAAATAAGCTGGTGCCCTACGCTGCCCAGCGCTTTATTGATAACTTACCGCAGATCTTCTCCGGCGAATTTAACCATGCCCTGTTGGAAGACGACAGCGGCTACAGCCAACTGCTTGAATTGTATAAGAGCGTGGCGGTTGAAAATGTCTTTTGCCACCCCGATGTTGAACAGCTGGAGCTGCAAGGCTATCGCGTCATCAGCGGGCTGCTGGATATTTATCGCCCGCTGTTGCAGATGACGCTGGCGGACTTTAGCGAGCTGGCGGAAAAAGAGCGGGTGAAGCGTTTTCCCATTGAAACCCGCCTGTTTCATAAGCTCTCAGGACGCCACCGCCTGGCCTATGTAGAAGCCGTGAGCAAGCTATCGCGTGATGAAGCAGACTTCCCGGTGCTGGAATATTATTACCGCTGTCGCCTTATTCAGGACTATATCAGCGGCATGACCGATCTCTATGCCTGGGACGAGTACCGACGGCTGATGGCGGTTGAATAATATCTGAGCGATTGTAAAGACGCTCAATAAATTTTTACTTTTAACAACACGTTATGCCGGAACTTCGCGCTATAAATTGACTCTTATCGATACTTACACGCCGTTTTGCGTTATCTGTAAATAGAGATTAAGCGACATGAAAAAAACCACGTTAGCAATGAGTGCCCTGGCTCTGAGTTTAGGTTTAGCCCTGTCCCCGCTGTCGGTATCAGCGGCCGAAACCGCCTCAGCGATCCCGCCATCACAGCAGATGCCAAGCCTGGCACCGATGCTGGAAAAAGTGATGCCGTCGGTAGTGAGCATCAACGTTGAAGGCAGCACCACGGTCAATACCCCGCGCATGGGGCGTAACTTCCAGCAGTTCTTTGGTGAAAACTCACCGTTCTGCCAGGAGGGATCGCCGTTCCAGAGCTCGCCCTTCTGCCAGGGTGGACAGGGTGGCGCTGACGACGGTGGCCAGCAGCAGAAATTTATGGCGCTGGGCTCCGGCGTGATTATTGATGCGGCGAAAGGCTATGTCGTGACCAACAACCACGTGGTCGATAACGCCAGTACCATTAAGGTTCAGCTGGGCGATGGGCGTAAATTTGATGCCAAGGTGGTAGGCAAAGATCCGCGCTCCGATCTGGCGCTGATCCAGATTCAGGATCCGAAAAACCTGACCGCCATTAAGCTCGCCGACTCCGATGCCCTGCGCGTGGGTGACTACACGGTAGCCATCGGTAACCCGTTTGGCCTCGGTGAGACGGTCACCTCGGGCATCGTTTCGGCGCTGGGCCGTAGCGGCCTGAATGCCGAGAACTACGAGAACTTTATCCAGACCGATGCGGCGATCAACCGCGGTAACTCCGGCGGTGCGCTGGTGAACCTCAACGGTGAGCTGATCGGTATCAACACCGCGATCCTCGCCCCGGACGGCGGCAACATCGGTATCGGCTTTGCGATCCCAAGCAACATGGTGAAAAACCTCACCGCGCAGATGGTGCAGTATGGCCAGGTGCGCCGTGGCGAGCTGGGTATTCTCGGCACCGAGCTGAACTCCGAGCTGGCGAAGGCAATGAAGGTTGATGCCCAGCGCGGGGCCTTTGTTAGCCAGGTGATGCCGAACTCGTCGGCGGCGAAAGCCGGCATTAAGGCAGGGGATGTGATCACCTCCCTGAACGGTAAGCCGATCAGCAGCTTCGCGGCCCTGCGGGCAGAAGTGGGCTCGATGCCGATCGGCAGCAAGGTCTCGCTGGGCCTGCTGCGTGAAGGCAAGCCGGTTACCGTTAGCCTTGAACTGCAGCAGAGCAGCCAGAACCAAGTGGAATCCAGCACCATCTTCAGCGGCATTGAGGGCGCTGAGATGAGCAACGCAGGCCAGAACAAGGGCGTCACCGTCAGCAACGTGAAGGCGAACAGCCCGGCAGCGCGCATCGGCCTGAAGAAAGGTGATGTGATCATTGGCGCGAACCAGCAGCCGGTTAAGAACATTGCCGAACTGCGTAAGATCCTCGACAGCAAGCCGTCAGTGCTGGCGCTGAATATCCAGCGTGGCGATACCTCTCTTTACCTGCTGATGCAGTAATCGCATTACCCCTTCTCCGCCCGGGGAAGGGGTCTCCTCACAGATTCTGTGAGGCCTTCCACAACTCCACACTTCCGCACCGTGCTTTGTGCTTTTGCACAATGCAGCGCGCTGGCAACTCCCTTATTCTTGTGATCTGCTCAGGGGAGGGATTACATGGCTGGCTGGCATCTTGATACCAAAATGGCGCAGGATATCGTTGCGCGCACCATGCGCATTATCGATACCAACATCAACGTGATGGATGCGCGCGGGCGCATTATTGGCAGCGGCGATCGAGAGCGTATTGGGGAATTGCACGAAGGTGCGCTGCTGGTACTCTCTCAGGGGCGCGTAGTGGATATCGACGACGCGGTTGCTCGTCACCTGCACGGCGTACGCCAGGGGATCAACCTGCCGCTGCGTCTGGAGGGGGAGATTGTCGGGGTCATCGGCCTGACCGGTGAGCCGGAGACGCTGCGTAAGTATGGCGAGCTGGTGTGCATGACCGCTGAAATGATGCTGGAGCAGTCCCGTCTGATGCATCTCCTGGCCCAGGATAGCCGCCTGCGCGAGGAGCTGGTGATGAACCTCATCCAGGCCGAGGAGCATACGCCCGCCCTGACCGAGTGGGCGCAGCGTCTGGGGATCGATTTAAACCAGCCGCGCGTAGTGGCAGTGGTGGAGGTCGACAGCGGCCAGCTTGGCGTCGACAGCGCCATGGCCGAGCTACAGCAGCTGCAAAATGCGCTGACCACGCCGGAGCGTAACAACCTGATTGCCATCGTCTCCCTCACCGAGATGGTGGTATTGAAACCCGCCCTCAATCCGTTTGGCCGCTGGGATGCCGAAGACCATCGCAAGCGCGTAGAGCAGCTGATCGCCCGCATGAAAGAGAACGGCCAGCTGCGCTTTCGCGTCGCGCTGGGCAACTACTTTACCGGACCGGGCAGCATTGCCCGCTCCTACCGCACGGCACGCACCACTATGATGGTGGGCAAGCAGCGTATGCCGGAGAGCCGGAGCTACTTCTATCAGGATCTGATGCTGCCGGTGCTGCTGGATAGCCTGCGCGGCGGCTGGCAGGCCAACGAGCTGGCGCGTCCGCTTACCCGCCTGAAGGCGATGGATAACAACGGCCTGCTGAGGCGAACCCTGGCGGCGTGGTTTCGCCACAACGTGCAGCCGCTGGCGACCTCAAAGGCGCTGTTTATTCACCGCAATACGCTGGAGTATCGCCTGAACCGTATCTCGGAGCTGACCGGGCTGGATCTGGGGAATTTTGACGACAGGCTGCTGCTTTATGTGGCGTTGCAATTAGACGAACAAAGATGATTTTTGCCCGGTGGCGCTTCGCTTACCGGGCCTACGGGTGAGCGCCTGTAGGCCTGATAAGCAGAGCGCCATCAGGCGCAATGCACTTACTTGTTACGCGTTAACTTCTCAAGGTCGGATTCGATCTCGTTGATCTTGTTGGTCACCACGCTTTCAAGGTGGCGAAGGTCATCGAGGATCTTCCGTTTCAGGTCGATCTCGCTGCGATCGCGCTGGCAGATCTGATCCAGCTCGTCGATCACATACCGCAGGTTCGGGCTGATCTCCTGAACCTCTTTGTAGCCCTGGCCCACGCCGTCGGCGACCACGGTTTTACGCTGGCGTGGGTACTTAAACTTCACGCTTTTAGCAAAAAACTCGCCCCTGTCCTTATGAAAATAGATTTTCAGAATATCGTTATTGGCCTCCTGGCGAAGGCTATAGCGATCGATTTCATCCGGATTGGTAATGCCTAAACTTTTCAGATTATCGTACATAGCGGTACCCTTAAGCTCAACATAACCTATGAATAATTAACGAAAAATTCTATTTTGGCCACCAGCAAATGTAAAAAAAGCGGGGTAGCCCCCGCTTTTTTATCGCCCATTAGTCGATGGTACGCAACAGTTCGTTAATACCAACTTTGCCACGCGTCTTCGCGTCGACCTTTTTCACGATAACCGCGCAGTAGAGGCTGTATTTGCCATCTTTTGACGGCAGGTTGCCGGAGACCACCACTGAGCCTGCCGGAACGCGACCGTAGTGCACTTCACCGGTTTCACGATCGTAGATACGGGTGCTCTGGCCGATGTAAACGCCCATGGAGATCACCGAACCTTCTTCAACGATCACGCCCTCAACCACTTCAGAGCGCGCACCGATGAAGCAGTTGTCTTCGATGATGGTTGGATTCGCCTGCAGCGGCTCAAGAACGCCGCCGATGCCTACGCCGCCGGAGAGGTGAACGTTTTTACCGATCTGCGCACAGGAGCCAACGGTGGCCCAGGTGTCGACCATGGTGCCTTCGTCAACGTAAGCGCCGATGTTAACGTAGGAGGGCATCAGCACGGTATTGCGAGCGATAAACGCGCCCTGGCGCACGGCGGCCGGAGGCACTACGCGGAAGCCCTCTTTCTGGAAGCGCGCTTCGTCGTAGTTGGCGAACTTCATCGGCACCTTATCGAAGTAGCGGCTTTCGGCTCCGTCGATAACCTGATTATCGTTGATACGGAAAGAGAGCAGCACCGCTTTCTTCAGCCACTGATGCGTTACCCACTGGCCGTCGATCTTCTCGGCAACGCGCAGCGCGCCGGAGTCCAGCAGGGAAATCACCTGGTTTACCGCTTCACGGGTCACGGTATCCACATTCGCCGGAGTGATCTCGGCGCGACGCTCAAAAGCGGACTCAATAACGTTCTGTAACTGCTGCATTGTTAAACTCTTTCCATATAAATAAACACACTACCCTTTATCGTTTGGATTGAGTGCCTCTGTCAACCGTTGTTGTACTTCCTTCTGCAACACATTATTAAGACCACGCCGGTCGGCGGTAGCGATTATAAATAAATCTTCTACTCGCTCGCCGATTGTCGAAATTCTCGCCCCATGAAGCGAGATCCCAAGGTCGGCAAATACCTGGCCGACGCGGGCGAGCAGGCCCGGCTGGTCGAGAGAGATAAGCTCAAGAAAGCTCTTTCTGTCCGTGTGTGTCGGCAGGAAATTGACCTCGGTATCGACGGTAAAATGACGCAGCCTCGGCGGCTGGCGGCGCGGCTGCGGTGGCTGCCAGCTGCTCTGAGTGATGGCCTGGAGTAACCCCTGCTGGATCGCCTGGTGACGATCAGGCGAGAGCGGGCTGCCGTCCGGCTCCAGCACAATAAAGGTATCCATCGCCATGCCGTCGCGGGTGGTAAAGATCTGCGCGTCGTGAACGCTCAGGTTACGGCGGTCCAGCTCGGCGCAGACGGCGGCAAAGAGGTAGGCCCGGTCCGGGCTCCAGATAAAGATCTCCGTTCCGCCGCGCGTCGCCTGCGGACTGAGCAGGATCATCGGCTGGGTGAGATCGTGCCGCAGCAGATGCCGGGCGTGCCAGGCCAGCTGGTTTGGGCTGTGGCGGACAAAGTAGTTCGCCCGGCAGCGCGCCCAGATGTGATGCAGCGCCTCTTCGTTGATGTTGTCCATCCGCAGCAGGGCGAGCGCCTGCAGCTGATGGTGGCGCACGCGCTCGCGCATATCCGGCGTGCTCTGCACGCCACGACGCAATTGCTTCTCAGTGGCAAAGTAGAGCTCGCGCAGCAGGCTCTGCTTCCAGCTGTTCCACAGGGTCTCGTTGGTGGCGCAGATATCCGCCACCGTCAGGCAGACCAGGAAGCGCAGGCGATTTTCCGTCTGCACCTCTTCGGCAAACTGCTTGATCACCTCGGGATCCTGAATATCCCGGCGCTGGGCGGTGACGGACATCAGCAGATGCTGACGCACCAGCCAGGTCACCAGCTGCGTCTCCCGCGAGTTAAGGCCGTGCAGCTCGGCAAACTTCTGCACGTCCTGCGCGCCGAGCACCGAGTGATCGCCCCCGCGGCCCTTAGCGATATCGTG
>Ga0209463_1002411_pt1 | contig 10339 bp, 9 predicted proteins | sample AgamicMgSfrz_FD_187169 | JGI IMG/M metagenome (GOLD analysis project Ga0209463, IMG submission 187169) | Agave microbial communities from Guanajuato, Mexico - Mg.Sf.rz (SPAdes) (version 2) | ecosystem: Host-associated > Plants > Phyllosphere > Phylloplane/Leaf | place: Guanajuato, Mexico... | reverse complement strand
TAACTCACTACAAAAACTAGTTTTTCCACTCCCTGAACCTCCAGCAATTCCAACAACTACGCATTTATTATCCATTGAATACTCCTTATTTTTTTCCTATAAAAAGAATTCAGTATTACTTCTTTAATTTCCTCTTTACCACAAATAAAAAAAGCAGCATTCCATGCTAAAAAAACATGGAATGCTGCTAAGATATTAATTGTTTTTCATCTTATAGCCTTTGAATTTATAACCATAAACTTTAGTTAGATCAACAAAGCTCTTATAGGAATAAGTGATAGCAACCGGTGTACCAACTTGAACTTTATCATAAAGCTTTTCAATATCTGCATTGTGCATTCTCACGCTACCTTGGCTCACGTACTTTCCAATGCTGCTTTCATTATTATTACCATGAATACCGTATGTATCACCATACGTACCGTTTGCATTTAACCCTAACCAACGTTTTCCTAACGGATTGCGAGGATCGCCCCCAGGAATATGTCCTGTATAATAAGGACGGTTTTTAATCTTGTTGACTACTTTAAAAAAGCCAACGGGTGTTTTGTCCCATGTTTTTCCCGTTGCTACTGGATCAACAATTTCAATATAGCCATTGTGAAAATAGGCAAGCTTGTTGTAGTACTTGTTAATGATAATCAAATCTTGATTCGCTGGTTTACTTGCTGCTTCTGTTTTCCCCTGATTTACTCCACATAATGCGACTATTAGTAAAGTGAAAACGGTCATTGATTTCATAAAAATGCTCTTCATAAAAACTCTCCTCTTTTTTATATTTTTATAAGAAACAAAAAAAGCACCTTCCAATTAGAAAGATGCTTTTTCGTCCAATCATTTATAAATAAAAACCTAGTTAATTGACGATTTTGACATGCAGAGAAACGTTCTCTGACGAAATTAACTTTTGTTTTGCGTAGTACTACTCATTCGATGCAAATTTCGGAACTTTAGAAAGTTATTCTCTTTTTTCGTCTTTTAATATAATCAAGAAGGTACCAAGAGTAGACGCTAATACTATATATTGAGAAAAAGAACATTAAAAAAAGAGACAGAATAAATTCTGCCTCCCTCTCGTTATAAAAATGATTACATTTTATTTATTATCATTGGTTAATTCTAAAGAGATGTTTTGATTTCCAATTTTATTGCCTAAATAAGTGAATAAAAACGTGCTAAATGTAATCATTGCTACAACAATTGCTATAATCACCTTATAGTCAATAGTGATCTTTCCAGGATCTACGAGTAATAAAACATATGTTACCACTATTCCTAGTACAACCCCTATAGATAATCCTATTATAATATAAGTAATAACCTGTGAAAGTATCACATTTCGAATCCCCTTAGGTTTTATACCCATTGTACGTAATACTGCATATTCTTTTCGTTTCGAATAAATATTATTTGCTAATGAATTAAATACCCCAACCATTGTACAAATAACCAATGTAGTTATAACCAACATAAAAATACCCCAACGTTGATAAAACATTGCTGTAGCTTGTTTGACTAATTGCTCATAGTTACTAATCTTAATTTCTGGAAATTGGCTTTTTATCCCTTCCAGTTGTTTTACTACACTTTCCACATGATTTGAATCTATATAAAGACGAAAGAATTTTGGACCCGAAAATTCCTTATTACTCCAATCCATATATACATCAGCGCCATTTAGCATCTGTTTTTCTATAGCACTTACTATATAGGTTCCCTTTGATTCGATTTCTTGCCTTTCATCGGAATACAATCCTAGCTGGACTTTTTGACCTGATTTTAGATGATACTGTCTCGCAAAATCTTTAGATACTATTATACTGTTATCTATATGTTTATTTTTAAAGTGAGTAATTAGCCCCTGTTTTTGTAGTCTTTGGACATCCACTAATGCGTAATTAAAATCAATAAATTTCTTTTGTCCTTGTAACTCGCCTAACCCAAGAGTACTAAAATTACTAACAGATTTTACATGTGGTAATCTCTCAACTGTCTTAGTCAGCTCAGTAGGGTCTATTTTTGTATTAGAACTAAGCCTAGTATCTACTACTATAGGAGTCGGAAAATCATTTTTCAACATTTCTTGTTCATTTACTTGAATTGTTTTAAGTGTAACTGACCCAAATACAGCAATCATCATTAAGGCACTAATTGTTAAAATGATGAGTGTGTTTTTCTTAACTTGAGGTATTAAATTTTTAATAGATATATAATATTCTTGTCCAAATATCTTTTGTCCTAAAGGCAACAACCTTTCTAAAAGATTAGGTAACCATACTGGAAAAATTAAAAAGAAGGCTAATAGTATAAGAACAGTAGCAATTAGTAGTACAAATACTCCATTTTGTTCTTTAGTGGGCATAACTTGACTAGCTATAATTAAAAATAAAGAAATGCCTACTAAAATTTTAAAAAGAAGCACTCTGACCTTAGAATATCCAAAGTCTAACTTCTCATTCTGCTGCATAATTTTAATTGGTAGTATTTTTGCACTCCTATAAGATGGTATCAGCAAAAATATTTGAATAGTAATAAAGCTGCAAGTTGCGATAATAACAGCAATTCCTAAGTTAAAATGTGTTGGAGATGAAGCAATATCAAACCATTTGCTCATCCAACCATAAATAAACTGCTGACTAAAAAACGCTAGTAAAAATCCTATACATACACCTGATATATTGATCATAGAGCTTTGGATAAAAATCATTTTACTCATTTGCTTAGTAGTAGCACCCAATGATCGCATAATAGCAAATTGATTTTTCATTTTATAGAGTAGTAACTCAAAATTTGAAATAATTAAGAGCGAGGTCACAATTAATACTAAAATAGATAATACAATTACAAATGTGTGTAAAGATTGTAAGTTATTTTTAATTAAAGGATCTTGTTCTGTAATATCAATACGTAAATCTTTGTCATAAGATTTAATCTGATTCGATAAAGTGAACAAATTTGTTCCTTCATTTGCTTTAATTAGTAAATAGGTAGCATCTGCATTTATATGATCATTAATTTTAGCATACATATTTGCAGTTTTCTGGTTCATTATAATGATGTCAGGAGCTATACCTGTAGCATCTAAATCTTTTATAATTTCTACCAAAGTAAAAGGTTTTCCTTCAATAACTACCTTATCTCCAACATTAGCATTTAAGGTTTTTGCTAACCCTTTATTGATAACTATGGATCTTTCGTCTAAAGATCTTTTAAAATGATAGCGACTTTTTGCTAATTGATCATTTTCTACACCTATTGTATAGAAAGAAGAATTAATTTTATTTATTTTAACATGTGTAAGGGATACTTTAGAGATGTGCTCAACTCTCTTATTTTTCGAAATTTGATTTGTTAAGGTAGGCGAAACAACTTTATTTTGTTCCATATTAAATCCAACTGACAAATCCATATCCCCATACATTTGCTTAAATTCATCTTTAAGAGTACTTTGTGCGTTAAATGAAAATAAAACCATGCTTAAAACGAGCATGATAGCAATAGCAATACTGAAAATAGAAGAAAATACAATAAATTTGTTATCACGAAAAAGGCGGAGAGCTACCCCTTGCATTGTTTTCATACTGTTAGCCTCTCCGTGATCATTTTAAATTTTTCAAGTATGTATTCTAAATCATTGTCCGCACTACATTTATATTCATCAACTATGCTACCATCATGAAAGAATAATACACGATCTGCATATGTCGCTACATTAGCATCATGTGTAACTAGTATAATACTTTGATTAAGCTGCTCTTTCATATCCACTAAGACATTTAAGATATCTCTAGAAGTATTGAAATCTAAATTTCCTGTGGGTTCGTCAGCTAAAATTATAGGAGGTGCTGCAATAATAGCCCTTCCTATAGCTACACGCTGTTGTTGTCCACCTGAAAGTTGAACTGGACGGTGTTTTTTCCAATCTGTTAAACCGATTAATTCAATAACTTGATTTACTTTTGGAGTTATTAAAGATTTATCTACTCCCTTTAATATTAGGGGGAGTGAAATATTTTCTTCAACTGATAAATCTTTCAATAGATGAAATGATTGAAAGATAAATCCAATGTTATCCCGTCTATATAAAGATGCCTTTGGTTCTTGAAACATGTCCTTTGAATACTGACCATCAATCTTTATTACACCTGCAGTTGGTTCATCAAGTGCTCCTAAAATGTTTAATAATGTACTTTTTCCTGAGCCACTAGTTCCCATTATCGCAATCATTTCACCTGTTTCTAAATGAAAAGAGATTTGTTTTAAAGCTTCTACTTTAAAGCCCTCTCCTTCATAAACCTTTGATAAACCATTAACAGATAAAATTTCTTTTCTGTTCATTCTTTCACCTCGAAGTCTATTAAAATACTATCTGTAATTTCCTTTTCATCGCATTGCTTTCAAATGAATTTTTCATACGCTAGTATCCACCCATAACAATTTTAATAAAATCCTGAAAATTTTATTATGTTTTAAAGGTAAGTTAATTTGTAGCCGTTTCTAATCCCTTAGATATTAGCAACTCATCTTTATACCATAGCGATTGAGATTCATACATTTTATAAAACATTCCTTTCTTATTAATTAACTCTTCAAAAGATCCTTGCTCAACAATCTTACCTTGGTCCATAACTATAATAAGATCCGAACGTTTAGTTGGGCCTATCCTATGGGAAATAGTTAACGTTGTCTTCTTATTGGACAACTCATGAAAAATATCAAACACTTGTAATTCACTGATAGGATCTAAAGCTGCTGTAGGTTCATCTAAAACTATTAAGTCCGCGTCTTTTAGAAAAGCTCTAGCAAGTGCTATTCTTTGCCATTCTCCGCCAGATAGTTCACTACCTTCTGGTAATTCTTTTGTTAAGAAGGTTTCTAAGCCATTTGAATAGTTTTCGATTTTTTTATGCATACCTACCTTCTTTAAAGACTCATATATTTTACCATCATTGTTAATTTTATTCAAATTACCCATTCCAATATTTTCTCTAACTGTATATTTATATCTCATAAAATCTTGAAAAACAGCTGAAATACGACCTAAATATAAACTCTTATCAATATCATTTATGTCGATATCATTAACTTTTAATGACCCTTCATTTAACTCAAATAATCCCAACAAACAATAAGCCAAAGTAGTCTTGCCTGAACCGTTGTAACCAACAATTGAAATGTTATCTCCTTTAGAAATATTTAAAGAAATGTTGTCTAATACTTTTTCGTTAGAATTAGGATAATAAAAAGAGGCATTTTTAAGGCTAATGCTTTCTATTCTATTCACTGGAATTAAATATGTTTCTGTTTTTTCTTCTTGATAATTTAATATATTAAGTAAAGCTTCATTATACATTGCTGTCTCAAAAATATTTCCTAAGTTACCACCTATAGATCCGAATAAACCCTGAACAGTCGTAACTGCTGTAATTAGAGCTATGTAAGAGCCTATAGATAGTTCATTTCCAAATATTTGAAAAACCAGAAAGATGGACACAGCTAAACTAGAAATTTGTAAGATAAATACTGCTAAAGATTTTGACTTCAATTCCCATAAAGCTAATTTCAACTTTCTTTCTGCTGTTCCTTTAAATAAATGTCTCCATTTATTTAATAAAAACTCACCGGTGTTATATATTTTAATTTCTCTTAAACTTCTTTTATCTATAAATAAACTCTCTGTAAAAGACATTTCTCTTTCTATTGGTGAGAGCTCTCTTTCCATATGGTAACTTTTCATTTTTGATGAAAAAATCAGGATAATTCCAGGTAAAGTGGACAAAAATAAAGCAAAAGGCAAGGACCAATGTATGGACATTAGTATTCCAAATATACCGACTAATGAGATTAAGCTCCCTATAGTACTAATTACATTTTGAACTACTTTAATACCACTACCACTAAGAGAGATATTAGCTAATTTAATTGAGTCATAAAAGAAACTATCTTCGAATTTCTTTAAAGGTGTCACTATTAACTTTTCTGAGATCATGCCTTTTAAAACAAAATTTATTGTTAAAGATATTTTTTCAAATATATAATCTTGAGCTTCTCTAAAAATCTCGATAGCATAATTTAATAAATAATATAATATTAATAAATAAATAACAGTTTTGAATGCTGTTATATCTCCATTAATACTACTAATCTTATCTATAGTTTTTTTATTGAGTAGTACAACTAATGGTGGAGAAACTGAAGACAATAATGTTATACAAATAAAGAACATAGCATTTCTCGGATGTTCTTTAATTATTAACTTTAAAAAATAAATTTGCGAATGAATAAAAGTCTTAAAAGGATTTTTATTCTTTTTCCGTATTAGCGTTTCTTCGTGCATCATAAAATCCTCATTAGGCTATCGTAATAATAGTATTTATCATGAATTTCAAACTAAATATTCAATAATTGTATTATTAGAAGCATAGCCTTTCTTCTGAACTATATTATTTTCATCAACCTCTATATAAAAGGGAAATAATTGAACTTTAAGATTTTCAAGCATATCTTCCTCGCTTAATAGATAAAAGTTTTGGGTGATATTTCTTTCTTTTAATTCTTCTAAATTTTCTTTAGTATTCAATGTAAAAAACTCGACGTCTTTTAAAACATTATTATTAAACAGATTTAAAGATTTAATAATACTTTTACAATGTGTACAATCCATGTCGACAAAAATCATTAATTTAGGTTGAGAGTTTAATAATGTACTAAATTTCATCTTTTTTTGATCAACATTAATAATATCAAGATCTTTAATCGTTTCCCCTAGGACAGGTCCACTTCTAACTCTCCTCACATTTTTCAAAACATAAATAGTAAAACACTGTAACAATATATAACAAACTATGATTAAAATTAATGATATTATAATTTGATTATGCATCTAATTTATCTCCTTTTTTAATATCTATGTTCTTAGAGCATTCAATTTATCTACCGATATTCTTATTAGAATTAAAGTAAGAGTCCATAGTGTAGTAACAGTAATAAGTGCTATATATTCAAAATTAAATCCATTAAAAGAGAATAGAGACAAGACGTGGGCATTGTTATAAATAATGTTAGGCAATATACTTAAGAATAAAAATATTGATTGAATCAATCCGCCCATACCCATTCTAGATTTCATTAACTTCCCAAAACAAAAACATTCTGCGTAAGAATGTTTAAGAATAGCATTCGAATTAATAATAATGAATATACTAATAATAATTATTGCAGTAATATTAACAAAGAAATCATTAACACGCAGAACTAGAAAAACTGCTAATACTAACTCGAAGAACGGAAAAATATACCCTAACAATATAGCTATCTTTTCAGGGAGAAACGTTATCTTATGGACAGATTTTGCAGATTCATGTAAAGATATTATTTTTAACAAACTAGAAATAATCAATAAAAATCCAGCACCAGTTGTAAATATTAATGATATTATGGCCATATTTAATCTCCTATTCTCTTGAACTTTTAATATCGAATTAAACAACCATATATTATAAAAATAGATATTAAAAGAAAAATATTTATACTAATGTTTTTTCCTGTAACTACTGCTGGTGCATTTAAAGAGAAGCATTCACAGTTGTTTTTAAAATCTCTACCTAAATTCAAAAATAATAAAAATATGTAAAATAATTGAAGTGAAATACCCAAACTCAAAAATATAATTGGATTTGAAGGTAGTATAAGGAAAATACATAATAGCTGTTCTAATACGATTAAGAATGTAGACAAAACTAACAATAAATTACTTTTTTTAAAAAAATTATAATCTTCTAGAGCTTTATAAAACTGATATGGCTTTTTTGTTTTAATAAAACTACTTTTCAGAAAAACAATTCCCAATAAAATTTTACATATATTAATTAATATCATCTTCATATTTCCTAACTTATATTTTTTCTACTCTTCTCTTTATTAATGCCAATATTTGATTCACATTTAAATTTTCTTCTATGCTGTTAAAGTTTATAACTTCTGTAGAGTTTCCTTTCTTATCAATATAATGAATAGAAGGAATATTTTTTATATTATGCTTCTTCAATAAATCACCATTATCCAAACTCTCTACAGATAAATCTAAAGCAATCATTTTGCAAGGTGATTTTTTGGATAAAAAATTAAAAACTGACTTGTAAAAATTAAAATCGGGTATAAACATCTTTTTTTCAAAGACGATTATGTATCCTTTATAGTTAATATTATTGGTGAAATACTGCTTTGGAGTTATAACACTTTTTGCTAAGCTTAATGATTTATTTAAAGTTAGAAGAATGTAAATAGAAGAAATAGTGGCTATTAATAAGATTAATAGTGCAAGTTTCATTACGAACCCCTTTTTTAGTGATTTTAAATTAGTAAACCATGCTGGTTTTAACCAGCATGATTTATAACAATATTATGTTATTTCAAGGAATTATATTTTAAAATAGCAGATTTTTATCTTAGCATTCGTTTGTCTTTGTACTACATTGGCCTGTAACAGTGTGACATTTAGTACATGTGTTTACCACCCCACCACCTACACAAGCAACTTGATAAGTTAATCTTACAGTCTTATTTTTTTTAGCACCTGTCTTGTCCAAAGTAAGGTTTTCTGCTCCCCATCCACACTGACCTTGAATTACACTTTCACTTGTTCCACAATCGATTACTGTTGGTTTTGTATAACTTAACATAATTTTTATTCCTCTTTTCTATGGTTTTCTTGAAATAACACAATAGTCTTATACTAATTTACTTCGACTTTCTTCATTAATTTATTCATCCATAATTCAATAGCTAACAAAGTCCAAAAGTCCGATCTTATTTCTAATCCATTTCTCCATTTCCCTACATTCTCTTTCCATTCTTCTTTTGAGATTAACCCCAATTTATTTACTATAATTGGATGCTCAATAACTTTTATAATGCTGTTCCAATTCTTTTTCAGACTTTTATATGTATAAGCTAAGTGTGTAGTTTTATTTAACCTATCTGTAATGGTAGGCGTTAAAACATTCCGCATTGACTGCCTCAGAAGGTATTTAGAATACTCTGGAGTAAACCTTAGGTCACCAGGAATTTTATATACAAATTCAATTAATCTTCTGTCTAAAAAAGGATGATTCATATCTGTACCGGTTATACCACCTATCGTTCTATCAATATATAGATGGGCTTTAGCACTTGAAATTTCAAAATATAGTTCTTTTTTGTTGTATGTGGGAATCTTTTTAAATTTCTTTTCTATGAACTTATAGTAATCGGAATCATTTCTAACAAAATTTTTAACAATGTTAGGTTTTATTGCATAATTGATCATATTTTTATAAGCAGAGGTATTCGTATAAATTGAGTAATCTGTAAGGAATGAAAATAATTTTTTTATTTTTAAATTCTTAAGATAATCTCTTGTTATATATAGAGAACCTGTTAATAACTGATCTCCGCCAAATCCACTTAATATGTTATAAAACCCCTTCTCAACAGACACTTTAGCTATATTAAGGGAAAATTCGGATGATAACGAAGCTACATTTGGTTCATAAGTAAAAGGAATATTATTAGGAAAATCTTCAAACATCAAATTATTATCAAGGTTTACATAATTTCCTTTATCCTCATATTTCATGAGTAATTCTTCGAAATATTCACGTTCGTCACATTCTTTTAATTCATCGAAAACTGCACTTACTGAAGAAACCATATTATTTTTATTCATTTTTGCTAGGGAATAAATAGATGTCGAATCTAGGCCTCCACTTAATAAAACTGAATTATACTTACCTTTTATTAATCTACAATTTACAGCTTCATTTAATATTTCATAAAACTTTTCAAAATATTCAGATTCATTAGAATATCTTATCTCGTTCCTTATGTCTGATAAATCCCAATACTGACGAGAAACTACTTCTTTCTCCTCTTCTATTAATACATAGTGCCCACTTGAAATTCTGTTAACTTGTTTAAATGGTGTTGAAGGGATGTCTATTGTACCGTTTCTTTCATAGAATTCCTTGAAATACTCATAGTTAAGATCTTGTACATCAAAGAAATCTTTCAAAAGAAAAATATCACTGGAAAAGATATATTCATCCTTTTTACAAACCCAAAATAACGGTTTTACACCTATTTGATCTCTTATTGCATAGACTCTGTTATATCTTTTATCAAAAATAACGAACGAAAATTCTCCTACTAGATCGTCAATGCATGCAATTCCCTTTCTTTTGTACATTTGAATAACTAAACTCTCATTACTCTGCCCATATTCTAAATCATACTTGGAGATTAATTCTTTTTTATTATGTATTTTAATATCACCAATAATAAATAAGTCACCAAATTGGAA
>Ga0209463_1002408_pt1 | contig 10343 bp, 15 predicted proteins | sample AgamicMgSfrz_FD_187169 | JGI IMG/M metagenome (GOLD analysis project Ga0209463, IMG submission 187169) | Agave microbial communities from Guanajuato, Mexico - Mg.Sf.rz (SPAdes) (version 2) | ecosystem: Host-associated > Plants > Phyllosphere > Phylloplane/Leaf | place: Guanajuato, Mexico... | reverse complement strand
CGGTAAAAGTAATCTTTTTAACATAACCGTGTTTATAAAGCCATATTGAGTGATTTATCCTTTCTTTCAGAACAGGTGATGGCTTCTCAACCCAGGCAGCTGCGCCTAACACAATAGCGGCATCTGCTTTAACTAATTCGTTTTTATGACTAAATTCTATTATTGAGTAACCTAAATAACTTGTTAATAACGCAACTACTCCTATTATTGTATATAATATTTTAACCACTAATCTTTTCATTTTTAGACATCTTGCCTTTAGTTATTTTTCTAAGTATAAAATAGATAATTATTAAATATATTGGCAATACAAGAATTACCGCTACCACATTTAAGATCCACGGTATCGTACCCATAAACACATTTGAAGAAGCTTTCTCGTACCAACTAACAATTACAATTAAGAACACTAAGCTGGCTATTAAAGTACCTAAAAAGCCTTTCTTATAGTTACAAGTTTTTAATGACACAAAAAGTCCTATTATTAGAGCTAATACTGAAGCTAATAATACAAAAATTAAAAATAGATTTGCTACTTGTTGAACATCCATTCTTTCAACTCCTTTTTTGAAAATTTTTACTGGTTCTCAGTGGAATTATTATACATTATTTCCTTATCTTATTCTATGAATGATTACGAATACAGACTATTAGTAACATTGCTTATTTGTTTGTGTGACAAACTTAACGAGCGCTATAAAAGTTTTTCCCATTGTGTAGCGGAAAAACTTCTGATCAATTTAGCTTAATCAATTAAAAATACAAAAAGCAGGCAGTCTATAAGACGTCTGCTTTTTGTATAGAAGACTAATAAATTATGTATATATTCTAAAAGAAATATTCTTTTTCGTTACTTACTTTGTAGAAAAAAGGTAACGCCAAGATAGCTAGTATGTATCCGGTTATTTCAATAATTATCACAGCGCCAGTCTGAACATTAAATGCTATTAATAAAAAGCAAATGAGCATTGGAACCATTGCTACCATACTCATATGGTTTCTTGCTCTTTTAGATACGTATTGAGCTGATTGGCAAGAAGGACAATGAACTTCATCCTTAAAAGAGAATAGTTTCTTAAAACTATAAGACCAACTCCAGTTGTGCTTGCAGTTATTGCATTGAGCCATAATTAACCTCCCCTCGTTTAATTGCAAATAATTATAACTTACTTATTATACCATTAATGGTTATAAACTGAGAACGTATTAGGTGTTGTTTTTATAGCTCAAAATAGTTTTAATGGTACTAATTTAAAGATGATTTTAGGTGATATATCATTCTTTGTTATGAGTGATATAAATCTGTAGATAAGAAAAAGAGAAGAAAGTTTATACCCTCTTCTCTTTTTCTAAGTTGTTAGATTCAATACTATTTATGTACCCTTTAGCAAACCTTCTTGCCAAACTGTAGAAAATCACTTGAATCACAATACTCATTATTGTAATGAGTACTATCTGCTCCACTGAATTAATTGGTGTAAAAAAATCAGCCCTCTTTTTATCAAGCATTGCTATAGAGTTACAAAAATATGAAGCGCTAAAAGATATTATGTTCCCCAATATTAACGGTAAATCCGCTCGAATAAGACCGCAGAAATAGGATAGAACCACAATAATTAAAGACATTATTATGTAATTTGTCTTTGAGTCTGCTTCGTAATCCTTTTGCACTGATAAATAAGCAAAAGGGATGGAATACAATCCTACAATACAAAGTTTTATGAAAAATTTCACCTCAATGCTCCCCTTAACCTTTGAGAATTTCATTCAATTATAAAAAAAACAGATTATATTTTACTATTGCTTGTTAAGTAGCTATTATTAATCGTTTTATAAATACTTCCCTCTATTCAAATTTACAAAGAGAAAAATAACACACACTATCCTAGCAGTGTGTGTTAATAGAGAATTCCAGGCGGATGCTTCCAAAAATGTTTATGTAAAAAATGAAGTACTTCCTCGTCTGTTTGAAAGATGACTCTATTTTTGTAGTGCGTATGGAGTTTTGAGTGAATCTTTGGTTTAGCATTCTCTATCGAAAGAAAGATTTCCTCTTCACTATCAGGATCTAAGAAATAGTCTAAAATATATTGATTAGTTTCCTGTGTAACGCTAAAGAGATTATCCCGCTGTATTTCAGGTATCGAACTAAAATGCTGTCCCGTCTTATACGCGTTTATTATATTATCACCTTCAAATTCAACTTCTACAGTAACAGCGTCAGTAATAGACTTTTCCTTATCCCATTGCAAGGTCTTTTTTCTAATGTACTCAAGAATGTTATCCAATAGTACTCCCCCTTAAATATGTATGTATCTACCCTTACGGATATAATCAGTGAATAATATTATAAGTAAAAATGGTTTTTTTCCACCTTTTAGTCTTATCGTACTACTTCTTGTAATTTTATTGTTTTAAAAAGAAGAAAAAAGTGCCTGCAAGTATACAGACACTTTCATACATCACTATAGGAAAAAGATGGCTACTTATATGCTATGGCGAGCTAAGTAGCCATACACAAAATTTAACTGCTAGAATATAATATCTTTTTCATAAAGTATTGTCAATCTTTTATATATAGGCTCATTCTTTTTTATTTTTTCTCTCTCCCCTTAAAAAAAGGTGCTAAAATCTTCAAAACCATTAAGGAGTGTTTATTTCTATGAACAGTTTAAATGTAGTAAGTAAAGAAGAATATTTGGATTTTGAATTACTATTCTACGGGAGTGTAAGAAATGTGGTTAGCCTGTTCGCTAAGAGAGAAGGATATAATCCTGACTATATTACAGATGAACTAGTCGAAAAAATTAGTAAAACTCTTATTAAAACAGTCTCTGCAGGAACTAATAATCAAGTGAATTTAAATGGCCGAAAGCCTTTAGAGGTTAAAAAGTCTGTTAATTCTTTTCACACTAGTTACTTAGCAACAACGCTTAATGAAAAAGCAGAGAAAACATTTTCTTTAGCGTGCGACTCTGAATTAAATTTGAGTCTGATTGATCGTATAATTTCCTTCGTCATTTGCGCACAAGCGGGAGTGTTGAAATCTAATTTGGAGTGTATTAGTGAATTTGGCAATGAATTTTACTTATTAAAAAATAATGTATTGAGCACGACGACTCCAATTAATTTCTTTGATACAACTTTATATTATTTAATTTGTACATTTACAGTAAGGCAAGGACTGGATTTGGGTACAATAACTAAGGAACTGATAGAAGGTATTGGTACAATTATAATTGAAGATGTATTTAACTTTTCTAAGGGGAAAATTAATTTGTCGCAAGTTAGAAGCTCTTCCCTATCTAATGATACACTTAGCCAAAGTGATAACTTACTCTTAAAATGTTTAGAACAAATTGTAAAGACAGAAATGAATTCTTATTTATCTTTTAGAAGTAATTCTTATAAAAATTTTAGCTTAATTGACCGAATTATTCAGTTAGTAAATAGCTTAATCTTTCGGACACTTGAAGATCCAATAGAGATAATTGAGGAATATGGATTAGATTTTTTTGAGAAAGTAACTACAAATGATGTAGCTGCTTATAAAAATAACAAACACTTAATAAACAAATAATATATAACTTAAAACGACTAATAAAGAATTTAAGGCGGGCCTAAATATTATTTAGCCTGCTTTTTTATTCCATTAGTCCTTTTTTAATTCCACAATGTAGAAAATAAGATAAGTTATCTGTTATTTGATTACCAACCCTAAACCCAAAGGCACTTGGTACAGCATTTAACAGAAAAGTGCCTGTCATAAGGTGGCCTTGCTGTATTCCTTCTTGTGTTTGAAATTTCACTTTCGGCAAATCCACATATTTCTGATAAACCGAAACATATTCAGCGTAGCTCTTATGCGAATCTTCTGGTTCAACTATATAGCAATAAAAAAGCAGATAATTTAATAATTATCATCTGCTTTTTGTTTTTTATTGTGTGTTAACCTACAAGAGCCTTATGTGCTAGTGTTATGCCCTTAGTAAGTTTTTCTGATTTTTCTATGTCTTCAAATGTATATCCCAAAGCGTCAAGAGTATCATCAAGTTCCATAGTATAACCATACTCGTGATTAGCCAATTCATAGCGGAACATATCAAAGATATATCCCTCTCCCGTAGTATCGCCGTTAATAGCTTCTTGCTTCTCTTTAGCGTGTCTAACAAACATATCGTTTAAAGCCTGTGCATCGGTTTTACGAATAAATCCACCTCCAGGTATAGAACAAACTTTATCCCTATCCTCTGGTGAAAGTCCAAGCTTAACCAATCCCTCTTTAACTTGCTCTTCACTAAAGGCAAAAGCCATAGGGAAGTTGTTTACCTCTTCTTGATGTTTTTCTTTAAGTGTTTTGTATGTATTTGTCATTTTAATTTCTCTCCTTAGAATCAACAATATTGTTGAAATATTTTTAACAGTATAAAACCATTTGTGGAAAATGGAGAGAAAAATTAAAATAGTTAGTTTCTAAATAAGTGATTTACCAGTGTACTCTTTGCCCTTAAATGTATTTTTGCTTTTTGTATTTGATTCCTTAACTTTATCAACTGCTTATCGATGTTTCTTAAATATTTTCTAATAAAACGCTTATTTTCTGTTATTGTTTTAAAAACATATTTAAGGAGTGTTTACAATGATCAATGTAAAACAAAAGGGCAAGGTATCCGTTACTAATTTGGAGCAAGAATTTTATGATAATGTGCGTAATTTTCTTCGTTTATTCACTTTAAATGAAGGATATGACCCAAGTTATGTAACCAGAAAAATGTCTGCTAAAGTTGGGTTTAAAATTATTCAAAAATTAGTTTTAAATACTGATGCACAAATCAATTTAACTGGAGAATCAAAAGAAACGCATAGTAGAAACCCCTATCATACTAAGTTTTTATCCAACTTATCCAACATTATGAGCAAAGAAATGTTTGCTCATTGGGACAAGCATACAAGAAGCTTAAGTTTTGTTGAACGTATTATTTCTTTTAACAATTGCATTCTATCCGGATTTTCATATCCACCACTCGGAATTACAAGTGAGCATAATTGCTCCCTTGAGTTATTTAGGGATACAAACACAAACAATAATACTTTCGAAAATCTATTTGATGAAAGTTTATACCTATTAATTCAGATGTTTGTAGCAAAGAAAGGACTAAATATAGAATTGGTGGATAGAAAAATGGTAAAGAGCATTGGGACAATGGCTGTTATTAGTGAAGTTAACAGGCTTTCTAATGGGAAAATTAGTTTCAAAAATGTCAGATCTTCCTTATTACCAATTCAGCCACTTGAAGAAGTTGAAAAATTACATCTGAAATATTTAGAGGCATTGCTGGAAAATGAAATGGACTTTTATTTATCATTTAAATATGACATATACGGTGAATTAAGTCTTGTAGATCGAGTTTTATATTTAGTAAATACATCTACATTTGGCGCACTACAAGATCCGCTTGAGATTGCAAAATATTACTATGATTCGTTCCCCGAATATCCTAATGGTTTTAAAGAATTCATCAAACGTAATTATTACCTACCTGGGGAAGTTTTCAAAAATAAAAATACAGGCGAAATATACGAATTAATTCAAACTAAAGATAAGCGATATAATTTAAAGGGTTCTAAACCTTGTTTAGTTTTAAAGGAAGACCTTTATCTTGCAGATACTCTAAAATCTAAATTTCTCAAGAAGGTAAACAATATGTAAAAAACAAAAGCAGTACTAGAATTAAGTTCTAGACTGCTTTTTAAATTATTCATTTTGAAAATATGTTTACTCAAAAACTGGTTGTACTATTTGAATTTCTTCGACTACGAAAAAGCACAAAATAAAACCACTCAATATTATTAGAATGAGCGGTTTAACAATTTATATATTAGTTTAAATTAGATACTAAATAAATCCCAAGAACCTAATTCAAGTTCCGATAAAAATTCTTTATAATAAGCTGTTAATTTGGACTTTTCCTCAGCTTTCTTTTCTTTTCCCCAGGCATAACATTGCTGGTAGGTCTTTTCGCACATAGTAGAAATAATCTCACTATAATTATCCCCACTTGCGTAGAATCTCGCTCCAGAAGGTTTTTCCGGTATAGATCTACACTTGTCTTTTTGCTCATCTGACATTAAAAGATGATAAATGTATCGATCTATTACATAAGTATTAGAGTAGGAATAGTTAATGTTGTTTGTTCGCTTAATTAATCCATTAATTTTTGATGCACCTACCTTTTTACATCCCCGCCTCTTTTTAAATCATAGATTTGACCATAAACATTGGAATGATAAAATGTAACAGTCTTTTCTTCTGTGTCAACTAAAATAGGATTACCGCAAACAAAATCATAAACGTAATATCTTTTCATTATATTAAACCTCTTTCGTTTTATTTTTTTTAAGCTATTACATTCATTAAATTAAGAAATAATGTGATTTGCCAAAGCTTTTTTTGCAATTAAATGAATGTTAGCTTGCTTGCCTAGGACTGTTTCAAAACTTAGCTGAATAAATTCTTTTTTATTCCCTGTAACTTCTAGATATTTGGACCACCCAGCAAACAACTGTTTAGCAATTCCTTGATTCCACTTGTCATTACGTACATCAACATAAAAGAGTTTAAGTGACCCTCCCTGTTTACAAACTTCTTGATCTTTATCTAACCTTGCGAAGAGTAATGCACCTACAATCTCCGTTCTTTGGCTAGCCACAACAAATTGATATCCCTCACTTTCACCTTGCTGTCCAATATCTAAAGTGGACAAATAAGTGAAGCCATCTATATGTATAGATTCAGGTGACTCTGTTACTAATTTAAAGTGAGTAGGTATTTCTGCAGCTTCAAAATATGAAATAGCTAGCTCTTCTTTGTTCTTTAATTTATCCCTCATAAGTTCCATATTTGTCTCTCCTTCATTTTTATATCTTTTTTTATTTTATAGAAAAAAATAAAAAGTAGTAAAAAAATAATTTTTTTACTACCATACATAATCTGTATTAAAAATATCTGCACTAATAATCTTAGTTTTTATTCGTTGTTCATTTAACAAAAACTCAATACTTAAATCAAAATTTTCTGGAACTTTATAATTAATATCATCTTCTAAATTTCCGTTACCAAAGCCTCCTTTAATAATGTGGTATACCTCTGAATTAACTTCATATTTTGTACCTTCTGGAAAAGAAACATAGTATTTGTTCAGGCCGCTGTCCGACTCTTCTTTGTGTATTGTCACGTTCTTAACACGCTCACTTGTATGGTGAAAAATATAATCATTATACTCTGTTTGTCTATAATTATGCTCTATTTGTCTATAAGTATTGAGATAAGAATTAAAACTTGTCAATAAACATATCAACGCCAGGATTACAAAGGCAACTTGTAGGTTTTTATTAGGCATTTCTTTTTTTAAATAAGCATTTAAGAATCTTTTCCAAATAACTATAGTAATCGATATTATTAATAAAACATTTATAAAGATAGGAAAATAAAAGTTATCTGTAATGTCGGTAACTAAATATTTAGGAAGTGCTATAAGTGTGACTATTGAACTTATATATAACAATGTTTCTATTACTTTTAATGTATTTTCGTTTATTTTTTTTCTTTGCAAATTATCACCCCTTTTTATTTTTTTGACTATAAGCATATACCGAGGCCAATCAAGTAAAAACTTTAAATCCCCGAAAAATAGAGAATAAACCCAAAGTAGGTTGAGTAGCATATTTAAAGAATGTGAAGTGTGTATTTTTTCTTTTGAAAAAACTATATTTAGTTGTAGTTACTTTTGTAAATTTAATTACTTTTTTATAGGATTGATAAGAAGGCATTATCTTGCGTCTTCTTATTAGAGTATTAAAGTCAATTTAGTAGAGAAAACAAAAAAACAACCTCTTAAAATAGTCTATTTAAGCTTTTATTTTAATTTCAATATCATAGGTATCAAAGTTAAAAAATGTTCATATAGATAAAAATAGAGATTGTGGTAGTCCAGTGTTCTTTTATCTACTAGATACAAAAAAATATATTCAAATTATTACTTTAAGTATAAAATTATTCTAAAGATAGAAAAAATTCTGGTTCAATAGCGGGGGTATTATTAATGACAAAAACATTAGAACAACTTGAAAATGAGTGTAGAGAGGCTTACAAAAGACACATTCCAGATATAAATAAAATTGAGAGAAATTTTGAGGATACAAAAAAAGCATTAAAAACACTTTCTATCGATGTAGATGAAGAGATTATTCTTTGTATTGAATTTATTGCGGGGTCTGCTTCCTTTGGACAATTTATTGTAACTAATCGACAATGTATCGTTTCTAAGCCAAAGCTAACAAGACTAGAAGTTGAATATTACCACTTTGATAAAATTAAATCCGTAAAATATAAGAAGTCCATTATGAAATCATTAGTTCAAATATACCTAGATACTGATAAAGATATAGAGTTTACGCATTTAAGATGTGATAAAGTTGTAAATGTAATTAATAAAGCTATTAGTGATTATAAATATCCTAAAACTGATTCTCAGATTGAAAAACCGAATAAAGAAAACTCTAAGCTTTTAATCGAACAAGATCCAATTAGTGAAATTGAGCGCTTAGGTAGTTTGCTTGAAAAAAAACTAATTACTGAAAATGAATTTGAACTATTAAAGAGCAAAGTCATTAACAGCTTATAATAATGAAAAATGATCTAGCTGGAAAACTAGATCATTTTGGTGCTTGTTTTAATAATTCTTTTTAACACCGATAATTGATAATAGATATATAAACGGAATCATCCCTGTAAATATAGTTAAAATAATAGTGTATTGAAAATTACTAAATGGAATAAATAGGTTTACTACAAGTATGAAAGGTAAAACGGTTAAAATGAAACCATATACAATTCTTAAAGCGCTCCCTTCAATGATTTTTCCTCTTTCGTCTTTTCCTTCTCTTACAGCAAATTTTCCTAAGTAACTCCAGCTAAAAATTCCGATTAGAAATGTGACACCTAATAAGATTAAATATATAGTCATTGCTCTTCCCCTTTCTCCTCTTCATAGATAAACACTTCTGTAATTTCTTTTCCAAACTCTTTAGCAATTTCAAAGGCTAAAATTAGCGATGGGTTATACTTATTTTTTTCTAATGAAGCTATTGTCTGTCTAGATACTCCTACACGATCAGCTAGGTCTTGTTGTGTCCATCCCATTTCAGCTCGAAATACAACTAATTTGTTTTTTAACTGACTACTCTTATTCATTTTTCCACCTTTCTTTCGTTTCGTTATATATAATGTAATATATTTTTAACATTAAGTAAAGTATTTTATACAAAATGTATAAAATACATTTCTTTATGGAAGAAAATAACTTGAAAAAATATCTTAATTTCAATTAAAAAGACACCAGGTAGGTGCCTTTAGCGCTATTATTTAACGTTTAATTCATAAACAACTTGTTCTCTTATAGCAAAATATTTAAGTCTTTTACAAATCTTTTCAACATTTTCATTTAACTTTTCTATTAGGTATGCAAAACGATTAGTCAATAGTGCAGCCGCTCCTAAGTTACCGCTACCTGCAAATTGGTCCAAAATAATTTCCCCAGGTTTAGATATGAAGTTAAGGATTTGTTGATATAACTCTATCGGCTTCTCAGATTGATGGATCTTGCTACGATTGCTAGGTGGCTGCGCATCAATCTCACCAATTTCTTTTACATCCAAATAAGTTTCAAAATCTGTAGGAAGCATTCCGGAGGTACCCGACATAAAATGTTCTCCTCCCAGGCGTTTCATTTTGCTCTTGTCTTCTTTTAAACAACGAGCCTTGCCTTTTGTAAAGAACATAACATCTTCTGTATTTTTGCTCTTTCTGCCTGTATTGAAGACTAAATTCCCTTTTTTCCAAGGAACTTTTGCATAGTATAACAAACCACATTTCTCTGCCATTTCTTTAATCTTATAAAAGTATTTAAAGTTACTTTCATTTTCAGCAGGGAGAATTTCTACGAGAAACGATCCAGGTTTTAAAACCCTTGCCTTTTCTTTAAAATCTTCAAGCTTATAAAAAAAGGCTGTTTTCGTAAAGATTGTTGCTTTATAAAAAAGGATGATTTGTATCCATTTTTTTGTACATTTAGATTAAAGTATCTTATTGACCAAACGGAGCAGGTTAGTTGAATAAGAAATAGACTTTTGGTTAAATATGGTATACAATTATCCCTAAAGGAACGTATGTTCCTTTAGGTGGGATTGCTTTTGATGTGTAAAAAAATAAACTATAAAATTTATGATTGGAGTGTTATTGGATGCAAACAAAAAAAGTTTTTCTATATGTATTTAATACAATG
>Ga0209463_1002407_pt1 | contig 10347 bp, 13 predicted proteins | sample AgamicMgSfrz_FD_187169 | JGI IMG/M metagenome (GOLD analysis project Ga0209463, IMG submission 187169) | Agave microbial communities from Guanajuato, Mexico - Mg.Sf.rz (SPAdes) (version 2) | ecosystem: Host-associated > Plants > Phyllosphere > Phylloplane/Leaf | place: Guanajuato, Mexico... | reverse complement strand
AAGACTTCTTAGAGGAGTCAGAATATACAAATGCATATTATTACAATGCTAGTCGGGTACCATTGAGAATTGTAATGGACTATGCGATGTACGGCGAGAAAAGAAGTAAAGTCATTTCTGATAAAGTCTCTTCATGGATTCAAAATAAAACGAATGGAAATCCTTCTAAAATTGTGGATGGTTATCAATTAAATGGATCTAATATTGGTAGTTATTCAACTGCTGTATTTGTTTCACCGTTTATTGCTGCAAGTATAACGAGTAGCAATAATCAAAAGTGGGTAAATAGCGGTTGGGATTGGATGAAGAATAAGAGAGAAAGCTATTTTAGTGATAGTTATAATTTATTAACTATGTTATTTATTACAGGAAATTGGTGGAAACCTGTACCTGATGATAAAAAAATACAAAATCAAATAAATGATGCAATTTATGAAGGATACGATAATTAATTAAATTTGAGAATGGTTACTTAAGAAAGGAATTAGCATACGCTAGTTCCTTTTTAATATTTTGTAAAACATTATCCATTCTAAAATTCGCATAGATATATTTGCTTTTTTCATATACATAGTTATTGATGACTCTATGTTTTTATGAGGGGAGAGTATTTCTTGGAAAAAGTATTATTTTTCGGAGACCCAGGTATTGATGACTCATTTGCCATTATGTATGGTTTACTGCATCCCGAAATTGAAATTGTAGGTATTGTAACTGGATACGGAAATGTTGAGCATATACATGCTGCACATAATGCAGCGTATATTTTACAGTTAGCAAATAGACAAGACATTCCTGTCATTAGTGGTGCAACAAAACCACTTACAGAAGAAATTACTACGTACTACCCTGAAATTCACGGAGCAGAAGGATTAGGTACCATCCATGTTCCAGAAAGCGTATTATCTATTCCAATATACAATTTTGGCAGTATTGCTGCGATTCTTATAAATTACGGAAAAGATTTAACGATTGTTGATGTAGGAAGATCTACCTCGTTAGCAATTGCTTTTAATTTGTGGAATGATTTAATGCTAAATGTAAAAGGAATCTATTTCATGGGTGGTGTTTTTTTAGAAGTAGGAAACGTTACGCCGTTAGCAGAGGCAAATGTGTATGGAGATCCTATAGCAAGTAAAATTGTTTTCCATCAAGCAAAGAATTTATTAATATTCCCTTTAAATGTAACAAACAAAGCTGTGTTAACACCAAATGTATTTAGCTATATTCAAGCTAATACAAAGAATCCATTTCATATGATAATGAAACCAATGTATGACTACTATTTATCTGCATACCAAAAACTTAATCCATCTATCGAAGGACCTTTGCTACATGATGTGGTTGCAATAAGTGGATTAGTAAATCCAAGTTTTTTTGAATTTGTGCATCGTACAGTAAATGTAGATACATACGGAGATACGAAAGGACAAACATTTGCTGATTTCCGCCCTAGCTCTATACCTGAAGGGGGCCATATAGCATTAGAAATAGATGAACAAAAATTCATTCAAGATTTTATAAAAATCATGTTATAAGTTGTTGTCGAAAAAGGGAATTATTTCAATGCGTTGAATATAAAAATACATCCCTCTAGATAAAGGAGCTTACAATATTGAATGTCCAGTTAAAGGTTGTTACGAGAGAAAATTGGGAAGAAGCATTAAAGCTACAAGTTAAAGAAAATCAGTTGAAATTTGTTCCATCCGTAGCAGTTTCGCTTGCTAAAGTATATATAAAACCAGATGGTGACAATGTAGAGTACATACCATTCGCTATATACGTTGGTGACCTTATGGTTGGTTTTGTAATGCATGCAGTTGTAAGAAAGACATCAGATATGTATTGGATTAACGGATTTATTATTGATCAATCGCAGCAAGGTAATGGATATGGAAAAGCAGCATTACAAGAAAGTATTAATATAATAAAAAATACTTTTAAATCGTGTAAAGAAATTAGATTAACCGTACATAAAGATAATATCTCTGCAAAGAAACTATATGAACGATACAGTTTCAAATCATTAGAACAGGAGTATGATGGCGAGCAAGTATATCGTTTATTTGTTTAACTATTAGGAAGTAAAGGCATGAAATGAAATATGCAATTTACTGAAGTGAAAATTGAAGTGTTCATTCCTGAAGAATATATTGAAACATTAAGGGATGAATTAAATAAAATTGGAGCATGTAAAACGGGCGAATATGACCATTGTCTTTCCTATAGTTCAGTGAAAGGATATTGGAGACCGTTAGACGAGGCATCTCCTTTTAATGGAGAAATTGGTCGAATATGCGAAGGGCAAGAATGTAAAGTTGAAATAAAGTGTAAACGAGAACTTGTAAAAGATGCTCTTGAAGTTATTAATGATATTCATCCGTATGAAACACCTATGATTTATATTATACCAATACTAAATGACTATTTTGAGCAACTATACATTGAATAACTAGGAGGAATATCAATTGAAAAGTAAATTTCATCATATTGTACGAGCAGTCATGATAAAAGATGAAAAATTATTAGTTGCTGAATATATTGGCCATCATTATTTTTTACCTGGTGGCCATGTTGAAATTGGAGAATCAGCAGAGAATGCATTAATAAGAGAGTTAAGAGAAGAACTTGGAGTAAACTGTAGTATACAACAATTTTTAGGAGTCATAGAAAATCAATGGCAAGATAAAGAAGTGCTTCATCATGAAATTAACCACATTTTTGAAGTAGAGTCACAAGATTTACATACGGACTTACCACCGAAATCTAGCGAGTCTCATTTAGCATTTCAATGGATAGATTGTAATAAAGAAGCCTTAAATCATTATGAAATCATGCCAATGCCTTTAGTGAAGGAATTACTAGAAAGAAAGTTAAGTGATGAACTACTAAATTGTTGGATTAGTAATTTTTAAATCACTTTATTTATAGTAAATACGTCCATCGAATGAATATAAAGAAAATAGGCTGAAAAACAAGGTACATCACCTAGTGTAAGTTCATATTTTGTTGATGTACGCATTTAGTCTATAGTCTTGTTTCTACTTTGTTCACAAGAATTTATTAACTTTAATATTTGGGCGGAATTTATATTTATAAATGGAGGGGTTCTTAATGAATCAGTTTCAACATGAACTACAAACATTAAATCTTAATGATTATCAAACTGGTAATGTTGTGTATTGGGATCAACAACAAAGTCAATATCCATACTACTACATTCAAGACGATGCACGTCGTTGCGGAGGATGCGGAGGTTGTGGTGGACGCTGTGGCGGTTGTGGCGGCGGTAGATGTGGTGGCTGTGGTGGACGTTGCGTAGGTTGCGCTGGTTGTTTTGGTTGCTTTAATTGCTGGAACTGGTGGATTATTTAAATATAGTACATCATTAATATTTTATATGAAAGAAAGGTGTAAATACTGTTTATACTTTTCTTTCATGCTGTAATTTTGTATTAGTGTTAAGGGGGATTTATTTGTATACATACGAAAAGTTGATTTCTTGGGTAGAAAATATAAAAGAAAAAAATCAAAGTTCTGCTGCAGCACTTTGTATTATAAAAGATAATAAAATCGTGCTAGAGCATTATAGTGGTTATCACTCAAATACATCTACAAGCAAGAAAGTAACAGCACCTTCACAATTTAACGTTGCTTCTGCTAGAAAAAGTTATTTAGGATTAATAATAGCGTATGCGCTTTATGAGGGGAAAATAAACTCTATTGATGATGAAGCGATAAAATATTTTAAAGACTTTGATCCTGTATTGCTTGGTAAAACGACGATAAGACATTTAGTAACACATTCGCACGGATTAGAAGAAACGAATGACGGGACAATTTTTCGTGAATTTGAACCGGGACAATCATGGGCGTATAGAGATATTAATGTAAGAATGATGACACGTCTTATTTATCAGCTATATAACAAAAGTTTTCCTGAATTGTTAAAAGAGCGTGTTTTTAAACCTGCTAAATTTCAAGAAACAGGATGGAGAATACAGCAAGATGAAAATTTGGTTGAAATTATTAATAATCCAAATGAAGACCCGATAAGTGGAATTGGTACAGTAAATGATGGTACTGAAAAAAATCTATTTGTCTCAGCTAGAGAATTTGCGCAGTGGGGCAATCTTCATCTAAATCAAGGCATGATACATGATAAACAAATCATTCCAAAAGAAGTTATAAAAATTGCTACGAGTTTGCAGAGTCCAACATTTATAAACAAAGAGCTACCACAAAATGGGGTGTTTTGGTTCATCCAAAATGAGCCTGCACAATTAAGCGAACTTGGTGAACGTATTCCAAAAGGGTCGTATCAAATATTAGGGATTACTGGACCGACTATTTTAGTAATACCTGAATATAATGTAGTTGTTGCAAAAATGTATAATAAAAGATATAACTACGGCGGTGATAATTACTTATATTATTTACGTGAATTTAGTAATTTAGTCGCTGATACATTTAGTAACCGTATTAGGGCATAATTACTCCTATAACAAAAAGGAGTGATTGAAAGTGAAAGATAAAGTGAACAAAAATAAAAAGCAAAATATAAAAGATGTAAATACAGAGCAAAATGCAATTTATAGCGATCCTAAAGATGCAGCTAATATGCAAACTGTACCGCAGCCGAAAGATTTTGGTGAAATCGAATATTAATTTTTCATCCGACTATATGATGAATGAAAAATACGTCTTAAGTCTCATAACATTTAAGAAATTATTTGATAACATATATACATAAGCATTTGAAAATGTCTTATCTTAACAAAGCTTTCTTTAGAAATATCTGATATAACCTGCAAAAGGCACTTCTTTATGAAGTGTCTTTTTGTGTATATGAACTTAATTACCATTTTCCGTACAGTATCTTGTAATTTATGATGGATATACTAACTGTGAAAATTCATGTCAAGATAAAAGAAGGGGACAAGTTAGTATGAAACAAAGTTCTATAAATCCGTTACTAATTGTTCTAGGTACAATCATTGTTCAAATTGGCCTTGGAACAATTTATACATGGAGTTTATTTAATCAACCCCTTGTAAGTAAGTTTGGATGGAATCTTAATTCAGTAGCGATAACTTTCTCTATAACAAGTTTTTCTTTATCATTCTCAACTTTATTTGCAGCAAAATTGCAGAAAAAATTAGGACTTCGGAAACTTATTGCTACTGCAGGAATTGTTTTAGGACTCGGCTTAATACTTAGTTCACAAGTTTCTTCCTTACCACTCTTATATTTATTAGCTGGTGTTGTTGTTGGTTATGCGGATGGAACAGCTTATATTACATCACTATCTAATTTAATTAAATGGTTTCCAAATCGGAAAGGGCTTATTTCAGGTATATCTGTATCAGCGTATGGAATGGGCAGCTTAATCTTTAGATATATAAACGGAAATCTTATCGATAACCTTGGTGTATCACAAGCATTCTTATATTGGGGTATTATCGTGTTACTTTTAGTGTTAATCGGATCGTGCTTCTTACGTGAGGCAATTGTAAGTAATGCTGTAACTGAAACATTACACAATGACTATACTCCGCGTGAAATGATGCGAACGAAACAAGTATATCTGCTATTTTTTATGTTATTCACCTCGTGTATGGGTGGTTTGTATTTAATCAGTATGGTAAAAGATATCGGCGTACAACTCGTTGGACTTAGCGCAGCAACTGCTGCAAACGCCGTTGCTATGATTGCAATCTTTAATACAGTAGGTAGAATCATTCTTGGGACGTTATCAGATAAAATCGGCCGAATGAAAATTGTCTCTGCAACGTTTATTATTATAGGATTGTCAGTCTTTACTTTAAGTTTTATCCCGCTAAATTACGGAATCTATTTTGCTTGTGTAGCAAGTGTCGCCTTTTGCTTCGGTGGTAATATAACTATATTCCCAGCTATTGTCGGAGATTTCTTTGGATTAAAAAACCATAGTACAAATTACGGCATTGTCTACCAAGGTTTCGGATTTGGTGCGCTTGCAGGATCATTTATTGGAGCGATACTCGGGGGATTTCAACCAACTTTCATTATAATCGGTGTTTTAAGTGTTATTTCCTTCATTATTTCAATATTAATCCGTCCACCAACTGCAGAGAAGACAAAGGAACTAAAACATCTACATCGGAAAGTTGCTTAATTTTAAAAAGAGTCCTCATGTTAGGGCTCTTTTTTATTCCATTAACTTTGCTTCTTTACTAACTCATTAAAGACAGGACAATATCATTATAAAATTGAATAGATAAGTAAAAAGGAGCGTGACACTTAAAATGAAAATAGTACAGCAGTGGGTACAAGAAGATAGTGATTACATAAGAGAGAAAGTAATTGAATATAATCAAAAATATCTCGCAGATGAAGAAAAAACACCTTCAGAAAAGGTTAGTTTCATAGTAAGAAATGAAAAAGAAGAAATCGTAGGTGGGGTAACAGCAATAATTTTTTGGCACCATGTACACGTTGACTTTCTATGGGTTTCTGAAGAATATAGGCATGAAGGTTACGGAAACAAGTTAATAAAGCTTATTGAAGAATTTGCAATTGAAAAAGGGTGTAGGTTAATTAATTTAGATACCTTTAGTTTCCAAGCTCCTGATTTTTATAAGAAACATGGATATAAAGTAATTGGAGTAAGTGAAGATCATCCGAAAGGACATAATCATTATTATTTAGAAAAACGGCTAAAAAGTATATAGAATTTGTTAACATTAGTATTTGGAATACAAATGTAATCAAGGCGAGGTTATTATTAATTTTAGTTTTAATTTAATCAATTTTCATGCTAAAACTTCAAGAACGTTCTTTGGATAATCTTCCTAAGATACGTTCTTTCTTTATATATCAGTGGCCCATTCTTATTAACTCCACCAATAGCGGTAAAGGCAAGACTTAACTAACTTATATATATTAAAAGGAGTTAATGGTAGAATGGATAGAAGACAGAAAATTCCTTTTATTAAAAATAGAGGAGGTACATATGAAAAAAGTTAATGTTACATACGCGATTTTGTACGATAAAACTAATGAAAAGATCTTAATGGTAAAAAACAAAGGGGAAAATGGTTCTTATTATACATTACCGGGTGGCGCAGTTAAATTAGGAGAAACCTTAGAAGAAGGAGTAATTCGGGAAGTAAAAGAAGAAACAGGGTTACATATAAACGTAAAAGGGATTTGTTCTATCAGCGAAGCCTTTTTCGAGGAAAGAGATCATCATGCAATTTTCTTTAATTTTCTAGGCGAAATAATCGGCGGGGAGACATATATATCAAGACCAAAAGAAATCGAAGAGATTACTTGGATGGAATTACATATAGCAGCACCGTATTTACGCATACCAGAACATTTACTAGATTTATTACAAAAGAAAGAAACAGTACCTTATTTTTTTAACGGAACAATCGTTCATCAATCTTCATAAAAATATTATCTCATGTAAGGCGGGGAAAACATGGAGTTCATCGTTAATCACAAACAATTTACTCAAGCACTTTCAGAAGTTAACAAAGCGATATCAACAAAATCTTTAATTCCTATATTATCTGGTATAAAAATAACTGCAGATCAATCTGGAATTACTTTAATTGCAAGTAACTCGAATATTTTTATTGAAAAATTCATTCCTGTTTCAATTGAAGACGAAAAAATTGCAACTATTTTAAAGGCAGGAACTATTGTTGTACCTGCAAAGTATTTCATTGAAATAATAAAGAAAATGCCAAGTGATATAGCAATAAAAAGTAAGAATGAGCAAATTATTAAGATACAATCAGAAGAAATCACATTAAGTTTAAATGGATTTCCTGCAGATGAGTTTCCGAATGTACCGCTTATAGACAATCATGCAGAAATCAAGGTAGAGACAGAGCAATTGATTGAAGTATTTAAACAAACAGTCTTTGCGGTAGCGAAAAATGAATCTAGACCTGTTCTTACTGGGGTGCATATAGAGTTATCTAATAATAAGTTTATTTGTGCTGCAACTGACTCACATAGACTAGCGATACGTGAAACGCGACTTTCCTCAGATGTAAAAGCAAATTGTATTGTACCAAGCGCAACCATTAGTGAACTTCTAAAATTAATGAACAGCAATTCGGAATTCGTATATATTTACCTTTCAGAGAGTCATATTATATTTACGCTTGGAACAACTACATTATATTCAAGACTAATTGAAGGGAAATATCCTAATATTTCTAACCTTATTCCAAATGACTTTAAAACGATTATTAACATAGATAGAAAAAAGATATTACAAGGTGTAGATCGATCAAGTTTATTAGCAAGTGAATGGGCCAATAACAATGTTAACTTAGAAATCATAAACGAATCTACAATTAAAATTTCTTCAAACGCTTCTCAAATTGGGCAAATATCCGAAACGCAACAAATAGATGCGATTCAAGGTGAAAAACAATTAAATATATCTTTCGATGGGCGTTTTATGGTTGATGCTTTAAGAGCAATAAAAGAAGAAACGATTACTTTAAGCTTTGGCGGTTCTATGAGACCGATATTGATTGAAGCAGGAGAGCAATCTGCAGCAATCCATCTTATATCTCCAGTAAGAGCTTATTAAAAACGGAGGAAGGAATCACATTATGTACAAGCACACTTTATGTTTTATAAAAAGAAATGAAGAGATACTTATGTTAAATAGAGAATATGATCCGGTAAAAGGATTATGGAATGGGGTAGGAGGAAAGATAGAAAAGGGAGAAACACCTTTAGAAAATGCGATTCGTGAAATAAAGGAAGAGACTAATATAAAAGTTACGTATGACCAAATTCAATTTAAAGGCATTATTAAATGGGAGGATTCTTCATATTCTGGCGGTATTTATGTTTATCTAGTAGAGTTACTTCATGAATTTACATATCACACTCCAAAAAAAGTCGCAGAAGGAATTTTAGATTGGAAAGAGGTTTCTTGGATTCTTAGTGACTATAATTACGGTGTAGGAGAGATGATACCTAAATTTTTAGTTGAAGTGCTCCACAATGAATTAATATTAGAGCATAATTTTATTTTATCTAATCATAAATTAATAGATTATAGGAATAAAGAATTAGCTAAGCAGGACAACTCTATAGATAATATAATTCCATTATAAAAAGTAAGAATCGTAATCTATCATACACAGCAAAATAATTATCACCTAAATATAAAAGCCATAGATTATTCGAAGAGTAGCTAAGGAGAAAATTTATATGAGGATGAGTGTGATGAAGAAAATAATTATTTTACTCATAGGTATCGTTTTAATTACTATTGCTTTTTATCAATACAACAAAAAAGAAGGTTTAGCTAAAAATGATAAGGTGTATGTAGAAGACTTTAAAGGTAAAAATGATTCAAACAAAATACAATCTGCTATTAATAAAGCAGAATCTAGTAAAATTAAAACAGTATTGCTTGATGATAAGAAGTATAAAATTACGTCACCAATCGTAGTGAAACAGGGTGTAAAGTTATTATTTGGTTATGGAACACAATTTGTTGTTGAAGGTAATTTTAGAGTTCTAGAATTAGAAAAAAACGCTTCTATTGAAGGAGCTTATATAGCTATAGATGATCCTAAATTTAATTCTGAAGTTATATATTTAGACGGAAAAAATAAGTATTATAACACTTGGCACAAAACACAAATAAAAGATATAAATATTATCAATTGGACAGAAACGAATAAAGGTACCGGCATTTCTTTGTATTCTGGTGGGAAGGAAAATGAAATTTCATTTATTAATTTTGAAAATATAAAAGTTGTAGGCATGGAAACTGGGGTGAAATTAGTAGCAAAGAAACCACAATCTGGACATGCATGGATAAATGCCAACCGTTTTATGAACTTCTCTCTCGAAGATTGTGTAAATATGATTTTTATGGATAGTAATGTAACAACGCCAAATGAAATTAGTGGTAACCTATTTACAAACCTTCAAATACAACCTACAAATAAAACGAAAAGTATTGTAAAGGTAAGTGGACAGCATAACGAGTTCCATGGAATGGTGTGGGATTTACAGAAAATCAATCACGAAAACGAACTCATTGAACTAACTGATAAAAGTATGAATACAGTGATTGAAATGTCCAGTGTACCAGCAAATAGAATTTTAGATAGCGGGAAATCAAATATAGTGAAATAAGTTTAAATACAGAAAAAGAGCGAATTCCTTATAAGAGAGTTCGCTCTTTTTCTATTTATAATTAAATTTCTCTCCACCAAGCTGTTGAAGGATAGTTTGTAGATTTTAACGTAATAGATTCGCCAATTTGAGGCGTTGTAATTTTAACTTCTAAACGGTTAGCTTCTTTCGTAACAC
>Ga0209463_1002404_pt1 | contig 10356 bp, 8 predicted proteins | sample AgamicMgSfrz_FD_187169 | JGI IMG/M metagenome (GOLD analysis project Ga0209463, IMG submission 187169) | Agave microbial communities from Guanajuato, Mexico - Mg.Sf.rz (SPAdes) (version 2) | ecosystem: Host-associated > Plants > Phyllosphere > Phylloplane/Leaf | place: Guanajuato, Mexico... | reverse complement strand
ATACGTGTTTTTGAATACTAATTGGTTCAATAGAGGGGAATATATGGATACAAGAAGAGGTCTCAGTGATATCAATGCATTAGAAATATTAGGTGGATATGAAAAAAGTGAAATAATTAACAGAATACAATTTTTTTATCTAGTGAATAATGAGAAGGTAGTAGTTAAATATTCAAAAATATCTAACGATGGAAAGAAATACTGGTTTGGAATAACACCAAATGCAATCAAATTATATAAATCAGAGAAAATATCACATATAATCTTTATTTTAGGCTATGAAGGAATAGTTAAATTACCAATTGAAATTTTATATAAGTATATTAAGGAAGCGAATGTTACAAGGAAAGAAAGTGGAGAGATAAAAAGGCATCATATTAATATTAATTTTAGTAATGATTTATGTTTATATAATTCAGTTGATAGCTTTATATTGGATGATTACTATTTTTATAATGAAGAAATTGTAGAAAGTGAGCTTGATGAGAAGAAAAGAGATATTATATTAGAGGAAGCCAAAAATTTTATTGATTATAAGGAACAGTATGTAAAAATTGGTGATAAAGCAAAACGGAGAAAAGAAAGTAGTGCTCAAAAAAAGAGAATTGCGATATTAGAAGATCATACCTGTCAAGTCTGTGGGTTTAAAGAAGAATACATAAAGGCTAATAATAAAAAAGGTTGGATAATAGAAGTGGATCATATTATTGAGAAATCAAAAGGTGGAGGAGAATCATTTGATAACCTTTGGGTATTATGTCCTAATTGTCATGCTAAGAAGACAAGGGGGGTTATTATTATTGATCCTATAGAAAAAATAGTGAGAGAAAAAGGTAAGGTTATAACTATTCAGGATAACCATTTGGACTGGTAGTTAATGAACTTGTTATTATTTAATACAAAGGGGATATGTGAATAATAGCTTCTATGTATTGTAATTCCCCTTAAACCTCCACAAACGCTACCCCCTAATAATAAAGAAGACAAATCCCAAAGGGGGACAAAACCAACAATGAAAAACGTATAAGGGAAAAAGAAACCGGATCATCATGCTACTACTCTTAGTTTCAATAGGGTTTTTTACCACCTTTTATATAGCACACTGGCACGTAAAAATGCAAGTTGAGTACTATTTTAGAAAAGTATTCACCTTGCATTCATTAATATTTCTTCTATGTACTTTTGAGGATTCCTAAAGTAATTGTTGACAGATTTAAAAGTAGTGGTTTTTATATACATGGAGGTAGTAATTGCTATCTTACATTATAGAGAAAGCTAGGTAGTAAACATGATGAAGAAATCAGAAATAGTACAAAAAGGGTATTTTGTGGATGAATCACAATTTGAGGGTGGGAAAACCGTACTGAGCTCAGAGCAGCTTGTTATACTAAAGGAATTATCACGTGTTTTGAACAACGATCAGGATGACTATCTGGATGGTTTTCTGAACTTATATTCACCGAAAGGACTGAAGGAGCTTCTTTCGGTACAGGTGAGAACAGCACTGGAATACGACACGATTAACAGCTTAGGAGCACTTAAAGCATATGAGTTAATCGAAGCGCTAAACTTATAAGTCTTTTGGGGCGTGCTCTTTCAGTAAATTAAGAAACCTTCCACAGGGCTTTTTTTATTGCTTGTAAAGATGGGGATATCTTTCTTACCTGTTGAATACATTGGAGATGCCTTTTATTTTTGCAATAGAAAAGCATCCAGAATGCAAACTGGTTCAAATCAGACGCTTATGAGTCCTTAACAGGGCTCTTTTTATTACCTATAATTGTATATAGAGAAAAAAGAGATGGGAATGGATAATAGAACATGGAAAAGCAATTTCTCTTAGAGTACAAGCGAAGATATTAATTCAAGATATGAAATACAAAAGCTTAAATTATTGTAGGAAAGAGTAAAAAAAGTTCAAATCGATACTCTTATTAATAAAGCTGCAGCAGAAAAGTATATTCCTGTATATATTTTATAATTATGTTAACGTCTTCTCAATGATAACTTGTAAATGTGGTAAGACCATCCATGATGAGTATGAAGGGGGAACTTATAGTTTTGGTCCAACGATACATGGTTTAGTCAAAAAATGCAAGGCTCGAAAAAGTTATGATTACCACAAAGTCTGTCCTTTATCTGACTTTTTAGTGTGTTTATTCTGTTGTCATGATAAAAGAAAATTAATAAATACAATTGTTGAAACGTATAAGAAATTTACAGAATTGGAAATTGAAAAAGGTTATATAGAAGAGAAGGTACCTAAATATATATAATGTCACCAAACATTATAATAGAAGATGATGATAAAGATTTTAATGTTCTTCCAGAGTATGTTATTGTAACTCAAATAAATTGAGTATTTTTCATTTTATAAAAAATAAGATTGTTAATTACCAAGGAATTATTTTACTAACAAGTGATATTAATAAAATTTTGATTTTAATAATTTCAAGTAGCCCTCTGAGCAGAGGCGGGGATAAACAAACTCCCTTGCCTAAAGAAGAATTTCGATTTATTACGGAGGTTCGCTACCTCTCCTCTCCTTTTCTTTTTTTGTACTAAAATACCACTAAAACTGATTATAAAGATAAAACATGGTAAACTAGCAGGAAACTTCCTCCTTTTTGTCGAATTATTGTGTAAAAGGGGAGAGAATTATGCCAAGAAAATATGTAAGATTTAACTACTTTGAAGTACAATTAGTTCCTGCGCCAGTGGTACTAAGAGACGAGTTAAATGAGGGATATCAAGAAATTGAATTGTTAGGTGAAGAGGAGCATGCTGCTTCTTGGGATATGTCAGGATTTTTAGACTATCTGATGACGCATTTAGATTTTAACACTAATGTAGCTGTTGGTGATGAATATGCTGAAATTGAAATTGATTCTTATACTTTTGATGAAGTAAGGAATATTTATGGTTTCCAGTTATCAAAATTGAGGGACAAGAACATCCCGTCTAAAAAAAGGTTTGGAGAAATAAAAGAAGAGATCCTGCTTGACCAAGATCAGTTCATAGGTGAGTTTGTTTCGGTTTTATTTGATCAATCATATGGATCTATAGCCCTACAATCAAATCTGTATGGATTGTCAGCAAAACAAACTGAAAATGTTTTAACACAATTAAGATTTAGATATCTAGATCAGATAGGTCAAACAGAAGAAGTACCTTTGGTGGTTAGGCTAGCCCCCATTATTGATCGATCAAAAATTGAAAGAGTTATAAGAGCAGATTACTTTAAGAAAATTCGAGTTAAAGGATCTAATGTGATGCTTGATGCTAACCTTGGAGAAGATAGTTTATTGAGTGATGCGAGAAGATTATTAAACGAGGTAGCGGGTATTAATATAGATATAACAATCTCATTAGGAAGAGCTGAAAGAACCGCCTCTCTTGATGATGATAGCATACGGCAACTGATTGATGCGTATAATGAATTACCAGAAGATCAACGACCTCAAATTGAAATAACTGCTTTAGAAAATGAAGAGGCTGAGATAGAAACAATTAACCTTCTAGAACCAAGAATGACTGATAGAATAAGCATAGTGGTCGAAGCAAGAACAACTGTAGGTCATGAATTTCTATTCAATACATTTTTGGAAACATATGACACGAGAAGACCGGACATTAGAAGGGTATTAGTACCTCTCGATTTGGAGTGATAAGTGTGGCTGAAAAACTTTATGATAGGTTAGAAATAATTTGGGAAAAGCATTCATTTGCAATTTCTTTTATTATATGTGTTTTTGTAGGAATACTTTATTTCAATGGATTAGTTACCAATATCCGAATGGTCACTGGAAACGTGGTTATGTTTGCATCGATGGTAGTAGCCGTTAACGGAGTATTTCTCACCCTAATTATAACCCTACAAGAAAGCCCAGCCTTTATAAGACTTAAGGGGATTTTTCCGGATTTTCAAAAGAAATTATACCTAAGTTTAAGAGATCAAATACACTTTGGAATTTTAGTAGTAGCTATGTCAATACTAATTAACATTTTGCCTCCTTCACCCAATAAGTATTTGTCTTCTATAGGTGTAGGAGTTTGGTTCTTTTTCTTTATTTTAATGGGGGTAGGTTCTTTTTTCTCTGTTAAGCTTGTAACTGATATTATTGTGAAAAACTTCAAAACTCCAACCCGCTCAAGAAGGCAATAAATTAGTAAAGCATCCATTAAAGCGATACTTTACTAATTTATTCTAACGATCGTTCAACCGTAATAACAAAATTGGGATAGGCAAGCCTATCTGAATCCAGAGTAAATATTGGGTTGGCTGTCATCACTTTACTATCACTTGATCAAGTCAAGAAAGTAAAGAAAGAGGGAGCTTTAACAACTAAAGTGTTTTTAATAAGACTTTATTGAGTTCGAGTGAATTTCCTTAAATTAGTATATTTGTTGGATCAAAGAACTTCCTTTTCTTGACTGATTTATATATTTTTCCACTAATTTATAATTGAAATGTAAGCATTATATTGTGAAGTAGTCTATATATTTTAGATATTGATAATACGTGATAATTTCACATGCTAGTTTTTTCTTAACAATAGAAGCAGTTGTTGCTGATAAAACAGAATCAATTACATCTGGAATCTCTTTGAATTATGCTGTTATAAACGTAAAGATTTGTATGTGTTTATGCCTTAAAATAATAGCGAGTGTTAATATTTCTATTGGAATTTATAGAACTAAATGAAGCAAAACAGCTAAACATAAAAATGTGGCTGTTTTTTTGCTGCTTAATAATATATCGATTTTATAAGGTTTTTAATTAATAGTTATTAAATGTTTTCAGTAGCAAATATTTAATTATCATTAAACGAATTAAAGAAAATATGTGACATATTTAAAAAAACATATAAAATGATATATTGAGGTGTAATTTTAATAGAAATATATTTTTTGGAGGGTTATTATGTCAAAAGTTTTATTATTGGAAGCCATTCTTGATGATTTTGCTGATCAGTTAGATATGACCAAGAGCAGTGAACGAGATAGTGTGTTTGAGCTATTTGTTGCCGAGCAATTATTGAAAGATAAAGATCTAGATAGTGACGAATTGGAGAACGGTATAATTGGTGGTAGCTTTGATAATGGGATTGACGGCATGTTTATTTTTGCTAATGATGAGCTAATACAATCAATCGAGCAGGTTTCTAATTTTAAGAGCATAAAGAACATAGAAGTTCATTTTCATCAGTATAAAAATAACGAAAGAATTAGTGAAGATGTAGTACATAAATTTAATACTGCCACATCAAATATCTTAAATCTTAGCCAAGAACTAAGTCCAACTAGTTGGAATATCGACTTAATTGAAAAAGTGAAATTATTAAGAAATTTAACTATACGTAGTGCAGTTGCACATCCAGAATATAAATTTATCTATAGACATATTTCTAAAGGTAATAGAGATAATATATACAATGAAGATAGACCAAATGAATCGTATCTTGATAAAGTAGCAACTTTAAAAAATACAGTAGAAAAATCTGATTATAGTAACGTATTGTTTGTCTTTGACTATATAGGAGTTAATGAACTAATTAGTCTAAATAGAAATGAAAAACAGTTTTCTATAGCGTTAAAGTTAAATGAAAATCCAATTGCATTAGATTTTAGTGATGATGGAAAACGAGGATACATAGCTTCAGTAAATATTAAAGATTATTTTAAATTTATAACCGAAGAATCAGGTGAATTAAGAAAATATTTATTTGATTCTAATATTAGAGATTATCAAAACAATACAGAGGTAAATACTCAAATATCGGGGACAATTAAGAATGACAAAGATTTAGATTTTTGGTGGTTAAATAATGGTGTAACAATTATTGCAGATAAAGGATCTTTAACAGGAAAAACTCTACATTTGGATAATGTTCAAATTGTAAATGGACTACAAACTTCTCATTCAATCTATTATTCATATAATAAAGAAGTAGATGATGAGAATAGATCGTTGCTTTTGAAAATTATTATTACTGATGATAAAGTGACAGCTGATAAGATTATTAAATCAACAAATTCTCAGAATAAAGTACCAACTTCTTTGTTAAGAGCTACAGATCGAGTTCAAAGAGATATAGAAGAATATTTTTTAACAAAAGATTATTATTATGATAGAAGAAAAAATTATTATAAAAACTTAAAGAAACCAACAAAGAAAATTATTTCAATTAATTTTTTAGCTCAGTGTCTTACAAGTTTACTTATTCAAGAGAAAAATCCTTCGAAAGCTCGTTCTAATCCAACTGTACTAACTAAAAAAGATGAAGATTATGCTAAACTTTTTCCTGAAAACAGACACTTAGATACGTATTTAAAGTCTATAATAGTTGTTAAGAATGTAGAGATTCACTTGAAACAACTGTTAAATGGTGACGAATTAGCTGAACAAATTAAGAAGTATTTTTTGTTTCATGTGTCGAGGGTTAGTATGAGCGTGTTATTTCAACAACCAAATTATGGTGAAGAACAATTTAGAAATGTAAATTTAGATTTGGTTAATGAGGATCTTGTTGCTAAAAGTGTGGAATGGTTAAAGAGAATTATTAGTAAGTATTTAGAAGAAACTGAATATAAAGATGTAGTTAATATTTCTAAACAATCGGAGTTCAGTCAGTATATTACAGATAAACTTATTGAGCTTATAGCTGAGGCAAGGCAAGTATCTGTATAGATATTTTTTCACGGATTTACCCCAAAAGGTCTATCTAATCACTTTGATTTGCCCTTTTTATTTCGTATCGAAAATATTTTTATTTATCTCAAGTTCGGTTTCCATTGCATTTTAGCTATCATTGCTATCTTTATTTCTTTAATACAATAAGGAACTAAAAGAAAAGTTTGATCGGCGTTTTATGGATGTGATAGGGAAGTTGAAAAAGTATAAGGAGGAAGAGAAGGATCCGAGTCATCATGAAGTTCAAGTTACTTTGAAGTAATTTTTCAATGTAATACAAGAGATAACGAACTATCTTGATACACCTCAAAGTGATATAGAGGATATAATCCAAAAATCAAACCTCCCACTATCCGAATTCCCAACCATCTTCACAACTGAAGAAGAAAACTATATAAAAGAAGCAATGCAGCAGTTTAACACCTAGTTAAACTGCTTTTCCATTATAATAGAAGAAAAATCAAACGGAGGGAAACCCACATGCCAACCTACAACAAACTAATCCGAGACAAAATCCCACAAATAATAAAAAACAACGGAAAAACACCCACAACAAGAATCCTACCCGAAGAAGAATACATACAAGAAGTCTGCAAAAAAACACAAGAAGAACTAACAGAATACATCGAAGCGAAAACAAAACCCGATAAACTCGAAGAACTATCCGACCTACTAGAACTAATCAACGCCCTAGCCGAACACGAAGGCACAACACTAGAAGAAATAAACAACATCCGAAAAAAGAAAGCAGAAGAACGAGGCGGCTTCTCAGATCGAGTCTTTCTAATCGAAGTAACCGATAACTAGCCCCTTACAAGCCCCTACCAAGTAATAAATCACTAAGAAAAAACACAACAAAACAAAAACACCAACAAACACCGTAGTAGGAGTCGAAAAAAATTTTGAAATAACACGCCAAAAACCCAGCCATCCTCCCATATATATTATGAAGAGGTTTTCATTTTGAACGGAGACGGGAGGAACTTTGATGGCGGTGTATCGTACTGTACAGGTGAATTTTTGGCAGGATGATTTTGTTTTGGATTTGACGCCGGAGGAGCGGTATTTTTATGTGTATTTGTTAACTTGTTCGAAGACGACGCAGTGCGGAATTTTTCCTTTTCCGAAGCGGTTAGCTGAGATGGAGACGGGTTATAATCGGGAGACTGTTGATAAGCTTGTGCAGCGCTTCATTGATTATGGGAAGATTCTGTATGATGCGGATACACGGGAGTTATTCGTTTTGAATTGGCTTCGTTATAACCCTGTGACGAATACGAATGTGGAGAAGTGTGTGCTTCGTGAGCTGAAGGGTGTGAAGAATAAGGAGTTTGTACATATGTTTCTTCAGAAGTGCGCTGAGGAGGAGCTGAATGTTCCGATGCTTTTAGCGCATTTCGGTATGCCGAGTGATTTGGCTGTGGATGATGTTGAGCCAGTTTGTGAGGAGACAGAGGCGGAAGAAGAGGTTATAGAGGAAGAAACGGGAAGTCGTGTGTTTTCTTTTTATGAGCAACATTTCGGTAGTTTGTCTCCTTTTGCGGTGGAGGAACTGAGTGCGTGGATGGATGATTTGTCGGAGGAGCTTGTGCTGAAGGCTCTTCAAATTGCGTTTGAGAATAATAAGCGGACGATTGCTTATGTGAAGGGGATTCTGCGTGGGTGGCACGGGAAAGGGTTTACGAAAGTTTCTGAGGTTGAGGCGGATACGGCGAGCTTTAGGAAGAAGGAGTCGTCTGTTAGTACGGGGGAGACGGAGGAGTTTTTGGCGAGGTGTGAGGAGTGGGAGAAGAATGCGCCGTCTGAAGAAGAGTTGCAGCGCTTTTTAGCGGAGCGCGGGTGGCGGCCATGAGTATTCAAAATGTGGAGGCGGAGAAGACGGTGTTAGGTTCTCTATTAATTGATGGAGAGCTTATTAAGGAGTGCCGTTTGACGGAGCAGTATTTTTCTATGCCAGTACATAAGTCTATATTTCAGTTAATGCGAAAGATGGAAGGAGAGGGGCAACCGATTGATCTTGTGACGTTCATTTCTCGGGTAGATCCGAAGTTTTTAGAGGGGATCGGGGGAATGGAGTATTTTATAGGGTTAATGGATGGTGTGCCTACTACTGCCAACTTCTCTTATTATGAGGGGCTTGTTCGAGGTGCGTGGAAAATGTATCAGGCTGGTGTTCTCGGGCACAAGATGGGAGAGCGTCTTATTGCGGAGAAGAGTGAGAAAGTTATCGGTGAGACGATTACGGCACTTTGTGAGTTAGAGGAGAAAGATTCTGTATGTGAGTTTGATTTGAAAGATGCGTTAGTTGGTTTATATGAGGAGCTTCATCAAGATGTGAAAGAGATTACTGGTATTGAGACTGGTTATACATCGTTAAATAAAATGACGTGCGGATTGCAGGAAGGTGACTTTGTCGTCCTTGGTGCGCGTCCTTCTATGGGGAAGACTGCGTTTGCGCTAAATGTTGGATTGCATGCGGCGAAGTCTGGAGTGGCGGTTGGATTGTTTTCGTTAGAGATGAGTAGTAAGCAATTGTTAAAAAGGATGGCTTCTTGCATAGGTGAAGTGTCAGGAGGTAGGCTGAAAAATCCGAAGCATCGTTTTGCGATGGAAGATTGGGAGAAGGTAAGTAAAGCGTTTGCGGAGATTGGTGAGTTGCCATTTGAGATTTACGACAATGCAGGCGTTACAGTGCAAGATATTTGGATGCAAACTCGTAAGTTAAAGAGGAAGCACGGTGATAAAAAGATTTTAATTATTGTAGATTACTTGCAGCTTATTACGGGCGATCCGAAGCATAAGGGCAATCGATTTCAAGAAATTAGTGAGATTTCTCGTAAGCTTAAGTTATTAGCACGTGAGTTAAATGTTTGTGTAGTAGCGTTATCACAGTTATCTCGTTCTGTAGAGTCACGACAAGATAAGCGTCCGCTATTATCTGATTTAAGAGAGACCGGACAAATTGAGCAAGATGCGGATGTGATTATGCTTATGTATCGCGAGGATTATTACGATAAGGAAACGATGCAGAAAGAGATGACGGAGATTCATGTGGCAAAGCATCGGAATGGACCTGTGGGGAGTTTTAAGCTGAGATTTTTGAAAGAGTTTGGGCGGTTTGTGGAGGGGAAATAGTGAAAAGGCTGGAGCATCACTTTGCAAATAAAATAAAGCATAAGTGTTCTATTTCAGTCACTTATGCTTTATTTTTTGATTCTTTCAATATGCTTCTTATTTCCCCATAAAGAAAGACTTTCTCTCTGCAGTAATCCATTGCTGCAAGTCGTCTTGGCTACGTCGGACAAGTCGATTTACTAAAACATCATGCCATACATAATCTTCTAGTAAGTATATATGAACGGGATCATCTGTATAAAAAGCAATATTACGCTCTTCAATTGATGGTCCGTAAATCATCTCTTTAGAATCTATGGATAAAATAAACCAATGTTCTGTAGACAGAGTTTCTGTATAAGGTGTGATACGATGAGCTTCTAGATTTTTAATTGGATTTTCAACATGCAGGGTAATACCTTGTATTGTAACTTTATCAGCTACTTCAGATAGATCTTCTTTTAACGCTTCATACATCTCATCCCACATTGAAATGACAATACGTCGTTCTGCTTTTTTTATTAATGCCTGACAATAGCTAATGATTG
>Ga0209463_1002403_pt1 | contig 10356 bp, 17 predicted proteins | sample AgamicMgSfrz_FD_187169 | JGI IMG/M metagenome (GOLD analysis project Ga0209463, IMG submission 187169) | Agave microbial communities from Guanajuato, Mexico - Mg.Sf.rz (SPAdes) (version 2) | ecosystem: Host-associated > Plants > Phyllosphere > Phylloplane/Leaf | place: Guanajuato, Mexico... | reverse complement strand
CTGCTGCGAACGCGTGCATCATCCTGCCTGATGAGCAGCGCGATATACTCCGCCATTTCATACGGTTCGAGCCCCGGTCGCCGGGCGGCGCAGTTACGCGCCACCATTTCCAGCTCCTGAGCATCAAGCGTCAGCTCTATTTTCCTGACGCCCGCCGCAGCCTGGCGGGCACGCTGAGCGGCTTTGCGCTCGGCTGCTGATTTAGCCACGATCGATCCCCACCTTCGCTACTCCTCGCGGCTCAGGGCTTCCCGTCTTGATCTGCTCAATCGCTAAATCAATGGCCTTTCGTGACGCGGTAATATCAATGTCACGGCTTCCCGGCGTGCCGTATTCGGGCTTTATCCCTTCCAGCACAGGGATCAACCATTCGATAGATGCGGCTGGCGCGGCCAAATCCGGCGATACTGGCTGGGGTAGCATTGATTTAAGTCCCTGCAACCCTGCATCATGCTCCGCACGCTGCTCTGGCGTCATTTCCTCTAACTCAGCGTAATATTCAGCACGCCGCTTTAAAGCGGTCAGCATTGTTTTAGTGCTAACGCCTTTGCCAAACCGTAGCCCCGGCTCAAGCAGCACGTCGCACGGCAGCTTTTCCGGCGCGGCCAAATCCGTCGCGGGCGGGGTGAAATAGGCTGGGTGAATTCCGTCATTACCGGCTGTGCTGTCAGCCGCCACACTCCAGAAATTTTTGCCCAGTGGATGCTTGAATACGTAAAAGTCAGGATCAGCCGTCAGCGATGCCAGCGCCCGCTGCAATAGTTCCACCATATATTCTTTGCCGCTAATGCCTGTGTAGCGCCTGATTTCGATGCGGCACAGCGCTTTCAATTCCTGCTTATTCATCTGCTATTCCTCAATTAATTCGCGATGTTGTTTCAGTTGCGCTGTCTGCTTTCGCTTTAAGTTTTCTCGCAGCAGCCCACCAGACGTAATGTCGCCAGAACAAGCCGAAAGCAGGTCTACAGCGCTTGCCGCTTATTTCCGTTATCTCGCAAAAGAAACCGCCACTACCGATCCATAATTCATATTCGCCACAATATGCAGTGATGTGAGAATCATCATATTCGTTATATTCAGGAATCCACTCGCCGCGCTTAATCTGTGCAACGACCTTTCGTGCATTTCCGTATTTAATGAGAAAATCTTTAATCATCTGCTACGCCCCGCAAACAGTCTGTAGATTTCCAGTAGCCAGCCTGCTGCATATAGTCCGAAACCTGAGTAGCTAACTGATTGTCAGGGCTAACTTTTTTCAGCGCGTGGACTAATCGCCTAATCTGCATGACTAAATCGTCCAACGGCACCGGCGGCGCGGCGCGGGTGAATAGCGGCGTTTTGGTTTCTCCCACAACATGCTCTTTGTTCTCAAATATTGAGCAATAGCCATAACGTGTCATGTAATCCAGGTTCCCCCACGCAACAGGCTCCTGTGCCGCCAGCTCAGCAAGCTGCGCCCGCGAGATTTCCAGCTCACTTAAAATTTGCAGCAATCCCAGCGCGCCAACTCGCACACCGCCAGCGTCATCAGGACTCATTGCGCGGCGGCGATAGTCGTTAATCAGATTCTCAATATACATATCCATCGCTTTCCCTCAGCTAACTACTGCCGCACCGGCAATAAGCCCGGCAATAACAAAGGTTGCTGCCGCAATAAACGCACAAAAACCCGTCCCCCACTGAACGCCGCCAGCCAGCGCCACAAATGCCCCGCAGGCACAGACGCCGGAAAAGACGGCTGTAAATTTCTTCAGCTTCCGAATATCCATCACGCCTTGCCCTCCCGCAGCTGTTGCGTCCATTCCTCGACTGATTTCTCAGCGTATTCACCCGACAAACCATCTGACGCCGGGAGCGCTGATTTAGCCAGCTCGTCTTTAGCATCCAGAATCATGCGGACTACATCGCGAACCTCCGCAAGCGGTTTATCAACAAAACCGTGGTTATATGCAGCAGCGAGACGGCTGGCAGCATAATTAATGCCCTCACCCCAAAGCGCATTAATACGCTCAACCAGATCGCACGGCGCTACGTCTTCAGCATCAGCACCGAACCCCAGCGCAACACGTACCGCCCGCGATTCCGACATACGTTGATCTGCCTCTCCAGCACTCATTGAGTACCGGGATAGTCTCGCAGTCAGCGCTGCTATCTGCGCGCGTAATTCAGCGTTTTCAGTATCGCGTTGGGCCAGGGCGTCGAGTAGCATCTGCACGTTAGCGGGGCTAAATAAAGCGATTGCATTTGCCGTTTTGCTATCAACCACATCAGCAGCGACGGGTTGATAACTCACAAAAAAAGAACCTTTTTCCACGCTGCCTTTCACAATGACCTCGCCATTGCGCACTTGCCATTGCTCGCTGTTAAGTTTCTCTGCTGCTTCGCGCATACGCTGCGCTATAGATGTAATGTCAGTCATTGCTGTTGCTCCCCAAATTCATTCCCAGCTGCCGCAATCACAATCACCGCAGCAACACCGCCCGCTATTCCGATAAACAGCCCGATCGTTAAACCAATCAGTAATTCCATTACCCCTCCCAACCCGTTTAATTAATTGATTTAACTGATAATTAACATGTTTCACGATTTCAGCTTCACACCATGCCGTGCGATTAACAGAGCATCAGCGATCGCCTGGCCTTTGGCTTTTGCATCCAGCGCGCGCAGCGTCGGATATCGCAACAACAGCGCCGCTGCATCCTGGGTCGATACCAATAATCAGGCTCACCGACTTCCCCTTGGTTTAGTTACCATTTAGGTAATTATTACACGTAAAAAAATCGCCACGCAACTTTAAAATAACCAATTTGGTAATAGTTGCGGACATAGCTAATTCACCAGCCCCAAAGACTTGCGTCTCCTGAACTCTTCCATCAGCCACTTTGCAGGAGTCACCGATCCCAGCATCGCTGCATTCGGCATATATTGGAATTGATAGTCAGCAGCCGTTGCGTTATGTGCCCGCTGTGGCTCCTCAGGAGGCTCAGGAAGCGTTTTTACAGGATTGGGTATATGTTCCCCTTCCGAAACCTTTTTAGCCCATTCAGAAAGCTTACGCGCAGCATACTGTTCAACTTCCGGTTCACCCATGCAGCGTTGGTACATTGCCCGGCGTGCATCACAAACAATCCAGTACAAAACGGGATGCTGCCACGGGAACGCCTCAGCACTCTCGTAGAGCCCCTTGTCACGGTTGTAGCGGTGAAATTCAGCCATCACATCATCGAGACCGATCCCCAGCACGCTGACACCGCTGTTGCACCATGCAACAAACTGCCCTGGCGACGGCCAGAACGGTGATGAGCTTGAACGAGCCTTACGCATGCCTGCAGATAATTGCTCACGGGTTCGGATGCCGTTTTCAGCGAATGCGGCGATCCACTGCTTCTTCGCGGCAGACTCATCTGCTTCGGTTCGTAAGTTGGTGGCGCTGGCCGCTGGGAACACCTGTTTTAACTGACGGAATAAAGCGTCAACAAGGCGCTCAGCTTCGCCATTAACCACGCCTGCGCTGTTTTGCTGGATTGGATGATTACCGGCAATCCGCGCAATGGCCGCACCATCGCGGTTTGCAATCGCCTGCATGAGCTGTGCTGTCATAGAAACTCCTTCCAGGATTCAGGGCTGTTCCAGTGCGGTACCTGTTCTGCAACTTGTGATCGGCCCTGTCGTGTTTGCTGGATACGCCTTGCGAGCTTCTGCTCCCATTGCGCCTGATGAAATGCTTTCCCCTCCGCCTGCCAGTAGATTCTGAACTCTGCAAGTTCCTGTTCAGTTGGTGGCGTGGTGAGAATGATCCCCTGAATGGCTGACTGCCGTAAAAACTCGTCGCCGGGTACCCACGTTTCGTGCATTGGGAATTTGCCCATAAAACCCAATCCGCCAAGTGGTGAGTTGATGGTCAGCTCTTGGTTATCTGGTTTCTGTTTCGAGGATGGAGAAAACGCCGTTGCAGCAGGCTTCTCTCTCTCTTGGTTATATAACTGGTTAACTGATAGGTTCTGGATCCCGTTTTTGGGATCATTCAACACCCCGTTTTTGGGATCATTCAACACCCCGTTTTTGGGTATATTCCCTATTTTGGGAACATTACCGTTTTCGGTAACATTTAAGGCAAATACCCGAACCCGTCCGGTCGCTCCTTTCCGTTCACCAGTGTCCCGAATAAACCCCAGTTCGATCAGCTTCAAAATTCCCGCCTGGACCGTCTTTTTGTTGAGACAGGTATCAGCTACAAGCCTGTCGATGCTGGGATAGCAAAGGGTTTCCTCATCCGCACGATCAGCCATGGAGAGCAGGATTAATTTCAATGATGAGCTGCCTGGATTTGTCTTCCAGGCCCAATCTGTTGCAAGTCTGCTCATACGGCACCGCCAGGATAATCAGTTAAACAGTTTGTAAAATCGTTCCATTCGCCTGATATCCCCGGCTTTTTCTGGCTGCTTTAAGTCGCTCAGATCTTGTTTTTGCAGCCTTCCTGGCTCTGATGTTATTGCACTGGACGCACTCACCGCTGATTGTGTAGCGCTCGCTATCGTGTCCATGAACACATTGCTTCCCGGTGTAGAAGCGGGTCAGTCCATTCTTCAGAGCCTCTGCTTGTGTGATTCGTTTCATGCTTCATTCCTCTTTGTTATTTATCTTTGGCTATTTTGCACTAGAGCAGAAAAATATCAACCTTAAATGAATAAAATTACCAAAGTGGTGACCGGACATAAAAAAGCCACTCGCAAAGAGTGGCTCGTGGTTGATTCTGCGGATTTACCTGGCATAGAAAAACATGACAAGAGTCTCTTTACTTTCTACCCAGCCCCGCTGTCTGCATGCCTGAAAAAGCTTTTCCATTCGACACTTAGTGGGAATCCTGCGGCGTCCGGTATAGTGCGTCTGTATATAATGGCTCGTCGTTCCGGCATCTTTCGCAAATTCCTCACGGCCGTCTTTATCAAGAGAAAGCCAGTGTTTCTTTAAATCGAATTCCTGTTCCTGCTGCATCTTCTTTTAACTCCAGCGCTCAGTTTGTTCCGCAATTATTACCAAATCAGTACACGAAGCAAGCACCAACATCATAACATTACCAATTTGGTGCGTTTACCATTTTGGTAATATTGTTTTTAATTCATGTCCTATACATTCAAAACGGGATTTTGGTAACCACGATATGAAAAGCATTTATGAGATCAGAAGGGAAAATCTAAGCGAAGTGATCAGAAGAGATTTTGATAACAACCAGAGCAGATTAGCAGAGCGCATGGGCGTACCACCAAACCTGATCAGCAGATACGAAACAGGCAATAAAAACATAGGCAGCAAATCAGCACGAAAAATTGAAGAAGCGGCACGCAGAGAAGCGTTCTGGCTGGACTTTGATCATCAGTTTTCTGCGCTGAATGAGCCAGAGCAAGAGACTGAAGCATCATCAGAAATCGGCATGATAGCGGCGGCAAACCTCAGGAACTGGATGAAGCAGAATGGTGACATGTCACAGCAGCAGGTTGCAGATGCGTCCGGCGTCAGCCAGGCCACGATCAACCGGTTCTTGCGCAACGAGGCGAGTATTACGCTCAATAATCTGGCAGCGATCGCTGGCGCATTCGGGAGAAGCGCATACGAGATGATAGTGCCACAAGATGAAAGCGATAGATTTATAAAATATGACAGGAATCAGTATGCAGCACTGCCGGCAGCAGAACGGGACAAGATACAGGCCTTCATAGATTTCATATTTGTGCAAAACAGAAGTAGATGACACAAAAACTCTATTATTTTTAACAACCTCGCCCCCGCTCGCGAGCAGAGTTAATTACCAAAAAGGTAACTATTTTTTTCTTCATGCCTATTGACAACACGTCACGATTACTTCACTATTACCAAAAAGGTAACTTAATAGCTCTTTCGTAAGCCTGCTGGAGTTGCCTGAGCTTCAAAAAGTATTTTTTTACTTTAAATTGTTACCAAAATGGTAATTAAAGAGGTTTTTCATGCGCTGGAAAATCATCGGTGGAATGTACTGCGTTACTGCGTGTGGACTCATGAGCTGGAAGTTCAGCTCTCTGCACGACGCGATTGACTGGGTATTTACGGCAAAAGCCGCGCGCTCAGCGGCAGCAGGTATGGAGAAAAACGATGCGAATTAATCAGATCAACACGCTGCAAAAAATTATGGCTGGTTTCAGCTGCGACTATCGTGCCGCTGAGCAACTGGATGCCCGTCACACTGAACTGAATGACGCAGTCCTGAGCCGCTATATCACTGCAGCTATCCGCCCGCACCTGGAAAGCTGCGGCGTTCGCCGGCAGGTGCTGGAAACCGTGTTTGAAGATTACGAGTTTGAAGAGTGCATGGATGCATTTATCCAACAGCTGACCGGCATTGTGGCTCGTTGGGACATGGCTGATCAGATCGACAGCGCGAGGGACGCAGCATGATGCAGAACGCGGGAAGCATGGACAGAACTAAATACATCGGCGGCAGTGATGTCGCCGGAATCCTCGGCATTAGCCCATGGCGCACGCCGCTTGAGGTCTACCTGGATAAGGTTCAGCCACGTATCAAGCCAGTCGATCCTGGCAAACAGAAAGTTTTCACGCGTGGCCAGCGCATGGAGCCATACGTAATCGACCTGCTCTCTGAAGAAACAGGCCTCGAAATTATTCATCGTGGCAATCGGTATATCCACCGCGATTACGGGTTTATCGCAGCTGAGATCGATGCAGAGGCGGCTACAGGGGAAAACATCGAGATCAAAACTGTAAGCCCCTTCAAGGCTAAGGAATGGGGAGACGTTCAGACGGACGCAATCCCTGTGCATTACACAGCCCAGGCAATGCATGGACTGATGGTTACCAATAAACAGGTATGCGTTTTCGGTGTGCTGATTGGCGGTGACGACTTCCGTATCTATCGGGTTGAGCGTGATGAGGAAACCATCCAGGCCATCCTGGAAAAAGAGGTCGCCTTCTGGGATCGGGTTAAAAACCTGAATCCACCAGAGGCCACAACAGTAAGCGACATTACGCTGATGTTCGATAAAGACACAGGAACCAGCATTGAGGCTGACGGGAAAGCGCTAACGATTCTCAACGATCTACGAGACATGACGACCCGCTATAAGGCTCTGGGTCAAGAGATCGCCGTTTCTGAAGAAAAACTGAAAATTTATATGCAGGCCAACGCAGTACTGACCATTGATCAGAAGCCAGTGGCCACATGGAAAACGCAAACCAGCAAGCGTTTTGACCAAAAGGCATTCCAGACAGCCCATCCAGACCTGTACGAGCAATTTAAAACCGCAACCACATCTCGCGTATTCCGTATTAAATAGGAGTTTAAATGTCTACGAATGCTCTTAAAGCCGCTGCAACAGGAAAGCAGGTATCAACCAAAGGTGATAAACCCACAACCTTGGCTGGCCTGCTGGCCGATCCGAAAATTAAAGCGCAGATGGCACTGGCATTACCAAAGCATATGACGGCTGATCGCCTCGCCCGTATCGCAACTACCGAAATACGAAAAGTACCAAAACTGGCTGCATGCGATCAGGCCAGCTTTCTTGGAGCAATTATGCAATGCGCGCAATTAGGTCTGGAACCAGGCGGCGCGCTGGGGCACGCATATTTAATTCCGTTCGATAAGCGCCAAAAAGTTAATGGCCGCTGGGTCACGGCTTCAACGGAAGCGCAACTGATTATTGGTTATCGCGGCATGATCGATCTCGCCCGCCGTTCCGGGCAGATCCTGAGCATCTCGGCGCGTACCGTCCACGCAAACGACAAATTCAGCTACTCATACGGTCTGGAAGAAACGCTCGAGCATTCACCTTGCGAAACTGGTGACCGCGGCGAACTGACCCATGTTTACGCCGTGGCCCGCCTGAAGGATGGCGGCGTCCAGTTCGAAGTAATGAGCCGGGCCGACGTTGAAAAAGTTCGCGCCCTGAGCAAAGCCGGCAGCAGCGGTCCGTGGGTTGACCACTTCGACGAGATGGCAAAAAAGACAGTGATCCGCCGCCTGTTCAAATATCTGCCTGTGTCTATCGAACTGCAAAAAGCGGTTGTGATGGATGAACGCGCAGAAGCTGGCCTGAGCCAGGATAACGCAGCTGTTATCACCGGTGAATATTCAGTTATTGATGATGACGAATATCAGCAAAGCGAAATCAATGACGATCGTGAAGAAGCACGAGCCTATGTAGAAGCCCTCCTGAATAGCATTGACGCATCAGCGCCAGACGCGAAAGAGCTATTTGCCAAAGCAGAGCAGGAAGTCAAAGCAGTAGAAGCACAGCTTGGCGCTGAGTTATTTGCTGGCTTCATGTTGACGCTAAACGATTTACGCCCTGAGTTTCAATAAATGATATTGCGGCGCCTGGCGCGCCGCAGCAGGAGGAGATTTTGTGAAGAAAGCATATAGCAAAGAAAAGCTGCTGGATGTGGTGCCACTATCCGAGAGTACGATTAATCGTCTCGAGAAAAAAGGTGAATTTCCAAAACGCTTTTACATAACTGATGGCCGTTGCGCGTGGAATGCCGATGAGGTTGAGCGTTGGCTAGATGAGCGTCAGGCAAATAGCCCGGAAATTTTCGGTGGGAAAAAACCGCCCGTTGAAAAGAGAAAATATCGGGCAGTGAGAAGCGCCGCATGACTGGTTTTATCAGGCATTGGAATAAGTGGTCAGGCTGGTACTGGTATCTGTCCGCAATTGCGGCCTGGCTTGGTCTGCTGACAGCAATCATGACAGTTGATGGTTGGTTATCATGAAAAAAACAACACGCCTTCAGAAGTATCACGCTAATTATGTTTCACCGCGTCGGATTGAGAAAGAAGTTGCTGTAACGCCGGCGGCAAAGCGGATTGAACAGCGCGCAATCGCGCGGGAAGAAAAAGGCCAGTACAGGCTGGCCGCTACGCTTTGGCTAAAGTGCTTTGATGCGGCGCAAAGCGAGACTGAGCGGGCGCGCATCGCCATCCGGCGCCATCAGTGCATCACGCGCAGCAATGGCCTGCGCAACGGCGAATATTCAGGGATCGGCTGTAGCGAGGTGGTTTATGACTAAGTACACGCTTATTTATGCCGATCCGCCATGGGCTTATCGCGACAAAGCCGCCGATGGCGACCGCGGCGCCGGGTTTAAATATCCTGTAATGAGCGTGCAGGATATCTGCCGCCTGCCGGTGTGGGAACTGTCTGCCGATAGCTGTCTACTGGCGATGTGGTGGGTGCCGACACAGCCGCTGGAAGCGCTAAAAGTTGTCGAAGCGTGGGGATTCCGTCTGATGACAATGAAAGGCTTCACGTGGAATAAGTGCGGCAGCCGCCAGGCCGATAAGCTGGTGATGGGCATGGGTCATATGACGCGCGCGAACAGCGAAGATTGTCTGTTTGCTGTAAAAGGAAAACTCCCTGCCCGCCTCGATGCCGGGATCGTTCAATCATTCACGGCGCCGCGCCTGGAGCATTCGCGTAAACCGGACTTCGTTCGCGAAAAGCTGGTTCAGCTGCTGGGCGATGTGCCGCGTATTGAACTTTTTGCCCGCCAGTCCTCTCATGGTTTCGATGTGTGGGGCAATCAATGTGAGGAGCCGGCGGTCAAGTTGCTACCCGGTTGCGCTATCAGTACTGAAGAAGCATGACGCCGCCAGTATTACTTCCCTTCCATCCACTTTTCAAACTTTGCCGGGGAGAATGGCACCAGATCCGTATGCTCCCCTGCGATCCATGCATCAACCATATCAGACCATTGTTGCAGCATATATGCACGCTGCCGCGCATACTCAGCTTTGTTATATACCGCGCGGACACCTTTCTGCTCATGCGCCAGCGCCTTTTCTATCCAGTCTGACGGATAACCAGCTTCATGCAGTAATGTACTGGCTGTGCGCCGCAGGTCATGCACAGCAAAGTGTTCGAGATTTTGATCAGCAGCCTTGGCCGCTTCTACAGTGGTGGTGATCAGCCGGTTCAATGCAGCATTAGAAAGTGGTTTGCTGACATTGTAGCGACCAGGCAACAGATAATCGCTGCCGCCGGCACACATATGCAGGCCGACCATCAGATCCTTCGCCTGCTGCGGCAGATAAATAACATGCGCCCTGCTCCCCTTCATACGCTCCGCCTGGATGGTCCAGGTTCCCTTTTTGAAATCGACCTCTTTCCACGTGGCGTTGATGAACTCATTTTTACGAACCAGCGTCAGCAGCACCAACTTTAACGCCAGTTTCATAGTAGCCATCGCGCCGACGGTATCGAGCGTGCGGAAGAAAATGCCTATTTCCTCCGGTTGCAGGCAGCGCTCGCGCGGCTTAAACGTTGCTATAGAACCAGGCTTGATGTCTGCTGCAGGATTGAAAAAGCC
>Ga0209463_1002401_pt1 | contig 10368 bp, 10 predicted proteins | sample AgamicMgSfrz_FD_187169 | JGI IMG/M metagenome (GOLD analysis project Ga0209463, IMG submission 187169) | Agave microbial communities from Guanajuato, Mexico - Mg.Sf.rz (SPAdes) (version 2) | ecosystem: Host-associated > Plants > Phyllosphere > Phylloplane/Leaf | place: Guanajuato, Mexico... | reverse complement strand
GTGTGTATAAAGGAATACTATTAATAAACGAAATCAAAGTGTTTATGAAATTGTAAAGGCACCCATCCCTGGTTGTCACTTTCTTTTACTAATGAAAGCAGGTATGTATGGAACTACCTTACAAAAGTTATTATCTTGTTGAACTAACAAAAATGGGGTTGGAAACAGCTCCATTTTCTTATGCAACTAACGGGGCAGGATAGTTGTAAAGTGCTGTTTGATCTTTAATTGGGCCATATTCTGGAGTAACTGATTGTGCAAATGATTGAAATTTGAAATAAATGTTATTAAGTATGCTCTTATGAGGCTGCAAGTAACTCCACAGTTTTTTCCACTAATGGGTTCCTTTCCGGAATATCCATACTGCATGTATATTCCAGGGCAAGAGCGTTCCGCACACTACTAGTAAAAAATTTAAAAAGAATTTATGGATTTGAATTTGTTTCCATACCACTTTATAATTGTATGATTAATGATTGTGTGAAAAAGGATGAGAAATGTGCCGATTAATTCGTTTGAGGATTATCCTATGACATGGAAGCCGACAATAAATCGAGAAGACAGACCGATTTATCAGGCATTAGCTAAGCAGTTAGAATATGACATTATTGAGGGACGCTTAGTGCCTGGCACGAAACTTCCACCACAAAGAGAGTTAGCGGATTACTTAGAGGTGAATCTAAGTACGATTTCGAAAGCATTTAAAGTATCTGAGTTAAAAGGACTGGTCAGTGCGACCATTGGTAGTGGCACTTATGTTTCGTATGATGCGATTTCGAACGCTTATTTGCTTGCAGAAGAAAAGCCAAAGCATTTAATTGAAATGGGAGCAATTTTACCAGATCGTTTGTCGTATGGACCTTTATTTGACTTATTGCAATCGATGTTACAAGAATCAGATTGTGCGAGATGGTTTGGATACAGTCGGCCAGGCGATGCGATTTGGCAAAAAGATGCAGGCGTCAAATTATTGAAATTTGCCGGTTTTGAAACGACTAGAGAACATATCTTACTTGCTACTGGCGGACAAAACGCCATCACAGCAACACTTGCAAGCCTTTGTCAGCATGGAGATCGAATTGGTGTAGATCACCATACATATCCAGGCTTAAAGACAGCAGCCGCGATGCTGGGGATTCAGCTTGTACCGATTCGTTCAGAATCTGATGAAATGAGTCCGGAAGCACTTCTTTATGCATGTAAAAATGAAAATATTAAAGGATTATATATAATTCCAGATTATCAGAATCCGATGACTTATACGATGAGCGTTGAAACTCGTAAGGCTATTGCTGAGATTGCTGTAAAGTATAATTTATTTATTATTGAAGATGGAGCGTATCATTTAATCCAAGAAAAAGTGTTGCCGGCTGTAGCTACATATGCCCCTGAGAATACGATTTATATAGCGAGTTTATCGAAATCAATGGCACCTGGACTCCGTCTTGCTTATGTGGCAGTTCCTTTAAAATACCTGGATTCTACCCGAAAAGCTCTTTATAATTTAAATATTTCCGTATCGCCACTACTTGCAGAGTTAGCATCACGAGTAATTGTATCGAATCAGTTTGAAAACATTGTTGCATTTCATAAAGAGGAAACAAAAGCTCGTAATCAGTTGGTTAATCAATATTTAGGTAAAGAGAACTGTTTAGGTGAAGAAACAGGGATTTTTCATTGGTTACATCTGCCGCATCGGTATACAGGTGACCAATTTGAACAACTAGCTGCAGCACAAGGTGTACAGGTATATAGTGGAGGGCGATTTGCGGTAGGTAATGTCGCACCAGCAAATGCCGTACGTGTGGGGATTTGTGCACCAGAAACGAGAGAGGAACTTGAAAAAGCCCTTATTATCCTTAGAAAAATAATTGAAATGTAAAATAAATATTGTTTGCCATACAATAATTATATTGTATGGCTTTTTTTTTACGTGTTATGATAATTCAAACTTAGTAGGGGGATGAAAGAAATATTAATTTTGGTGTAATAGGCTTATCCCTTTAATTAAAAATCTGAATATTCAAATAAAATTAAAAGTGGTAGGTAAAAAAATTGAAATGTTAAAGGAAGGAATGTTTACAAATGAAAAATAAATTTGCTGAGAGGGCCCGTCTAGTTAATTCTTCTGAGACCCGTGAAATATTAAAAGTAACAGAAAGGCCAGAAGTCATTTCTTTTGCGGGAGGACTTCCAGCTCCGGAGCTGTTTCCTGTTGAAGCCCTTAAAGTTGCTTGCAATGTTGTATTGAATGAAGAGGGCGCGGCTTCTCTTCAATATAGTACCACTGAAGGCTATGGTCCGTTGAGAGAGGCTATTTGTCAAAGGATGAAAGCCATTGGGATTAACTCTGCTATTAACAATGTTCTTATCACTTCAGGGTCCCAGCAAGCAATAGATCTTACTGGAAGACTATTTATCAACGAAGGAGATACTATAATTTGTGAAAGCCCAACCTATCTTGCAGCAATTAATGCATTTAAATCATACAATGCAAACTTTGTGGAGGTAGCTATGGACAATGATGGGATGATAATGGAAGAGCTAGAGAGGAAACTGCAAGAGCATCCTGGCGCAAAATTCATCTATACTATTCCCGATTTCCAGAACCCTACAGGTCGTACATTAAAACTTCAAAGACGTAAAAGAATGATCGAACTTGCTAATCAATACGATGTACTGATTGTAGAAGATAATCCTTATGGAGCTATTAGGTTTGATGGAGAGGGAATCCCGCCAGTGAAACATTTTGACACAGAGAACAGAGTAATTTATATGAGCACGTTCTCTAAAATTTTCACTCCAGGCATGCGAATTGGATGGATTTGTGCAGATCAATCGTTTATTGATAAGTACGTGGCTTTCAAGCAAACAGCTGATTTACATACCGACAGCTTTGCTCAAAGGATAACAGCTAAGTATATGGAACTTTACGATATGGAAGAGCATATTAAAAAAATCAAAGCAGTATATAAAGCAAGATGTACAAAAATGTTAAAATGCATAAAAGAATTCTTTCCGGAAAATTTGTCTTACAGTAAGCCGGAAGGTGGGTTGTTTATTTGGGTTGAGCTCCCAGAGGGGGTTGATTCCAAACATATATTTACAGAGTGCTTGAAAAATAATGTTGCTTGTGTTCCTGGTGTTCCATTCTTTCCAAATGGCACACAGAAGAACACTTTACGTTTAAATTACTCGAATATGCCTGAAGACCAAATCATTGAAGGCATGAAGCGTATGGGTGATGTATTACATCGTGAATTAAATAAAGAGACAATATGTTTGTAACTAAAGGAAACAAAAAATAATTAAATCAAACACCAAATCCATTAATAACTATATATACCTTCTAAATGTTTAATGAAAGCACTATTCTTAAAAATATCCAATTCAAAAATAAGATTTTAATTGTATTATTAATAAATCTTACATTTGAATAATCAGGAGGCTTATTATGCCAATATCATTTATAAATCCATATATTACAAAGCCCGTTTCGACATCACCACCACCACCGTTTACTCCTTTATATACACTTATATATAAAACAGATTAAGAATCTGCGAAATATATAAGCTGTTTCGCAGATTCGAAGGAGTAGACGATGAAATATAAAATTCAGTTTATATTATCAATGATTATTTTCGGTACAATGGGTTTAGTTGTGAAATACATTGATTTATCTTCGAGTGAAACAGCTTTGCTAAGCAGTTCAATTGGGTGTCTATTTTTAGTGTTTGTATTTTTCATTATGAAGAAATCCATTCAATGGAAATTAGTGAAAGTTAATGCTTCTACCCTTTTTCTTTCTGCGGTTGCATTGGGAGGGAATTGGGTTTTTCTTTATCAATCCTACGATCATACAACACTTGCTAATGCAACGCTTGGGTATTATTTTGCGCCAGTGTTTGTCATGGTTCTCTCGCCATTTGTACTTAAGGAGCTTTTACCAATTAAAAAAATTGTTTGTATTGGTGTAGCGATATTAGGTATGTTATTGATTATTGGAAACGGCATTAGCGCCTCTGGTAAAGATGATCTACTTGGAATCCTTTTCGGGTTAGTTGCGGCTGCATTTTACGCAGCCTTAATGTTATTAAATAAATTCATTCAAAACATGGGCATGTTAGAGATTACAATCATTCAACTTGGAACAACTGCTTTACTTCTCTTTCCCTATGTATTATTCACTGAGGGATTTGGTATCTTGGGAGTCTCGAGATCTTCCATTCCTTTTATAATACTCTTAGGCGTTGTTAACACTGGTATCGGCTTTTGGTTATTTTTTTCTGGTATGCTTAAGTTAAAGGGACAAAGTATTGCCATGCTAAGCTATGTAGATCCTTTTGTAGCTATACTGATTTCTGCTGTAATCTTACAAGAAAAAATGACAATTATTCAGATTATAGGGGGCACACTCCTTTTAGGTTCAACTTTTATTAGTGAAATTAATTCAATGAATTTTCGAAAACGACATACGAAGCTTTTAACAAAATAAAGAAACGGGGCAGTGAGGGGAAATCCCTCACTGCTTTTTACTACATTCCAAGTAAAAAGTCTAAGTTTTGTTAATCGCCCTACTTCCACTAAACTACTTCTTTATTTAACTGTCGTACTGATTTTGTCACTCTCCATTTATCTGTTAATGAACTAACGGGTGCGTTAGCTGAAGATCAGGGCTGTCTTTAAGGTAGCTCTTTTCTTATGGAACTAAAGGGGCAGGATAGTTGAAGAAGGATAGAAGCCAAGACACTATAATAGAGCCTGTTTTTTATATAAAAAAACAGGCTCTATTATATATGGAGAGTGAAAAATATAGTGGTTAAGTCAGCTTGAAAACTATATTTTACAAATTTCTTTTATCCATGTTTATTCTATTTTTATGAAATGGAATAATTGCTTTACGTAATCTTCTGGTTTTGTCGTTTGATTTTGCATCCAATGCATCGCAGCTCCATAAAGTGACCAGCTTAGCATCACTGCAAAAGCCTCTACCTCAATTTGTTCTTTGTTAGTCCATTGCTTTTGTGCCCAATTTGAGAAGAAGGTTTGAAGTTCTTTTTTAAATATCGTTTCTATTTGGGTTGTAAATGCCTCGTAACTTCGGTGACATTGGTTACGAATAGATGTTTGGAACTTTATAATGGATAAAAAAATAGCCTCAATGGTCTCTTCATTAATTACCTCATGTGTACTTACCTCTTGAATGACTTCTCTCATAATACTTTCACTTAACACCTTTTCAAGCAAGTCATATTTGTCAATGAAATGGTAATAAAAGGTAGCGCGATTAACCGTTGCATCAGTTGTAATATCTTTAATGGTGATGTCTTTAAAGTCTTTTTTCATTGATAACTCGATAAACGCATCCATTATGAGCTTACGGGTGCGGAGAATACGGGGGTCGATTTGTTTTTCCATAAAATTCACTCCTATTTTTTAGACATTTTTAGCAATATGTTGGATAAACGATATATGTGTTATTTTGTCGGTTGTTTAAAGATTTCCAACTTGATATATTGATTTTACAACATTTGTTGGATAAACAAAAGATGTTGGGTAGAAGCAATTGATTTACTTGCTAATAAAGTGCACCAAATGTTGGTTAGGTTTTAGCAAAATTATATAAATGATTTGGAGGCTATAAAAATGAAGAATATCGTAATTGTCGGTGCGGGTCCAGGACTTGGATTAGCACTAGCTAAGAAATTTGGAGAAAATGGCTATCGTGCACTATTAGTATCACGTACGCAAGAAAAACTAGATGCATTAGCAAATGAGTTACAAGCAATCGGCATCGAAAGTAAAGGCTATGCAGCTAACCTTTACAAAGCAGAAGAAGTCAAATCTGCTTTTGATGCGATTAAAGCAGATTACGGATTTATTGATATCGTTGAATTCAGTCCTACAATTGACAGTGTACCAACACCTGCCACGAAAACAACGGTTGAAAATGCATTACAACTATTTGATGGATACGTCGGCAGTGCGATTCGTGTAGTTGAACAAGTGTTACCTGGTATGGTCGAAAAAGGTAAGGGAGCGATACTTTTCACAACAGGTTTATCTGCACTATATCCAATTCCAATGATGGGTAATATCGGTATTGCACTAGCAGGCTTACGCAATTATGTAATGAACCTGCATACTGATGTTGCGGATAAAGGGGTGTATGTTGCACATCTTTCATTAGGAATGTTCATGAAGGCTGGTACAGAAACAGATCCAAGTGTAGCAGCAAGTGCATGGTACGAGATGGTAGAAGCAAGAGAAGTGGCAGAAGCTAAATATCCTGCAGATGTAACACCTGCAACTATTATTTTTTAAATACGTGGAGGAATAAAAACAATGACAAACGTATTAGTAATAAAAGCAAATAATCGCCCGGATGGCATATCAACTAAAATGTATGAAACGTTCATCACAGCAGTAACTAAAATTGAAGCATTAAACGTGACAACATATGATTTATATAAGGAAGATTTACCTTACTTAGGGCAAGACTTATTTAGTGCGTTTGGTAAATTACAAAGTAGTGTAGAATTAACAGAAGGTGAACAACGTATTTTAGCAGCAAAACAAAAAGCGATGGATGCTTTTGCAGCTGCAGATGTTTTAGTATTTGCCTTCCCACTATGGAACTTAACAATTCCAGCAGTTTTACAAACGTTCATTGACTATGTATTTGCAGCAGGATTTACGTTCAAATATAATGCAGACGGTTCAATGGACCAATTAATGAAGGATAAAAAAGTTGTTCTATTAAATGCACGTGGTGGTGTGTATTCAATTCCGGAAACAGAAGGCATGGAAATGTCAGTAAACTATATGCGTAATGTATTTGGTATGGTATTTGGTATGGAAATCATCGAGGAAGTGATTATCGAAGGTCACAACGCAATGCCTGATAAATCACAGGAAATCATTCTAGAAGGATTACGTCAAGTTACTGAAGTTGTTTCTAAGCTAAACATATCAATAAATTTATAGTAAGTTTTTACAAGCAACAAGCTTGAGAGGATATTTAAAGAGAGCGTACAATGGTTAATTGTTGTACGCCTTTTACTATTTATTTGTTACTTTTAAACTAGAAAAAAGCTATGTAGTTCAAGTTACCCACAAAAGATTGTGAAGAGTTGTACTTAAACAAACGGGTGCGTTAGTTGATTAAGGAACACAATAAATGATCGATCTTTTTTATAAAAGAATAATCCATTAAATAGTATAAGGGCATGTGTGTTGATTCATCTTTTTTCAAAACATGCCCTTTCGATTTGTTCATTTATCAAGGTTATTTGTATTAATTTGATCAAATTTTGTGGTGATCCTATGATCCATTCTTTTTTTTATTTTTGCTCTGTATAAATTAATCGCTCCTAAAGCTACAGATATTCCGGCCAAATATAGGGCTTGTTGATAACTGTTCAATAGATTAACGACTAATCCGAATAAAGAGGGTGCTATGACAATGAATAATTGATTTAATGTCAATGCTGAACTCACCGTTAAACCTATAAAACGTGAATCCGATTGTTCTGTGATACAAGCAATAAAAATGGAATACCAACCAATGGCTACAAAACCCAAAAGAAAACAAAATAATAGCATCAATATTTCCATTTCAACAGTCATGATGAGTGGCAGCATCACTGTAAGAATTACGGTAACAGCCATCACAATAAGCAATAATCTTTCCCTTATACCTTCAAAGAATTGATCACTCGCCCATGCGATGACTACCCGTCCAACCATACCACCTATTAAAACGACGCTTAAATATTTTCCTGCCTCTGTTAATGAATAGCTCCCTTCGTTATGCAAATAACTCATAAAATGCGCAATGATAATCATCTGTAATGACATCATCACAACACCCACTATATACATCGGATATAACTCCTTATTATTTTTGATGACACTCATTTTCTCCTTGAACCCGACCGAGGTTGATCTCGTTCCACTCGTTCTTTCTGGTTCGTTATATAATAATAGGAAGAGCAGCCCTCCCATTATTGCTACGATCCCTTGTACTACATGTACTGATGACAAATTAAAATGATAATATGTATAGGATAAAACTGCAGAGGCTAAAGATCCTCCAAGCGGTATTCCCGTCTGTCTTATCCCTAGAGCCAGTCCTCTATGTTCGTTTGGAAACCATTTTACGATGGCCGTGCTTCCACCGGTTTGAGCACTTCCGTACCATATACCGACCAACAATAATAAAAGGAGCAATACAATATAATCATTAACAAAAACCAGCGTTAAAGCTGAGAGCCCCAATAAAATGGTCCCCCACCCGATAATGTGTTTTTCCCCTTTTTTATCCATCAAGTAACCGAACGCCAGCATTGAAAACATCGGACCAATATTGACCGCTGAAACAATGAAGCCTGTTTGAAGTGGTGTTAAATTCCATTCAATTTGATAAAATGCAGCGATGGGTCCCATGCCATATGTCACAAAGGTTGCTGCAGTTTGGGATAACGTGGCCACCAATACGATTAACCATTTATAATATGTATGCATTAAGAAATTCTCCCCCTATGCTTGATGTATCGTTCAATAATAATTCGTTGGGATAAATTCTTATTTTTAGCTTCTAGCATTATCTAGTCTCCCTTACTTATTAAGCTAACTAGAGTTTACTCTGACTGCCCAGAAGCGTAAAATGGAGGAAAATGATAGGGTTCATAAATTTTTTTTATAGGGTGTGCCAACTATATGAACATCAAAGAAATAGCATTGAAAATTGAAATATTAAACCGTCAAAATTTAAGTAAGTCTGCAGAAATCACGAACTATACTCAATCCGCCCTTACGGCTAAAGTGAAAAAAATAGAGTCGGAAATTGGAAAACTTGTTTTTAAACGCACGCCCCAAGGATTAAAAATCACTAGCGTAGGAATACAATATAAAAACTATCTTCAACTTATTTCACAAGAGTACGAAGAATTTTTACAAAACATTGGTGCCATTCAAACTAACTCTAAAGTGGATTTTGGCACATCACATACAACCTTGAAAATCTATGGTGCCCATATCGCGAATACTTTGAATATGAACGACATTCAAATGGATGTGGATTTCGCTGTAGATTCCAGTAATGCCATAAACCAAAAAGTGCACAATTCCGAATTAGATTGTGCACTCATTAGTGAACCTATTAAGAAATATCCCGACTTAACTTATGACATCGTTGCAACTGAAACATTCGAGGTCATTTCAAGTAAGGACCATATCATCAATTTTGATTGGGAAACACCTATTACATTGCTCGTATTGAGTATAGGTTGTATGTATACAAGAGCTGTGACCGAATGGCTTATGAATAATCAAATACCATATAAATTAAAGGAAATAAAATCAATCAGCAGTATCCAAGATTTTTTGCAAATCAGCAATACCATTGCAGTATTGAATACTAAGCTTATAGATTTATATAACTATACAAACATTCACTATTACAAATTAAGCTTTAACAATGTCATTAATACCGTTTTCGTTTATAAGATGAACGACGGCGAACAGAACAATATCGTACAATTAAAAAATGTTCTGAAGACGATTGGTTAATTATAAAAAGGGTTGTATCTTTAGAGTTGCTTTGGTAGCTCTTTTTTTTAGGCCGTTTTCGCATACTTTGTTGCTATTTACCAAGTAGTGCGGTGTGGTTGATTTCCCCTTCAGATGCTCTCTTTCCGCGGGGCGGGCGGTGAGCCTCCTCGGCGTAAACGCCTGTGGGGTCTCACCTGTCCCGCTGCTCCCGCAGGAGTCTCGCACTTCCGCTCCAATCAACCTTAAATAGTTTCGTTTCAAAAACATCAATCTTTACGAAAAGAGCCTTTTTTTATGGAACTATCGGGGCAGGATAGTTGTATAAAGAAAATTAAAATTTTGTGGTAAAATTAGTTAATTGCGTAGATTATGGAGGAAATTGAATAAATGAGTAATTGGTTATACACTCTTTATGCTGTAATTTTAGGAATAGTAGCTATGTTTACTGGGGAAATAGTAACCTTTTTTATGTTGGGGGTTATTCTAATTGCATTGAATAATATAAATTCAACTCTTAAAAAGATTTATCTTCAAAATAATGAGAGAAGTAATAACGAAGATAAATAGATGTGAAAATAATTTGATTTAAAACTAACCGGTGCTTTACTTCAATAACAGGAGCTGATTAGAAGCTCTTTTTCTTATAGAATAATGATTACCTAATTTTAAGGTAGCAACAGTGACCCCTGCACTTTTTAATTTAACCCAAGCAGTATACAATCTAGCTCCATATTTTTTATCTTCATGACGATATGGTCCCATTTAAAAAAAAGCAAAAATAAAAGCCTAACCAAGACTTTTAGTCTCGAT
>Ga0209463_1002400_pt1 | contig 10370 bp, 10 predicted proteins | sample AgamicMgSfrz_FD_187169 | JGI IMG/M metagenome (GOLD analysis project Ga0209463, IMG submission 187169) | Agave microbial communities from Guanajuato, Mexico - Mg.Sf.rz (SPAdes) (version 2) | ecosystem: Host-associated > Plants > Phyllosphere > Phylloplane/Leaf | place: Guanajuato, Mexico... | reverse complement strand
GATTGATCAGCGAAGTTTAGATAAAGATGTGTGGATTGAGTATATTAGACAAGCTTTTTATATGGGTAAAATTTGTGCCTACGCGCAAGGATTTATACAATATAAAATGACTTCTGAGCTTTACGGCTGGAATCTACCTTTAAAAGATATTGCCCTTATTTTCCGTGGTGGTTGTATCATTCGCGCAGAATTTTTAAATGTAATTAGCGAAACATATCAAGAACAGCCGCATCTGGCTAATCTATTAATCGCCCCATATTTTGCTGAAAGGATTAAAGAATATCAAATAGGATTGCGAAAAATTGTCTGTGAGGGCATTAATTCCGGTACTTCGTTTCCATGCTTAAGTGCTTCACTTACTTACTACGACAGTTACCGGACAGGCATTTCAAATGCTAACCTTTTGCAAGCACAAAGGGATTATTTTGGTGCTCATACTTATGAACGAAGTGATGCAGCAGGGTCCTTTCACACAAACTGGCAGTGATCGATGTGGTAGTAAATCTCCAGTGCCCTAATGAAGTGATTCTTTCCCTTCATTAGGGCACTCCTTTGGAATACACTTTCTCTACAATGTTCTTGTGTCTATACTATTTCATCTCATTTTTGAACGATTGAATTCGTTGCTTCTGTTGTAGCTTTTGCCTCCCCGTGTCCTGCACCAAATAGGTTCAGTACCACCACTCCAATAACAATTAAAGCAATACCTGCGATACTTCCTGTATTGATTTTTTCCTTCCAAATCAATACTGAAATAAGCGTTGTAGCAACAGCCCCTACACCTGACCAGATGGCATAAGTCATATTTAAAGGAAGCGTCTTAAGGGATAGAGAGATAAAGAAAAAAGAGATCACGAACGCCACAATTGTGAATAGAGTCGGATACAGTCTGGTGAAACCTTCTGAAGCTTTAAGCATTGAAGTTCCAACAAGTTCACCAACAATAGAGATTGCCAAGAAAAGATAAGCCATTATTCATTCTCCTTTATATATGTTTTCAATTCTTCCATCATTTTTTGCCTCATTTCTTCATTGGGAGGAGCAAGCCCAAACATTTCAGCAAACCATAAGCCGTCTATAGCTAATCGGACGATCGTGGAACGAACGGGATCCAATTCGTCGTTTTCGATTTTATTTTGGATATTCTCATACTCGTCCTGAAGTAACTTTAGCATGTGAGGGTTCGTAAACTGTGCTGCTGAAAGAGCGGTATACAGGTCACTTGCATTCCGATCGCCAGAAAATGATGTATTCATATACGCGCGAGTCCATCTTCCTTGGGAATGCATATCGTCTTCTGCTCTCTCATTAAATTCGGAGACAAAGCTGGTCGATAGTTGTTCAACCATTCCCAAAATCAATTCATCTTTATTCGGAAAATGATAAAGCAATCCCCCTTTACTTATTCCCGCTTTCTTAGCCACTGCTTCTAACGTTAACTTCTCTACTCCTTCTTCGTGCACAATCATCGAGGCCGCTTTAAGAATTAATTCTCTTTTTAATGCTTTTTTAGTTGTATTCATATTGATCACCCCTCTTTACTATACCGTCCAGACGGTTTTATTTCAAGTGGGTTAAAGTTATGGATTGGGTATGTAAGCCTAATTGAGTTGGATTAGGTTTTAATACGTTACGTTTAAGCTAAATAAAAAGAAGCCTTGGGCGTATAACATTTCAGCCAAGACTTCTTCAAATAAACATTACCCCGCCCAGACATTTGGCAAAAGTTCGCATCTGTTGGGTTTTAAGTGCCAGCTATAGCTTATCTCTGCACATATTGTCTCAGCCATTGGAGCGCGGGACGTTCCGTGCCGTTCGAGTTCAGCAGATGTGTATTCGATATCCAGGTTTGCCCCTGGATGTATCCCCAGAGTGTAACTCCCTTCACCGCGGAATGCTGCCAGAGAACCGGGAATTTCTCCTTGTATCTGGCAAGCTGGGTGTTGTCGTCGCCTGTTATATCCAATTCCGACACATAGATTGGCAATCCTGTTGCCGCCAGCTTGTTTAGTACAGTGTTCATCGTGTTAACTGAAACAGTGTCCATGCTAAACTGGTGGCATTGAATACCAATTCCGTCAATCAGGCCTCTGCTCTTGAGCTGATTAATAATATTGACATATTGGTCGGTTAACGAAGGATCGTTGATAATTCCATATTCATTGATCAGCAGCTTGGCATTTGGGAAAGCTTGTCTTGCCTGTTGGAACGACCATATGACCCAATCCCATCCAGTCGACCCGTCACCGCCTATGGCATTGCGGAAGGACGGCTTCTGATGCAGTGGCTCATTCACCACATCTATAAACTCCGCATTCGGATAGCGTTGACCTGCTGCTTTAATCCACTGAGTCACTTCCGCTTTCTGATCAGCAGCCGACAGTCCTTTAATCCAACCTGGCTCCTGGGCACCCCATACCAACGTATGGAACTTGAACGGGAAGCCATTGTTACGGGCATAATTGTAGGCGGTATCCGCCTGCGACCAGTTCATGTTGTTACGGCTACCTTCAACCGATCCCCACTTAGTCGAGTTCTCCGGCGTCACTTGATTCCAGTATGTCCCGTAACTAGGAGGGACACTGCCCGCAATGACATTCCCGAGGAATTTGCTGCCTTTCACCAAACCGGCATCGACCTGATTCGCCAGAACAGACGATAACAACACACCCGCCAACGCCAAGCTGCTTACCAACTTGCCCACTTTAAATTTCGACATACAATCTCCTCCTCATACGTATAGTTTTTAATATTCCTACCTCTAAATAAATCGCTTACATTTCCAATTATAAGAATGAAAGGTTATTATCCGCTACATGTAAAAGTAAAGATTTTACCCGAAAAACTTTACATCATTGCGGGGTGACTGAACACCCTGGTGCTCCTTTAACACATCGTTTCGATTAAAATCTAGCCTCGTATCATGTATTTGCCTAAATTTAAACTGCCCATTTAATAGTTTAAGGATTAAGCGCTCTTGCAATTGCGTCTACATAACTTTGGCTAGCACGCTGGCTTACTTCTGCTTGCGGAACCATCCCCTCAAAGTTGTGGAATGTGCCGGGATATAGATGGAATTCGACGTCCACCTCCGCTTGTGCAAGGCGTGCTACATATTCGATCGTCTCATCTCGGAACAGATCGAGCTGGCCTATACACGTATAGGTTGGCGGTAGCCCAGCCAAGCATTCCGCTCTCGACGGCACAGCGTATGGGGACACCTCGGTGTCTTCAGTACGATCCCCCAAGTACATGTTCCAGGCCGCCAAGTTGTTCTTCCGGTTCCATGGTGCGTTATCGGCCGTAATTTCATGACTTGACGCCGTCATATTGCGGTCATCGATCATCGGATACAGCGGCATTTGGAAAATGAGGGCTGGCCCGCCTTTGTCACGAGCCATTAAAGCAAGTGCTGCGGTCAGACCGCCGCCCCCACTGGCTCCGGCAATTGCGACTCGATCCAAGTCGATGCCCAGCAGCTCAGCTTCATCGGTCATCCACGTCAAAGCGGCATAACAGTCATCGATGGCAGCTGGGTAGGGATGCTCGGGAGCAAGTCGGTAATCGACCGATACGACGACGCAATTAGCCGCCTGCACGAAGCGTTCGCACAAAGCATCATCCATATCTGGATGCCCCATCACATAGCCTCCTCCGTGAATCCACAGCATGGCCGGAAGCTTAACGTCAGTTCGCTGGGCAGGTTCGTAGATTTTGACTAATATCTCGCCTGCTACACTCGGAATCATCCGGCTTGTCGTGCGTACGTGCTCCGACTGCTCAATGGGAGGACTCGATAAATAGCTTCTGCTCAGTTCTAAATTTTCTTCCAGTTGAAAGCCAGGAAATTGTGCAATTACCGATCTTAATTCTGGCAACAAACGATTTTCAAAATCCATGTGAATCACTCCTATGTTTGGCTTTTATAATCTTTTTTCCGTCTCCGCTTCCCACTGAGCTATTTCTTTCCGAACTCGGGGTGCTACCTCTGTTCCCAGCAACTCAATGGCTCTCATCACCTCGGCATGCGGCATCGTGCTTAACGGAACATACAGCATAAAGCGGGTAACGCCCACATGTTTGCGAAGGTGAATGATCTTCTGGGCAACAGTCTCAGGATCGCCAACATACAGCGCACCTTCAAAGCTGCGCGCGGCATCGTAGCTAGAACGATCATAATGCGCCCAGCCCCGCTCCCTGCCTAATCTATTCATACCTGCCATCGTAGAAGGGAAATATGTATCTGCAGCTCGTTCATTATTCTCTCCGACAAACCCTATCGAGTGCGATCCAACCTTAAGCTGCGATTCGTCATGACCAGCGTGCGCTGCTGCCTTCTTATAAAGCTGTACAAGCGGTGCAAAATTCACCGGATTTCCACCAATGATCGCCAGCATCAAGGGCAGTCCTAACAGACCTGCACGGATGGCAGAATCCTGCCTGCCCCCGCTGCCAACCCATATCGGTAAAGGATTCTGAACCGGTCGTGGATACACACCCAAATGGTTAATCGCTGGCCGATGTCCGCCTTTCCAGGTTACTTTTTCGGACTCCCGTATTTTAAGGAGCAATTCCAAATGTTGTTCAAACAGCTCATCATAGTCTTCCAAGTCATAGCCAAACAGAGGGAAAGATTCAATAAAGGAACCCCGGCCCGCCATAATCTCCGCACGTCCATTCGAAATACCATCCAGCGTAGCAAAATCCTGAAAAACGCGAACGGGATCAGCTGAAGAAAGCACTGTCACTGCACTGGTCAGCCGAATCCGTTTCGTCTGCGCTGCAGCCGCGGACAGCACAACTGCTGGTGAAGATGCCGAATAATCCTCCCGATGATGCTCACCTACACCAAACACATCAAGTCCCACTTGATCAGCAAGGATAATTTCCTCGACAACTTCGCGCAATCGCTGTGCGTGACTTATCACTTCACCTGTCTGAACGTCAGGCTTTGTTTCTACAAACGAAGTAATACCTATCTCCATCGTCCATCTCTCCTATTCTAATAGCTTTCTTTCTATGCCAATCAAATACCGGTAAAATATCATACCGATCGGTAAAATATTTTTCCCAGTAAATATAACTCACCAAAAAGAGTACTGTCAATAAATATAGTAAAATACTTTAATTTATCCTCATACTGATATCTCCTTGGTGTGATAAACCAATCTGCATTTGACAATATAACGGGCTAATTATAAGATAATAACATACTAATTGGTACGCAAATAAAGACACCTGACAATTATGATCAGAGTCATTGAATTAAGAATAAAATTACGAGTAATGAGAGGTATTGATTATGGGACGAATCCGCGAATTCGACGAAGATAAAGTATTAGATGCAGCTATGCAAATATTTTGGGAGAAGGGATATGAAGCTACCTCATTAAGTGATTTAACTTCCAGAATGGAAATTCAACGACCCAGTATATATTCCACTTTTGGAGGCAAAAAAGAATTGTTCGAAGCTGCGCTGCGCAAATACATGATGTCCCGTGCTTCTCTGATCCGAACCAAGCTTCAAAGCGATTCATCTGTAAAAGAAGCATTTCGAACTTTTTTTGAGGGTGTGGTCGATGAGGAGTATGCGGAAAATCCTAGAAAAGGATGCTTTTGCATCAATACAATGGTTGAACTTGCACCTCATGATGAGAAATTTGAAATTCTTACAAGGGAACATCAAATGTACCTATCGGTTATATTTCAAGAAACCATTGAACGAGGTATACAATCAGGTGAGCTTGAGATCGGGCTCGATGCGAAGGCTGTATCACAGGCGTTAGTCGTATCGTTAATTGGACTGACCGTAATGATAAAGTCTCGTCCAGAACGATCATTTATTGATAACACGATAGAGGTGACACTTACACTTCTTAAGTAATTCGGAATGAATTCAGTTTTGAATATATATGCTTTATTATGTATAATGATTCAAAACTAATGAAAAGGGAGTGCATCTAATGTCATTTTTAATAAGGAACGCTAAGCCTGATGATTTAAACAGTTTAACCGAGTTAATGTATGAATACATCGTTGGTTTTTATCAAAACCCTAGGCCACCTATCGAAAAAATTCATAATTTGATACAAACCCTTTTTGAGCAGCAAAACGGTATACAATTTGTGGCAGAACAAAATGGAGAATTAATCGGCTTTGCTACATTATTCTTTACCTTTAGCACGATGAAAGCAGACAAAGTCACTGTTATGAACGATCTATTTGTATTGGAACCATTTAGAGATACAGAAGTAGAAACACAGCTTTTTTTAGAATGTCAAAAATACTCACAAAATCAAGGCTATGCTCATATGACCTGGATAACTTCTACCGAGAATAAACGCGCTCAAATTTTCTTTAAAAAGATGGATGCTGTCCAAGGGAGAGATTGGATTCACTTTTCATCGTAACAATACTTTTGATACGATTTTCCGCGCTAACGGCAGTTCAAAGGGCACCCGATTGGGTGCCCTTTGTTCGTAACACATGTTTTCACGCATGCGGATATGGAAACATGCCGATACCCGTGCCTTCATGGCCTCCCTTTGCTGCTCAGAATAGGCTCGTTTCTACGTCCATTCTCTAAACACTCCTCCAAGGATACGGTTAGACAAACAGTTAATCGTTGATATGTATTAGAGTAAGTCTGGATATAGAGTATACTATATAAGTATAAGTTCAATACACGATGACATTCTATATGTATAGGTATTTCAAATACAGCGCAGAAGAGGTTGAAAATGAGTCAGAAGCATTTTACAGATTACGCATTAAGTGAAGAAATTGTAAGAGCGCTGAATAGCTTGGGCTATGAGACGCCAACAGAGATTCAGACGGAAGTTATTCCTGTTGCGCTTGAGAAGAAGGATCTTGTCGCCAAATCGCAAACAGGTAGCGGCAAAACAGCAGCATATGGCATTCCACTCTGTGAGTTAGTAGATTGGAATGAGAATAAGCCCCAAGCTTTAATCCTGACGCCAACCCGCGAACTCGCGTTACAGGTCACCGAAGACATCACGAATATTGGACGCTTTAAGCGGATAAAAGCAACCCCCCTTTATGGGAAACATCCTTTTCATATCCAAAAGGCTGAGTTAAAACAAAGAACACATATGGCTGTAGGTACGCCAGGACGTGTACTGGACCATATCGAACGAGGGACGCTACCGTTAGATCGGATGGCCTATCTCGTGATTGATGAAGCTGATGAAATGCTGAATATGGGCTTTATCGAGCAGGTTCAGTCGATCATTCAAGCGCTGCCTAGTGACCGAGTTACCATGTTATTCTCCGCTACTTTTCCTGAGGATGTAGCCAGACTGTCACACAAGTATATGAACGATCCTGTCGAAATTGAAATAAAAGCAGCCGGTATAACGACCGCTACAATTGATCACTCTCTTATTCAGGTGAAGGAGTCAGACAAGCTGGCACTACTGCAAGATCTGCTCATTGTTGAGAATCCTGACAGCTGCATTATTTTCTGTCGTACGCAGGAGAATGTAGATACATTATTCAGAGCATTGGCTGATCTTGAATATCCATGTGATCGCATTCATGGTGGCATGGAGCAAGACGAGCGATTTGAGGTAATGAATGCATTCAGAAGGGGGCAATTCCGTTACTTGATTGCGACAGATGTTGCCGCCAGAGGAATTGATATCACGAATATCACCCATGTCATTAACTACGATATTCCCCTTGAGAAGGAAAGCTATGTTCACCGCACAGGACGTACGGGACGTGCTGGCAAAACGGGGAAAGCCATTTCCCTCATCACTCCTAAGGATGGCAGAAGATTAGCTGATATTGAAGCATATATTGGATTCGCGATTCCGCAGGTAAAGGCCCCCTCAGAAGAGGCTGTTGATCTCCGTAGAGAAGATTTTGAGCAGAAACTGCATGTAAAAACCGCACTCAAAAAAGATAAGCGCGAGCAATTAAACCAGCAGATTATGAAGCTGAATTTTAACGGCGGTAAGAAGAAAAAGCTTAGGGCTGTCGACTTCGTGGGGACCATCGCTAAGCTTGACGGGGTCACTGCAGATGATATCGGGATTATTACGATTCTGGATAATGTGACAGATGTCGAGATTCTGAATGGCAAAGGTCCACTGGTGCTTGAGATTATGAAGAATACAACCGTAAAGGGCAAGCTGTTAAAGGTACGCAAAGGGAATAAGTAGCAGGTACGCTGCATAAAAGAGGGTTAGGCAATCCCACCCAGCACAGCCGATGGTTATCGTTAGCTAACGGGCGGGATTGCCGAGTTATACATTCTCAACCTCACTATCCCTTGCCAATGTATATAAGACCAGCTCATAAACTTCTGTCTGCCATTCAGCTAATGAGGTATGTTCTAACACTTCTTCAACAGCATTATAAATGCTTACCCCAATAAAGATAATTCGTTTCCCATTTGATAAATTTTTTTGGTTATCTTTCGCCGAACTGACAAATCACTCCCGAATCGTTTCAGAAATTACTTATTATTGCGATGTCTAAACTTATTAAAGATGTAACTTCTAAATAGAACAATTGAAATTTCGGGTAGCAATACAGCAAATACGTATAACAATATAATGAATGGTAATGACGAAATGAAAATTTCAGCGCCCTGATCTGTTTTTACACGTTCAACTAGCAGCCACCACATAGGTACTGATACAATCCACATCAAGACATTAGAGATGATTACATAAAGAGTATTTTTCCATAACAGACAAAACAAAATTGCAATAATGGCCGGAACAGACCATGAACCTATCATATGACCATTACTTAATATAACAAATGTTATAACAGGATATAAAAGTGCAACCACCATCTGGACTCCCCTATTATCATAAAACTCCATTTCCCATCCCCTTTTTTCTTCACAATCTATTTTTAATTTTTTGATAGGTATATTTATTATTCTATTTATTTCCACAATAAAAATCCAAGCTCTAAGAAATCAACAACGTTGGTGATAATTGTTCTGCTTTATCGTATTCTCTTAGAGAGTTGATTTAATACTTAAAATAATTTAGAAAAAATGTCCCTTTGGTTCATCTTCATTTGTTATACAGATATAGTTTTCTATTTAATCAGAGGGGGTGCCTAAATCTTTGAATGAGGAAATCGAATATAGAATTAAACGGGTCCAAGCTGGCGAGATCCAGGATTACGCCTACATTGTAAAGGAGTATCAGCGTCAGATTTTTGTGTACTGCTGGCGGATATTAGGAAGTGAGCAGGAAGCGGAAGAGGCTGTACAGGAAATTTTCGTTAGTGCTTTCGAGAAAATCAGTATGTACAAGCCCACAGTGGGTTTCTCCTCCTGGCTGTATAAAATGGCTTATCATTACTGTCTGAACCTGATTCGCAGGAAGAAACTACAGCGCAAATTTAAAATTACCCTGTTCACCTCAACTAACATGACTTCAGACAGTGCTGCGCAGATTATGGAACGTCAGCTTTTCAGTGAACCGCTGAGCCGGGCATTGGATCAACTGAATGCAGAGGAGCGAAACCTGTTGGTGCTGCGCATTTTTGAAGAAAAATCGTTTGGAGAAATCGGGGAAATTATGAACAAAAGCGAGGAAGCTATCAAGAAAAAATACGGCAGAACAAAAACAAAGCTCAAAAAAATGATGGAGCCCATAAAGGAGGACCCAAAATGCGTGAATTACAAGACAGAACTCAGGAACAAGGCCTGAAATACACCGATCTAAAAGACAGAGGCTTAAAAAACATGGACATGCTGACAGAACCAGAGAGTGTCCTAAAAATCCAAGCTTTTGACGTCTCTGACAAAGTGATGGAACAGGTCTACCAAAGGGCGAAACCTAAAAAGGGACTCATCGTAAAAATGCGTCTTCAACCGCGCATCACCGCCTCTATCATGATCTTGCTTTTTGTATTGGGCGCCTCTGTGACTGGATACGCCGCTTCGCAATATCTGGAATTCCGTAACAGTAAAGGCGATGTCGTATTAAATACCACCAAAACACCTGCCGAAACGGGTGCTTCCCAAACGTATACCTCCACCTACACACAGTGGAACGAAGAGGTGATAGACCGTCTACAGCCCGGAGAGTATGCCGCCTATTACGTCAAGGACGATTCTATGAATCAAAGAAACCCGTCTAATCCCGTCCTGTTTGCATATAAACCGACTGAACTTTCTAGCTTCAGCAGCCTACAAGATGAAATCAAGCGGACTGAGGCTCCATTATTCAGCAACCCCACTCATCTACCGGATGGCTATCAGTTTGAATTCGGATACGTCTATCCAGTCACTGCATACCCTGGGATGATGACCAAAAAGGAATATCGATCTTTAACCGATAAACTGATGCAACAGGCCAAAGCTGCACCGGAGGGTG
>Ga0209463_1002397_pt1 | contig 10378 bp, 8 predicted proteins | sample AgamicMgSfrz_FD_187169 | JGI IMG/M metagenome (GOLD analysis project Ga0209463, IMG submission 187169) | Agave microbial communities from Guanajuato, Mexico - Mg.Sf.rz (SPAdes) (version 2) | ecosystem: Host-associated > Plants > Phyllosphere > Phylloplane/Leaf | place: Guanajuato, Mexico... | reverse complement strand
TTGCACGGATACTCTTCAACAATCAGCATGACGGAAGCCATTACGAAGTCGGAGAATATTCCTGCCGTATGGCTGCTTGATAAAATAGGTGTAAATACAGGCGTGCAGTTTGCCAAGAGTGTAGGCATACAGCTTACAGATGAGGATAAGAACCTTGCGATCGCCTTGGGCGGTCTGAGCAAAGGTACCAATACCCTTGAGATGGCACAAGCCTATAGTGCATTTGCCAACCTGGGTGAATATCAAGAGGCTTATTCGATCAAGGAAATCAAAGACAGCTCGGATAAGTCCGTTTACAAGCATGACAAGTCAGACACGACGCGTGTCATGAGCGAACAAAATGCATATGCGTTGACTCAGATGCTACAGAACGTAGTTAATGATGGTACAGGACGTTCGGCAAGACTGGATCGTCCGGTAGCAGGTAAAACCGGTACGGTGCAAAGCGGCATCGCAGGCAACAGCGCGAACCGTGATGTATGGTTTGTCGGATATACGCCTGAATGGACTGCTGCAGTCTGGATGGGATATGACAATCCGGATGCAACCCATATGCTCAAAAACAGCAGTAAGCTATCCGCTGCTTTCTTCTCCAAAGTCATGACTGATGCACTGAAGGGTGTGCCTGTTAAGGACTTTGAAGCGCCTAAAGGTGCACAGGCACCACCGGCGGAAGAAATACAACCCGAGCAGCCTCAATTATCGGTTAGTGGTTTAAGCGGGGCGTATGATCCGAATTCTCAGACGGTTTCTCTTAACTGGACAGGAACAGGAGATGCGAATACTCAATATCGTATCTACCGAAAAGAAACGTCCGAAGCACAATTCACGCATCTGATTGATTCAGTGGGATCGACGAGTGCACAGGATTTAAGTGCACTTCCAGGTCTGACATACGAGTATTATGTTACAGCGTTTGATGCGGCTTCCGGACTGGAAACGGATCCTTCCAATACGATATCACTCATGATTGAAGCGCAGGAGATCGAACCAGTGGAACCAGAACCGGGCACAGACCCTGGAACGGATCCGGGCACTGAACAGCCTGGTATAGAGAATCCGGATATGGGTTCACCGGACAATGGGAATACTGGTGAGAACAACGGCAACAATGGAAATGACGGAAGTAACGGCAACAACGGCAATGGTAATGGAAACAATGGAAATGGTAACGGTAATGGTAACAATGGAGGACAAGGGCAAGGCAACGGCCAGTCTGGTGATGGAACTACGTCCCCAGGAACGGGCACTACCGAACCCGGTGGGAACAGTGATGGTTCCAGCGACGGTTCGGTTACGACTCCTGGTGAAGTTGTTACACCGGATACCGGAACAGACAGCAATACAGGCGAAAATGATGGGGCGGTTGAAACACAGACCGGAAACGATGGTTAACTTCAACTGAATATCACGAGCGTCTCTCTTAGACCTGCTTCCCGAATGATCGGGGAAGCAGGTTTTTTGTTTTAGACAGCAGCATTTTCAACTCCATTTACGTCGCTGAATCGGTGGGGCAAAGCTTAATTTTGAGTGTATAACTTAAATATGGTAAGCTGTAGCTATCGTAATACGTTGTGCAAAACTGATTCGTAAGTCATGGAATCGGCTGTGCGGACGTTATTCAGTGTTCACCAATATGAGAACAGGTCAGGGGCCTGTAGTCGGCAAAGAGGGGTTCGTATGAAACGGAAATTCGGGGACCGCGCGAACTGGCGCCGGATTACGAACCGACAATTTACATGCCGGTTCGTACAATCCAAAATTTTTACGGGTTACATTACGTTGTATACCATACAGGATTTGAAAGAACCTCTGTGGAAAACCTATGGGGGAAGTACTTTCTGCATCGCGGATAAAGGGTATTCTTGGCTGCAGTACTACCCGAAGGGAGAGCATTTTGTGGTAACGGCCATGTTTGATGATCAGGAACGGATCGTTGAATGGTATATTGATACCTGTCGAAGCCAGGGCATCACGGATCAGGGGGTTCCCTGGTTTGATGATCTCTATCTCGATGTTGTCGTCCTGAAAGATGGAGAGGTATTTTTGCTGGATGAAGATGAGCTTGAGGACGCCCTTTCGCGTAAGCATATCACCACCGGCGATTATGATCTTGCTAACCGGACGGCCAAGGAATTGCTGCATGCTATTGATGCTCATGTATTTCCTTATTTTCAACTATCATTGAAGCATCGGCAAACCTTGTTTGAGAACGGGGAGTTTCGCAAAAATGTTCAAATCTGAGTTTTGACCAAGCAGAGAATTACTTCGCCATCCTTCTAATATTGGAGCATCTGATAGAATACATTAATAATCAGGAGAGATCAGCCCGATAAAATAGAGGTGATGGCGAATGAACGGACGGGTTATGGCTGCAGGAGGGCAACCGGGAGGCAGACCATCCAGACAAATTAATGTTGTGTTGCGCAACCAGGAGCCTCAGATGTTGGCCAAGGAAGAAGAGACACCACTTCAGGCAGTAAAAGGATTAGCCAAGCACGGACATTTCCAGGAGATTCAGGGTGAGCTGGAGCAGTTGGTTGGGCTGGAGAATATCAAGGATCTCGTGTTTGAAATCTATGCGTTCTTGCAAATTGCCCAAATGCGTTCTGAGGCAGGTTTACTTAGTGGAGCACATGTGTATCATATGATTTTCAAAGGAAATCCAGGTACCGGAAAAACAACGGTTGCGCGGATTGTCGCCAAGCTGTTCCAAAAGATGGGCGTGCTCAGCAAAGGTCACCTCATTGAGGTAGAGCGGGCCGATCTGGTGGGAGAATACATTGGACATACAGCGCAGAAAACACGTGATCTGGTGAAGAAAGCACTTGGAGGCATCTTGTTTATCGATGAGGCATACAGCTTGGCTCGCGGAGGCGAGAAGGATTTTGGCAAGGAAGCGATTGATACGCTTGTAAAATCCATGGAAGATCATAAAAATCAATTCATTTTGATCCTGGCAGGGTACTCTGAAGAAATTGATTTCTTTCTGCAGACCAATCCGGGATTACCATCCCGATTTCCTATTCAGGTTGAATTTCCGGATTACAGTATAGATCAGTTAATACAAATTTCAGAGATTATGGCGAAAGAGAGAGACTATATTTTAATGCCACAGACCATCCTGAAGTTGAAGCAGCATTTGCTGCAGGAAAAAAATGAATCTCTGCATGCCTTCAGCAATGCTCGATATGTTCGAAATGCAATTGAGCGCTCGATACGTCATCAGGCGGTTCGATTGCTGGAACAGTATACCCAGGGCAGCCCAGGGAAATTGGAACTGATGACGATTCGAACAGAGGATTTGAAGTTTGAGCGAAAGTAAGCGATAATAGTTTTTTTGGAGCAGCCGGCCGGGTTAACCGGTTCGGCTTAAAGTACGCTGCGAGGGAACAATAACCATAATAGATGAAGCTGAGTTTAGAAGGAGGTCACATTGAATATGACAATTACCCATGATACAGATCAAGTCAAGAAAGACCGCGCCGTATTGGTGAGTTTGATCACAGATGAAGTGAAGCGCTCGGGGATTAATCCGGAGTACTCTTTGGAGGAATTGGTGAAGCTTGCAGAGACAGCAGGCGTTGAAGTGCTGAGTGTATTGTCCCAGAACCGGGAAACTCGTGATACAAAGTGGTTTATCGGAAAAGGGAAAGTGGAGGAGCTTCGTGCAATCGCAGAGGAATTGGGTGCTACCACAGCGATATTCGATCAAGAATTGTCTGGAGCTCAGGTTCGTAACCTGGAAGAGGCGCTGGATCTCAAAATTATCGACCGCACCCAGTTGATTTTGGATATTTTCGCTCAACGCGCAAATACAAGAGAAGGTATCATTCAGGTCGAATTGGCCCAACTTAGCTATTTGCTTCCACGACTATCGGGGCATGGCAAGAACCTCTCACGGCTGGGTGGAGGAATCGGAACACGTGGACCGGGGGAAAGCAAGCTCGAGACGGATCGTCGTCATATCCGGGGACGCATTGATGATCTGAAACGGCATCTGGAAGAGGTTACACGGCATCGCAAACTTCACCGCGAGCGTCGCAAAAAGACGGGCATTGTACAGGTTGCACTTGTAGGCTATACGAATGCAGGCAAATCGACACTGCTTAAACAATTGACTGCCGCTGACGTATATATTCAGGATCAGTTGTTTGCAACGCTGGATCCAACTTCACGTACGATGGAACTTCCGAGCGGTAAAGAAATCGTCCTTACGGATACGGTAGGGTTTATTCAAAACCTTCCCCATGATCTCATTGCAGCTTTCCGTGCAACGCTGGAAGAAGTGAACGAAGCAGATCTTATTTTGCATGTTGTGGATGCATCCTCTGCAATGCGGGAAGATCAGATGAGAACAGTACATGAAATTCTCCAGCAGCTGGGATCTGGGGACAAGCCTCAATTGGTGCTCTATAACAAAAAAGATGCATGTATACCAGAGCAGCTCGAAATGCTTCCTCTGGACAAAGATCATATGAAGGTAAGTGCGCTGGAAGAGGCTGACCTGCTGAAGATTCGCGAGCGAATTCAGGAAGAGTTGACAGGCGACACGAAGCGATTCCGTATTCCCGCAGAGCGCGGAGATCTTACATCCGTCCTTTATAAAGTCGGAGATGTGGTTGAAACCACTTTTGAAGAAAATGATGTGATCTATCAAGTTGAGCTGCAAAAAGGTGAATACGAAAAATACGGTTATTTACTTGAAGATTTCATTGAACTGTAATATACATGGCACATTGGTATGGTAAGTTGACACGATAATCGATATTATGCGTTAGATTAGTGCATTGAAGGGGAATGAAGTAAGATGGCAAGCTTGGATACAGAGATTATGGAGCTGCAGCAACAAGTTGAGGCCCAGATTGAACAACAAATGAAAATGATTGACGGGATTACGGATTACAACCAGTGGAAGGTCATTGATGCGTTTCAACGTAAACAAGTCAGTGATTATCATTTTGCCGGTTCCACGGGATATGCATATAACGATCGTGGTCGGGAAGTGCTGGATGAGGTATATGCGGACGTCTTTGGCGCTGAGGCAGCGTTGGTGCGTCCTCATTTTGCCTCAGGAACACATACGATTGCTACCGCTCTCTTTGGCGTACTGCGCCCAGGTGACGAGTTGTTATACATCACAGGTAAACCTTATGACACATTGCACAAAGTGATTGGCAGTCCGGAAGATGGAACCGGATCTCTTCGGGATTTCGGTATCGGCTACCGTGAAACCGCTTTGCTTGCAGATGGCAGTGTGGATTGGGATGCAGTTAAGGAAAACATTACAGCTTCAACCAAAGTAGTTGGTATCCAGCGTTCACGTGGATATGACTGGCGTTCTTCTTTCTGTATTGAAGAGATAGAGGATATGGTCAAACGGGTAAAGGCTATTAAGGAAGATGTTATCGTGTTCGTGGATAACTGTTATGGCGAATTTACGGAGAAACGCGAACCGACAGAGGTTGGGGTAGATCTGATGGCAGGTTCACTAATCAAAAACCCTGGCGGAGGTCTTGCTGAAACCGGGGGTTACATATGCGGGAAGGAAAAATATGTACAACTGGCGGCGTATCGTTTGACTGCACCTGGCATTGGTGGTGAGGTTGGTGCCATGTTGGGAACAACACGCGGGATCTATCAGGGACTTTACATGGCCCCGACCATTGTGGGACAAGCCATTAAAGGCAGTACCTTTGCCGCTGCGATGTTTGCTGCTTCGGGATTCGTGACCAAACCTGCTTGGAATGAGACACGCACGGATTTGATCCAAGCTGTACAATTTTCCTCCGCGGAGCACCTGATCGCTTTTGTACAAGGAATTCAGCGTGCTGCAGCAGTGGATAGTCACGTAGTTCCGGAGCCATGGGACATGCCTGGTTATGAACATCCGGTCATTATGGCGGCAGGTACGTTTATACAGGGCGGAAGCCTGGAATTGTCAGCGGATGCGCCTATTCGAGAGCCGTATATCGGTTACATGCAGGGAGGATTAACCTACTCTCATGTTAAATATGGCGTTTTGATGGCGCTGCAGACAATGAAAGATCGTAAATTATTGTGAGTTTATCTAACACGTCATTGACACTTAGTAATAACTAAATGTACAATAGGGTGAAGAATAGATGACTGGAAGGTTGATGAACATGGGTGACGAAATTCGCAGAAATATGGCCTTATTCCCGATAGGTATTGTGATGAAACTTACGGATCTGTCAGCTCGCCAGATTCGATATTATGAGCAGCACAGCTTGATTGTACCGGCAAGAACATCAGGTAACCAACGTTTGTTTTCCTTTAATGACGTAGAACGATTGCTGGAGATTAAGGCTTTAATCGAAAAAGGCGTTAATATTGCCGGTATCAAACAGGTTATGAATCCGGTATCCAAGGAATCTGAAGAAGCGACAGTCATCACCGCAGATACAGAAGTGAAGCGCAGAGAACTGTCGGATACACAGCTGCACCGTTTATTGAAACAACAGCTGGTTTCGGGTAAGAGACCTGGACAAGTATCTCTCATTCAGGGAGAGCTTTCCCGATTTTTTAATAAAAAGTAAGTTCGCATAACTTGGCGAGTGAGGGGAAATCATGCAGTTGTGATGGCAGACTCCTTGACCCGTCGAACTTTCTAATGTACAAATATAACAGGCAAGCCAAATACGCAGATAAGAAAGGGAGAGGTTATAGTGAGTTATACAAAAGAAGACATTCTCCGCATTTCGAAAGAAGAAAACGTACGATTCATTCGATTGCAATTTACTGATTTGCTTGGAGCTATCAAAAACGTTGAGATTCCCGTGAGCCAGTTGACTAAGGCTCTGGATAACAAAATGATGTTTGATGGATCTTCCATCGAAGGTTATGTACGTATTGAAGAGTCCGACATGTACCTCTATCCAGATCTAGATTCTTGGCTTATTTTCCCATGGGTAGCAGAGAACCGTGTTGCTCGTCTGATTTGCGACGTATATCTTCCGGATGGTAATCCGTTCCCAGGAGATCCGCGTGGCATCTTGAAACGAAACCTGAAGGAAGCCGAAGAAATGGGATTCACTTCTTTCAACGTCGGTCCTGAACCAGAGTTCTTCTTGTTCAAAACAGACGAAAAAGGAAACCCGACTAACGAACTGAATGACCAAGGTGGATATTTCGACCTTGCGCCTACGGATCTTGGTGAAAACTGTCGTCGTGACATCGTTATCACACTTGAAGAAATGGGCTTTGAGATCGAAGCTTCCCACCATGAGGTAGCTCCAGGCCAGCATGAGATCGACTTTAAATATGCTGATGCTCTAAAAGCAGCAGACCAGATCCAAACGTTCAAACTCGTTGTTAAAACGATTGCACGTCAGCATGGTCTACATGCTACCTTTATGCCGAAACCGCTGTTTGGTATGAACGGCTCCGGTATGCACTGTAACCAATCCTTGTTCCAAGGCAATGTGAACGCATTCGTTGACGAGTCGGACGAGCTGGGTCTGAGCAAAACTGCACGTCACTTCATGGCTGGAACTCTAAAGCATGCGCGTGCGTTTGCAGCAATTACTAACCCAACTGTGAACTCATACAAACGTCTTGTACCAGGTTATGAAGCCCCTTGTTATGTAGCATGGTCCGCAAGTAACCGTAGCCCAATGATCCGTATTCCAGCTTCCCGTGGTCTGAGTACACGTGTTGAGGTTCGTAACCCGGATCCGGCTGCTAACCCTTACTTGGCTTTGGCTGTTTTATTGAAAGCAGGTCTGGACGGAATCAAACGTGAGCTTTCCTTACCAGCTCCGATTGACCGTAACATCTACATCATGTCAGATGAAGAGCGTGTGGAAGAAGGCATTCCAAGCTTGCCAGCTGACCTGAAAGAAGCATTGAATGAATTGATTCGTAGCGAAGTCATCTGTGATGCTCTTGGCGATCACGCCTTGGCTCACTTCTACGAGCTGAAAGAAATTGAGTGGGACATGTACCGTACACAAGTCCACCAATGGGAACGCGATCAATACATCACGTTGTACTAATATGGAAAGCCCTTGGCGCAATAGCGCTAAGGGCTTTTTTTGATGGATAACATAATGGGACAGAGGTGAGTAATAACTTAAAAAATAGCAACATTTAATAGCATACATATAATAGTGAGAGTAAAAATACATATTTTTGAGAGAAAAGCTATTTTGATATGTTGATAATTTCATATAAACAAGATATAATACAAATATATTTTTAGCAATTTAATTTATGAAAATTTATTGGAGATGTTAATATGGAACAAGCGAAGCAACTCGTTGCAAGCCAGCGGGCATTCTTTTATACAGGACAAACCAAAAATATTGATTATCGGGTTGATGCTCTTCAACAATTAAGACGGGGGATCAAGAAGTATCAGCAGCGGATATTGGATGCACTGCATGCTGATCTGAATAAATCGGAAACAGAGGCGTATAACTCTGAGATTCGCATCGTTTTGGGTGAACTGGATTTCGCACTAGATCATCTTAAGGAATGGGCGGCTCCTAGAGCTGTGCCTACAAGTGCTGTGATACCGGATGGTATAAGTACGATCTACCCAGAACCTTATGGAGTTGCTCTTATTATTGCACCATGGAACTATCCGTTCCAACTGGCTTTCGGTCCTTTGATTGGTGCAATTGCAGCGGGTAACTGTGCTATCATTAAACCGTCTGAATTAACGCCGGCAGTATCACGTTTGACGTATGACCTGATTGTGGATATCTTCCCAGAGGAATATATAGGGGTCATGGAAGGTGAAGTCGAAACCAGCACAGCCTTGTTGAACGAGAAGTTTGATTATATTTTCTTCACAGGCAGCACTGGTGTTGGCCGCATCGTCATGAAAGCAGCAGCTGAGCATCTTACTCCGGTGACGCTTGAACTGGGAGGTAAAAGCCCTGTAATTGTTCATAAAGATGCAGATTTGCAGTTGGCAGCCCAGCGGATCGTTCGCGGCAAGTTTTTGAATGCTGGCCAGACCTGTGTTGCTCCGGATTACTTGCTTGTACATCAAGATGTAAACGACAAGCTGCTTGAAGAGATTGGTGCAGAAATACAAGATAAATTCGGTAAGAATGTTATGGGAAATCCTGATTTTCCGCATATCGTCAACACACGTAACTTTGATCGATTATCTGTTTTCTTAGAAGGTGGTCATGCTCTGATTGGTGGTCGTTCTAATCGGGATCAGCTGCTTATTGAACCTACCTTGGTAGGAAATGTGGATTGGGACTCGCCTGTTATGCAAGAAGAGATATTTGGTCCAATTCTTCCGGTCATGACCTACGACGATCTCAATCCGTTGCTGGCTGAGATAGTGCGCCGTCCAAAACCCTTGGCACTGTACCTGTTCACTCAGAATGCGGGGCTGCAGAATCAGGTCTTGGACCAAGTGTCCTTCGGTGGAGGATGCATCAACGATACGTTGTCTCATATGACTTCACACTATTTACCGTTTGGTGGTGTAGGGGAGAGTGGAATGGGGTCATACCATGGTAAACAAAGCTTTGAAGTATTCTCACATCACAAAAGCATTCTTAAAAGATAAGAGATGTAATTTAGCAAAATCGAAAGAATAGCAGAAAAAAGAGGTTGTCCTGTTGAACAGGGCAACCTCTTTTTGTGGGTACAGTTCATCTGATTAGATGTTGAAAGACTAGTGAATATCACGGAAAAGGCCAATGACTTTACCCAAAATGCTAACATGTTTTAAACGAAGCGGTTCCAATGTTGCATTCTCAGGCTGAAGACGAATGTGGTCTTTCTCTTTGTAGAATGTTTTAACTGTAGCTTCGTCATCTTCAGTCATCGCAACGACAATATCACCGTTATCTGCTGTTTGCTGCTGACGCACGATAACATAGTCCCCGTTAACGATCCCTGCTTCAATCATACTGTCACCAACGACAGAGAGCATAAATACTTTCTGTTCACCAACATAATGTGTCGGAAGCGGGAAATAATCTTCGATGTTCTCTGTTGCGGTAATTGGAACCCCTGCTGTGACTTTACCTACAACAGGAATGCGAGCAACACTGTGTGCAAACTGATGGGAGTGTTCTGATTCCTCCTGGCTTAACAACTCAATGGCTCTCGGTTTGGTAGGGTCACGTCTAATGAGACCTTTCTTCTCCAAGCGATCCAGATGTCCATGGACCGTAGAGCTGGAAGCCAGTCCAACCGCTTCTCCAATTTCACGTACGGAAGGAGGATATCCCTTCAACCGGACTTCATTGCGTATAAACTCCAGAATAGCCTGCTGCCTGCTGGATATCTTCGACATACCGTATCAACCCCATTTTAGTAACGTTTGGGAAAATTATAACATAGAACCTCCGTTCGTACAAACATAAGTTCTAAATAAAATCCG
>Ga0209463_1002393_pt1 | contig 10384 bp, 9 predicted proteins | sample AgamicMgSfrz_FD_187169 | JGI IMG/M metagenome (GOLD analysis project Ga0209463, IMG submission 187169) | Agave microbial communities from Guanajuato, Mexico - Mg.Sf.rz (SPAdes) (version 2) | ecosystem: Host-associated > Plants > Phyllosphere > Phylloplane/Leaf | place: Guanajuato, Mexico... | reverse complement strand
CTTCATAAACCTGACTTACTTTAGTGTGAGACTCTTGATACTTTCGCTATCTGATCCGAGGATCAGCTCGCTTTCATCAAGCGCCCACACTTATCGGCTGTTAATTTTTAAAGAGCATTTCTGCGAGGGATCTGAACCCCTCAGCAGCGCTGCGTTTTCAGCAGCAGAGAAGCGAGATTATGAACCGTGTTTCGCAGCTCGTCAACAACTTTCTGAACGACTTCGTTGCGACTGCGGGGCTCAACTTCCGTACCGCCGAGGCTCGCTACCGCCGAACCTCAACAGCACTGCTTCCCTTCCTTTCGCGTCGTGTTTCCGTTGGCGCGAAAGAGGCGTGATTCTAAGCACCCGCCCCCATCCACGCAAGCGCTTTGTGAAGAAAGTTTGAAAAAACCTCCGTGCGCTGCCGCGCACGGGGGCTTTTGATGAACGGGTCAAGGCGATTACGCCGATAACCGATGCAGGCCAGCCACCGGACCCCGGCCGACGCCAGTCGATCAGCGGTGCTTGAACACCGGCTTCCGCTTCTCGACGAATGCCGCCATCCCTTCCTTCTGGTCTTCGGTTGCGAACAGCGAATGGAACAGCCGGCGCTCGAAGTGAACGCCTTCAGCCAGCGTCGTCTCGTACGCGCGGTTCACCGACTCCTTGACCATCATGACCGCCGGCAGCGAAAACTCGGCGATCGCCGTCGCGGCAGCAATCGCCTCCTCGAGCACCTTGTCGGCCGGCAGCACGCGCGAAACGAGCCCGGCACGCTCGGCCTCGGCGGCGTCCATGAAGCGCGCGGTCAGGCACATGTCCATCGCCTTCGCCTTCGATACCGCGCGCGGCAGACGCTGCGTACCGCCCGCGCCCGGCATGACGCCCAGCTTGATTTCCGGCTGACCGAACTTGGCCGTGTCCGCCGCGAAGATGATGTCGCACATCATCGCGAGTTCGCAGCCGCCGCCCAGCGCAAAGCCCGAAACCGCGGCAATGATCGGTTTGCGGATCTCGCGGACCGTCTCCCAGTTGCGCGTGATGTAGTCGCCCCGATAAACATCCATATAGGAGTAGGTCGCCATCATGCCGATGTCCGCGCCGGCCGCGAATGCCTTCTCGCTCCCGGTCACGACGATCGCACCGATATCGTCGTCCGCATCGAACGCCTTCAGTGCCGCGCCCAACTCATCCATCAGCGCATCGTTCAGCGCATTCAGCGCCTTCGGACGGTTCAGCGTCACCAGACCGACACGCCCCCGGGTCTCCACCAGGATGTTCTCGTAAGCCATCTATTTCTCCTCGATCAATGAAATGAGAAACGCCTCGCACATGCGAATAGTTTGATGCTACCATTCTCCGACCAACCGGTCGGTTAATTAATCGATCCAATTCCTCTCAACGTTCATCAGGCCGCCGCCATGACCCACGCACTGTTCACGAAGCACGAAGACACGCTGAAACACGCACTCGCCGCCATCGAGAGCCGCGGGTACTGGAGCCCGTTCGCCGAAATGCCGAGCCCCAAAGTGTACGGGGAAAGCGCCAGCGCGGACGGTGAGGCCGCGTTCAAGTCACACCTCGACAAGACCTTCGTGCTCGACCAGCCGGCGACTGGTGAAACGGTCGGCGCCGAGCGCTCGCCGTACGGCATCGCGCTGGGCGTCCGGTACCCGAAATCGGCGCCCGACGCACTGATCGCTGCCGCCGCCGCCGCGCAACACACGTGGCGCGAAGCCGGCCCGAGCGCGTGGGTCGGCGTCAGCCTCGAAATCCTCGCGCGCCTGAACCGCGCAAGCTTCGAAATTGCCTACAGCGTGATGCACACCACCGGGCAAGCCTTCATGATGGCGTTTCAGGCCGGCGGCCCGCACGCGCAGGACCGCGCCCTCGAGGCGGTCGCCTATGCGTGGGACGAACTGCGCCGCATCCCGGCCGATGCGCACTGGGAAAAACCGCAAGGCAAGAACCCGCCGCTCGCGATGCACAAGCGCTACACGATCGTGCCGCGCGGCACGGGCCTCGTGCTCGGCTGCTGCACGTTCCCGACCTGGAACGGCTACCCGGGCCTGTTCGCCGACCTGGCAACCGGTAATACCGTGATCGTCAAACCGCACCCCGGCGCGATCCTGCCGCTCGCCATCACGGTGCGGATCGCCCGCGACGTGCTGCGCGAAGCCGGGTTCGATCCGAACGTCGTCACGCTCCTCGCGACCGAACCCAACGACGGCGCCCTCGTCCAGGACCTCGCGCTGCGCCCCGAGATCAAGCTGATCGACTTCACCGGCAGCACGCAGAACGGCACGTGGCTCGAACGCCATGCCCACCAGGCACAGGTCTACACCGAGAAAGCCGGCGTCAACCAGATCGTGATCGACTCGACCGACGACCTGAAGGCCGCCGCCAAGAACATCGCGTTCTCGCTGGCGCTGTACTCCGGCCAGATGTGCACGGCACCGCAGAACATCTACGTGCCACGCGACGGCATCCGGACGACCGACGGCCATGCGAGCTTCGACGAAGTCGCGCAGGCGATCGCGGTTGCCGTGCAAAAACTCACCGGCGACCCGGCTCGTTCGGTCGAACTGATCGGTGCGATCCAGAACGAAGGCGTGACTGCGCGCATCGACGACGCGCGCAAGCTCGGCCACGTACTCGCGGACAGCGTGACGCTCCAGCATCCCGCCTTCCCCGATGCGCGCGTGCGTACGCCGCTCGTGCTGCAACTCGACGTGGCCGACCGCGAGAAATTCACACAGGAGTGGTTCGGCCCGATCTCGTTCGTGATCGCGACCGACTCGACCGCGCAGTCGCTCGATCTCGCCGGTGAAATCGCAGCCGAGCATGGCGCGCTGACCCTCTCCGTCTACAGCACGGACGATGCAATCGTCGACGCCGCACACGACGCGGCAGTGCGTGGCGGCGTCGCGCTGTCTATCAATCTCACGGGCGGCGTATTCGTCAACCAGTCGGCCGCGTTCTCCGACTTCCACGGCACAGGCGCGAACCCGGCCGCCAACGCAGCGCTGGCCGACCCGGCATTCGTCGCCAACCGGTTCCGCGTGGTGCAAAGCCGCGTCCATGTTGCCCCGAAGGCGGCACCCGCGGAAGCTGGCCAGACGGCATAACCCGATTGGCCGACGTGCAAACGCCACTACGTTCTCTACCATGAACGAATCCGCCACCCGGCGGGTTCGTCACTCACCGATACGCTCATGACAGACGCCTACATCTGCGATGCGATTCGCACCCCCATCGGCCGCTACGGCGGCGCCCTGAAAGATGTCCGTGCCGACGACCTCGGCGCAGTGCCGCTCAAGGCGCTGATCGAGCGCAATCGCGACGTCGACTGGGCGGCGATCGACGACGTGATCTACGGCTGCGCGAATCAGGCCGGCGAGGACAACCGCAACGTCGCGCGCATGTCGGCGCTGCTGGCGGGCCTGCCTACTGCCGTGCCGGGCACGACGCTGAACCGGCTGTGCGGTTCCGGCATGGACGCGGTCGGCACGGCCGCGCGCGCGATCAAGGCAGGTGAAGCGCGCCTGATGATTGCAGGCGGCGTCGAGAGCATGACGCGCGCGCCGTTCGTGATGGGCAAGGCCGCAAGCGCGTTCGCGCGCCAGGCCGACATCTTCGACACGACGATCGGCTGGCGCTTCGTCAATCCGCTGATGAAACAGTTGTACGGCGTCGATTCGATGCCGGAGACGGCCGAGAACGTCGCGGTCGACTACGACATCAGCCGCGCGGATCAGGACTTGTTCGCGCTGCGCAGCCAGCAGAAGGCCGCGCGGGCACAGCAGGACGGCACGCTCGCTGAAGAAATCGTCGCGGTCACGATTCCGCAGAAGAAAGGCGATGCCATCGTCGTGTCGCGCGACGAACATCCGCGCGAAACGTCGCTCGAAGCGCTCGCGAAACTGAAGGGCGTCGTGCGTCCCGACGGCTCGGTAACGGCCGGCAACGCGTCGGGCGTGAACGACGGCGCCTGCGCGCTGCTGCTCGCCAATGCGCAGGCGGCCGACCAGTATGGCCTGCGCCGCCGCGCGCGCGTCGTCGGCATGGCGACCGCCGGCGTCGAGCCGCGCGTGATGGGCATCGGCCCCGCGCCGGCCACGCAGAAACTGCTGCGCCAGCTCGACATGCGCATCGACCAGTTCGACGTGATCGAACTGAACGAGGCATTCGCGTCGCAAGGTCTCGCCGTGCTGCGCATGCTCGGCGTCGCCGACGACGATCCGCGCGTGAACCCGAATGGCGGTGCGATCGCTCTGGGCCACCCGCTCGGCGCATCGGGCGCGCGGCTCGTCACCACGGCACTCCATCAACTCGAGCGTACCGGCGGCCGCTTCGCGCTCTGTACGATGTGCATCGGCGTCGGCCAGGGCATCGCGATCGCGATCGAACGCGTGTAACCCACGCGCCGCCCGCCTATAACGAAGTCATGAAGGAGACACTGCATGTCCTATCAGGCGATCCAGCTGGATATCGATCAGGCCGCGGGCGTGGCCACGGTCACGCTCAACCGGCCCGACAAGCTGAACAGCTTCACGCGGGCGATGCATCGCGAACTGCAGTCGGCGCTCGATGAGGTCGAGGCGGCCGGCGCGCGCGCGCTGATCCTGACGGGTGCGGGGCGCGGCTTTTGCGCGGGTCAGGATCTGGCCGACCTCGACTTCACGCCGGGCGCGCCCACCGATCTCGGCACGCTGATCGACGAGCATTTCAATCCACTGATCCGCCGCCTGCAGCGTCTGCCGATTCCGGTGATCGCCGCCGTCAACGGCACGGCAGCCGGCGCCGGCGCGAATCTGGCACTGGCGTGCGACCTGGTGTTTGCCGCCCGCTCGAGCAGTTTCATCCAGGCCTTCGTCAAGATCGGACTCGTGCCCGATTCGGGCGGCACGTGGTTCCTGCCGCAACGCGTCGGTATGGCACGCGCGCTGGGGCTCGCGCTGACCGGTGACAAGCTCGGCGCCGAGCAGGCCGAACAGTGGGGCCTGATCTGGCGTGCGGTCGACGACGACGCGCTCGTCGCGACAACCCGCCAGCTCGCCACCCAGCTCGCGCAGCAGCCGACGCTCGCCATCGCATCGATCAAGCAGTCGATGCGAGACAGCGTCACCAACACGCTCGATCAGCAGCTCGACGTGGAACGCGACCTGCAGCGCAAGCTCGGCCAGTCGCACGACTATGCGGAAGGCGTGCAGGCTTTCATCGAGAAGCGCGCACCACGCTTCGAGGGGCGTTGACATGACGAATGCCACCGCCACGCTCGACCCTGACTCGCTCGCCCGCGCCACCGCGCAGGCCATGTACGACGCCGACGCCTGCAGCCGCGCGTTCGGTATGGAAATCGCCGAAGTACGCGCCGGGTACGCCCGCCTGCAGATGCGCGTGCGGCCCGAATTCCTGAACGGGCACCAGACCTGCCACGGCGGGATCATCTTCACGCTCGCCGATTCGACGTTCGCGTTCGCGTGCAACTCGTACAACCTGAATGCGGTCGCGGCCGGCTGCTCGATCGAATTCCTCCGCCCCGTGCACGGCGGCGACCTGCTGACGGCCGAGGCGATCGAGCAGGCACGTGCCGGCCGCCACGGCATCTACGACATCCGCGTCACGAACCAGACAGGCGAGACGGTCGCGATGTTTCGCGGCAAATCCGCCCAGATCAAGGGCACGGTCATCCCGGAAGACCACTGACGTCGGCGGCCCGTCCATAACAAACACTGGAGACATGCATGACTACCCCGCTACCGCTCGAGCTGATCGAGACCGCCTCACGCGACGAGCTGACCGCGCTGCAGCTCGAACGCCTCAAGTGGTCGCTCCGGCATGCGTATGACCACTCGCCCGTCTATCGCCGCAAGTTCGACGAAGCGGGCGTGCATCCGGATGACGTGACGACGCTCGCCGACCTGTCGCGCTTCCCGTTCACGACGAAGGGCGATCTGCGCGACAGTTATCCGTTCGGGATGTTCGCGGTGCCGCAGGACCAGATCTCGCGCATCCACGCGTCGTCCGGCACGACCGGCAAGCCGACGGTCGTCGGCTATACGGCCACCGACATCGACACGTGGGCGAATCTCGTCGCACGTTCGATCCGCGCCGCGGGTGCGCGCCGCGGCGACAAGGTGCACGTCAGCTACGGTTACGGGTTGTTCACGGGCGGGCTCGGCGCGCACTACGGCGCCGAACGCGCGGGCCTCACCGTGATCCCGTTCGGCGGTGGCCAGACCGAGAAGCAGGTACAGCTGATCCAGGATTTCCGGCCAGACATCATCATGGTCACGCCGAGCTACATGCTGTCGATCGCCGACGAGATCGAGCGCCAGGGCCTCGATCCGGTGCGGAGTTCACTGCGCATCGGCATCTTCGGCGCGGAGCCGTGGACCAACGACATGCGCGTCGCGATCGAACAGCGGATGGGCATCGATGCGGTCGACATCTACGGGCTGTCCGAAGTGATGGGCCCGGGCGTGGCATCCGAATGCGTCGAGACCAAGGATGGCCCGACCATCTGGGAAGACCACTTCTATCCGGAAATCATCGACCCGGAAACCGGCGAAGTACTGCCGGACGGCGAACTCGGCGAGCTCGTGTTCACGTCGTTGACGAAGGAAGCGCTGCCGATCATCCGTTACCGCACCCGTGACCTCACGCGCCTGCTGCCGGGCACCGCCCGAACGATGCGCCGGATGGAGAAGATCACCGGCCGGTCGGACGACATGATGATCGTGCGCGGCGTCAACGTGTTCCCGACGCAAATCGAGGAACAGTTGCTCAAGCAGCGCGCACTCGCGCCACACTATCAGATCGTGCTGACGAAGGAAGGCCCGCTGGACGTGCTGACGCTCAACGTCGAGCCCTGCCCGGAAACCGCGCCCGACACCGCGGCGATCCAGGCGGCGAAACAGGCGCTCGCGTACGACATCAAGTCGCTGATCGGCGTGACGGCCGTGATCAACGTGCTGCCGGTGAACGGCATCGAGCGATCGGTCGGCAAGGCGCGCCGCGTCATCGACAAGCGCAAGAGCTGAGGCCACCTCGCCGCGCAGGCGAGCGGCGCGAACTTCGCGCACTCGCCGCACGCACGCCGCGCAGCGGCGAATCCGAGCCTGCAAATGAAACAGCCCGGTCGGCCAACGCCGATCGGGCTGTTCTACTCCAAGGCGTCGTTCGACGTGACACGCAGAGCATCACGCGAACTGAAATCAGACGGACACACCGGCGATCAGACCGGCACGCCCCGCGCACAATGAGACGCGCCATCCTGCCGCGTCTCGTCCACGAGCCACCATCCGGGCAACCCGCGCCGCCCCCAAATCACGAATTCGGGAACAGCAGCCACATCCGGCCGACCTGCTTCATCCGGCCGGCCTGGTCGCCCGCGTCGTCGCCGAGCCCCCAGAAATAGTCTGCCCGCACGCCGCCCTTGATCGCCGAGCCCGTATCCTGCGCGAACACGAGCCGGTTCATCGGCGTATTTGTCAGCGGACGCGTGGTCTGCAGGAACACCGGCGTGCCGAGTGGGATCGACGACGGATCGACCGCGATCGAGCGCTCAGGCGTCAGCGGCACGCCGAGCGCACCGATCGGACCGTCCGCGCCGCCGTGCGGCGCATCCTCCTTGGTCGGCATGTCGCGGAAGAACACGAAGCGCGGATTCGTATCGAGCAGTGCGTCGACGCGCGTCGGATTCGCCTTCGCCCAGGCCTTGATGCCCTGCATCGTCGCCTGCGCGGGCGTCAGCTCGCCGCGATCGAGCAGCCATTTGCCGATCGAACGGTACGGTTGATTGTTGGTGCCACCGAAGCCGACCCGCATCACCGAACCGTCGTCGAGCAGCACGCGCCCCGAGCCCTGCACCTGCAGGAAGAACGCCTCGATCGGATCGTCGACCCACACGAGTTCGTTGCCGTTCAGGATGCCGGCGCGCTCGAGCTGCGCGCGTGCCGGCAGCGCGGCGCCCGCGCGATAGCCGGCCGGCCAGCGATAGAGCGCGTACTGATACGGGCCGCGACGCACGCGCGAACCGTGCAGCAGCGGCTCGTAATAGCCGGTCACGAGCCCGTCGAGCGTACCGTCGGTATTCGCGAGCTGGAACGGCGTGAAATACGTTTCGAAGAAGGTGCGAGCGCTGCTGACGTCGAGTTCGTCGAGCCGGTCGGCGGCCGCGCAAGCGCGCGTCCAGGCCGGCTGACGCGCAAGCCGCGCGCAATTTTGCCGCAGCGCGGCCGTCGCGCCGATCAGCGAATCGTCCTGCCAGCCCGGCACCTGCTGCCACGCGACCGGCGTGAGCCGCTTTGCGGCGACCTGCCCCGGCACGATCGCCGCGCCGGTCGGCGGCTTCAGCGCGGAAGTTCGCGTCGGCGCGCCGCCGCACGCCGCGAGCAGCGCCGCCGCAGCAGCAGCGGCCATCCACCCGGCCAGCCGGGGCCCAAACCACATACAATGTCCGTTCTTGATGGAAACCGCCATGTCAGATTTTCTCGACCAATATCCGATGCTCATCTTCGCGCTCGAAGCCTTCGTAGCGCTTGCCCTGCTGATCTTCATCGTCGTGTGGACGTCGTCGGGCAGAAAGAAGCAGGCCCGCCACAACGACCGCCAGCCGCGCTGACGCACGGCCCTCACTGCACGCTCAATGCAGCGTGCGCGGCATGTGCAGGGCGAACTCGTCGACCGGCGCCTCGAAACGCTCGCCGTCCTCCGCCACGCAGAAGTACGCGCCGCGCATCGTGCCGACCGGCGTCGCGATCACGGCCCAGCTCGTGTATTCGAAATGCTCGCCCGGCTGCAACAGCGGCTGGTGCCCGACGACGCCGAGCCCCTTCACTTCCTGCACATGGCTCTCGCTGTCCGTGATGATCCAGTGACGGGCGATCAGCTGCGCCGCGACCTGTCCGGTATTGCGGATCGTCAGCGTGTACGCGAATGCGTATTGACGGTGATCGGGGTCGGATTGTTCCGGCAAGTAGCTGGTTTTCACCGAAACGGTGAACTGATACTGACTCATGGTGTGTCCGCTCTAGGTAACCGCGCGCGCCGACTCGAGCGGCCGGGCCGCGGGCGCGCCGCATTGGTTCGGCATTCTATGCGCAATCGGGCCGCAACCGCACGGCCTGCCGCCGCGCACCGAGTCGCCGGACGGTAGAATGACGGTTTTGCGCCGCAACGTCCCCGCTCCCCTGTCATGACTCAATTCCGCATCGCCCCCAGCATCCTGTCGGCCGACTTTGCACGGCTCGGCGAAGAAGTCCGCAACGTGGTCGCCGCCGGCGCCGACTGGATTCACTTCGACGTGATGGACAACCATTATGTGCCGAACCTGACGATCGGCCCGCTCGTCTGCGAGGCGATCCGCCCGCACGTGCAGGTGCCGATCGACGTGCACCTGATGGTGCGTCCGGTCGACCGGATCGTGCCCGATTTCGCGAAGGCCGGCGCGAACCTGATCAGCTTCCACCCGGAAGGCTCCGATCACATCGACCGCACGCTGTCGCTGATCCGCGACCACGGCTGCAAGGCCGGTCTGGTGTTCAATCCGGCCACGCCGCTGAACTACCTCGACCACGTGATGGATCGCCTCGACTTCGTGCTGCTGATGTCGGTGAACCCCGGTTTCGGCGGCCAGTCGTTCATTCCGGAGACGCTGAACAAGCTGCGCGAGGCGCGCGCCCGCATCGACGCGTACACCGAGCGCACCGGCCGCGAGATCCTGCTCGAAGTCGACGGCGGTGTGAAGGCCGACAACATCGCGGAAATCGCGGCGGCCGGCGCGGACACGTTCGTCGCGGGTTCGGCGATCTTCGGCAAGCCCGACTACCGCAAGGTGATCGACGAGATGCGCGCGGCGCTCGCGACCGTCGAACGGAGCTGACGCCATGGCCGACTCGTCGTTCGCCGGCCGCGCGCCGGCCGGGGCCGCCACGGACGCGGCCCCGATCCGCTTCGCCGCGCCGCGCATCGATGCGGCGCTGATCGACCTCGACGGCACGATGGTCGACACGGCCGACGATTTCACGGCCGGCCTGAACGGGATGCTCGCGCAGCTCGGCGCGCCGGCCACGTCGCGCGACGAAGTGATCGGCTATGTCGGCAAGGGCTCCGAACACCTGATCCAGAGCGTGCTGAAGCCGCGCTTCCCGGCCGACGAAGCGCACGCGCGCTTCGACGACGCACTCGCGATCTACCAGACCGAATACGCGAAGATCAACGGCCGCCACACGCGTCTCTATCCGGACGTGGCAGCCGGGCTCGACGCGCTGCGCGCGGCCGGCATCCGGCTCGCGTGCGTGACGAACAAACCGCACCGCTTCGCAGTCGAGCTGCTCGAGCAATACGGGCTGGCCGGCAGCTTCGGCATCGTGCTGGGCGGCGACAGCGTCGCGCG
>Ga0209463_1002392_pt1 | contig 10390 bp, 11 predicted proteins | sample AgamicMgSfrz_FD_187169 | JGI IMG/M metagenome (GOLD analysis project Ga0209463, IMG submission 187169) | Agave microbial communities from Guanajuato, Mexico - Mg.Sf.rz (SPAdes) (version 2) | ecosystem: Host-associated > Plants > Phyllosphere > Phylloplane/Leaf | place: Guanajuato, Mexico... | reverse complement strand
CCGCAAAGGGCGGTGCCTGGAGGAAGATTACTGAGGGGCGTCCTGTGCAGTGCCCGCATCGGCGGGTACACTGGTTTCACTGTCAACGCCGGTGCGTTTGTAGACAATTTTCTGGGAATCGTTTTCACAATGTCCCACAACCTGACCACCGGCGGCGTCGGCCTGATCGTTAGGCACAATATCCAGCGTAAAGCCCGATTCAGGCACGCCGTTATTGATAATCTTCTGGGTAATATCCGCTTTTACCGATTCGCATGACGCCTGGGCAGCCAGCGGAGCCACAACCAGCAGGGCGCTTAACATCCACTTCTTCGCTCTCATCACATCATCCTTTTGCAATAAAACCAGCGGTAACTATAGCAGCTAAGTGCGATCAGGGCGTGACCACGCGTCCGGTACGGCGATCGAGGCAGCGCAGAGTATTTGCTTCCCAGTAGGCATTGACGTTATAGCTTTTTTCGCAGGCGTCGCGAGAATCAAAAGCGCGATCGGTTTTATCAAACTCTTTCTCGACGCGGCTGTTGACCTTTTTACGCAGCATACGGGTATCATCCCACTGCTCTTTATTCTGACGCGCTTCTTCACTGCTTAACGCATTATTGCCGTTTTCAATAATCAGACGATCGGTACGTGCCTGCGCCGTAGTGGATGACAGCGCCAGCGCGCCGAACAGCGTCAACGGGAGCAGGGCGAGCGCCAGACGTTCAGATAAGGTTTTCATCTTTTCTTCCTTAGCTTTCATGGCGGGCCGCCATGAGGTGACAGTGTTTTTAGTATATCATCGGCAATTATTTGCTCACCAGCAGGCCGGGGGCTTTCGGTTGTTTCAGGCAAGGTGTCAATGATTAAAATCATACTGCTCTTTTTTCTTACCGCGCTGGCGGAAATCATCGGCTGCTTCTTGCCGTGGCTGTGGCTAAAAAAGGGCGCATCAATGTTGCTGCTGATCCCGGCGACGTTGAGCCTGGCGGCGTTCGTCTGGTTGTTGACGCTGCATCCGGCAGCCAGCGGGCGTGTGTATGCCGCTTACGGCGGCGTTTATGTGGTTACCGCGCTGCTGTGGCTGCGCTGGGTGGATGGCGTGCGCCTGAGCCACTATGACTGGCTGGGCGCAGCGGTCGCTTTTTGCGGCATGCTGATTATCGTGGCGGGATGGGGCAAAGCGTAGCCAGCAGTTATTAGCCGGAACCGCCAAAGTTTTGCGGCATTAAAAATTAGCCTGAAAAGCGATTAGCCTTAATAATTGCGTATTATGTATATAAATTATCACTTGCCATTAATTTACTGTTCTGATATTGCTGCATGGTGTTTTTATAAAGGATGTTTTTAAATGGAGTTTTTCTATGGCAATGCCTGTTTACCTTTGGTTTTATGATGACTCTGGGAAGTTAATTAAAGGTTCCGTTGATATGGCCGAACGTGAACATAGTATTGAAGTTATGGCATTACGCCATATGGTAGAAATACCTACAGATGAAAATACCGGGCAAATTACAGCTTTACGCCGTCATCAAAGTGTCAGCTTCGATAAAGAAATAGATTCATCCTCACCCTACCTCTATAAAGCATTAACGACAGGTAAAAACCTTAAGTCCGCGGAATTTAAATTCTATCGTATAAATGAGACAGGACAGGAAGAACATTATTATTCGGTACTGCTCGAAAAAGTAAAAGTCGAATCCATTATTTCTGCTATGTATGACATTAAAGGTTCATATGGTGAACATAAAAATTATCTTGAGTTCATTGATTTAAACTATGAAAAAATTACATGGCATTATGTTGATGGAAATATCGTGCATTCCGATAGCTGGAGTGTATGTGCTTAGCTTAATTTAAGGAAAGAAGAATGGCATGGACTTACAGGCAAAGCACAGGCGAACTGTTTCATAATGGTCAGTTCATTGAAAAAGGATATTCTGGTCGAATGATCAACAAAAACAATCCAGACCGGCAGCATGTCAGAGGTCTGGGGCCATTGCCAAGAGGGACTTATCGTATAGCAGGTAAAACAAGTTCTAAAGGTCCAATGACTATTGTTCTGGTTCAAACATCAGGTGAAAGCTTCGGAAGAAGCGCTTTTCGAATTCACGGTGAAAAAGTTCATGGCGTTCCGGGTTGGGCATCAGAAGGGTGCATAATTATGGGGCCTTCAACACGCAGACGTATAATTGATTCGAATGACACCATTCTGAAGGTTATAAGATGAGGAAATTTTACTTCTTATTTGTGATACCATTAATTTATATTAACGCATGCACTTCTACGGTAAAAAAAGCAAATGAGACCGATTTTAATGGTTTTATAACATGTGTGCGTGATGGCGATAACGCCTGTTTAAAAGTTCTACCAGATAATGTCAGAGGATTGAATTTTGAACAAAGTATTATGTTAAGAGATGCCTTAGTTAACTCTCTTATTAAATCACCAGAATCAACAATAGATGCGTTAAACAGAATCGATAAGGAAACGGCTAAGACAGGGCACTCCTTTGTCAAAGATAATTATGGATCTGATATCGTCTGCGCTTATATGATAGACAGCAATAGATATGACAGGAGATCATTCTTTAAATACTACTTTATAGCTAAATCTAAAATTGAAAAAACAGGCGCTAAAGGAAAATCCTGCCTTGAAATAATGAATTCTTCTGTAGAAGAAACTCTTCAAGAGGAAAAGCTCGGAAAAATGAAGTGGGGAAATGAAACGTATCCTTTCTGACAATCACTATAAAAGACGTGCTTCATAATGGACTGAAATCCCGTTTTTTAACCCGTGTCTCTGTCAGTAAAACCGGTTTTAAAAACAAAAACTCAATAAACTGTTTTCCCTGAGGCAAGGACGTTTTAAACCAAACAGCCTGACTCTGCGTCAGGCTGTTTTAACATTAAAATGCGCGGTTCACGCATAGAGCCTCTGACATCAAGCTCTTACCAGTTTTCAGCCATCACGACTCTTTTGCGACTTTCAGGCCCGCAGTAGTTTGGCTCACCGGCATCATTTCCAGCGTATTAATATTGACGTGCGATGGCAGCGTCGCCACCCAGTAAACCGCTTCGGTTACATCTTCCGGCGTCAGCGCGGTGGTCCCGGCATAAACATTCTCCGCGCGGCTGTCGTCGCCTTTAAAGCGCACGTTGGAAAACTCGGTGCCGCCCACCAGGCCTGGCTCAATATCGGTCACACGCAGAGCGGTGCCGTGCAGATCGGTACGTAAATTCAGGCTGAACTGACGGACAAAGGCCTTGGTGGCGCCATACACGTTGCCGCCCATATAGGGCCAGTTACCGGCCACAGAACCGATATTAATAATATGACCAACGTTACGTTTAACCATCGCGGGCAGCAGGGCGTGCGTCATATAAACCAGGCCTTTATTATTGGTATCGATCATGGTTTCCCAGTCTTCAATACTGGCCTGATGTGCCGGCTCCACGCCCAGCGCCAGCCCGGCGTTATTGACCAGAATATCGATCTCCCGCCACTCAGCGGGCAGCGTGGCGACGGCGGCATCAATGGCCGCGCGATCGCGCACATCAAACTGTAGCGTATAGAGGTTTTCTCCCAGCTCCGCTTTTAGCGCGTCCAGACGATCCTGACGGCGTCCGGTCGCGATCACTTTATGTCCTGTCGCGATAAAACGACGGGCGATAGTTTGACCAAATCCGGCGGTCGCTCCGGTAACAAAAATTATCATCTCTCTGTTCCTCAACACATTTTTCAGGTCAGTCACCATAGCATTTCACTTTGCGGCTGCCCAGTGCCGATTAAAGATGCGAGCTAAAGGCTCCGCGCTGGGACAACAGCCACGATATCTGGGAAAAGCTGTTTGTGCTAATGATGCTGGGCGACCATCGCACCATTGCGGAAACCTGGGTCAACGGCCAGTGCGCATGGCGCCAGAAAGATGAGGAATCGGCATGATTCAATTTCTGCTTAATCAGACGCTGCTTCTGTACGCCCGGCTTTGTGATGTCGCTGTTTGCGCTGCAAAAAAACAGTCAAGGCTGGGATCGTCAGCAGGCCGCAAGCGCGCTGGCAGATAATCTCTGCCGCTGTACCGGCTATCGGCCCATTAGCTCGCAAACCAAGCGCCAGCGTTTTATCTGGCGTCTGAGCGGTAAAGGTTTTAGCCAGCCGCAGCTTGATCGGTTGCGCTGTCCGATTGGACTGCCGGAAGTGACGGGCAAGCTGCCAGCGGAAATCGCCGTTGCCGTAGCGGCAGAAATTATTGCCGTTTATCAACAGCAGCAGCATGCTGGCACCACCGGTTAACTCCGCTTATGATTCTCTCTTTACAGGCAAGGAACAGAAGAGTAAGGATATGCGGTTATCGGTGTTATTTTTCGCCGTGAGTCTGGCCCTGAGCGCCTCTGCTCAGGCCGCCGATGCCACGGCAAATCACGATCGGGAGAAAACCATGTCCGGCGAACAGCAAAATCCCTTTAGCCAACCCAGTACGCTACCGTTTCAGGCGCCACCTTTTGATCGCATAAAAGAGAGCGATTATCTGCCCGCGATTGAAGCAGGGATTGCAGAAAAACAGCAGGAGGTGGCGCACATTGCTAACAGCGCCGACGCGCCGACGTTTGAAAACACTTACGTGGCGCTGGAGAAAAGCGGCCAGACGCTTAAGCGCGTCCTCAACGTATTTGGCGCAATGACCTCAGCCAATACCAACGATACGCTGCAAAAAATTGATGAAGAAACCGCGCCCAAACTGGCGGCGCTCGATGATGAAATCCACCTTAACAGCAAACTTTTTGCTCGCCTCGACAGCGTTTATCAGCAGCGCGATAAGCTTCAGCTGGATGCCGAATCGCAACGGCTAATCGAGGTGACCTGGCAATCCTTCCAGCTGGCTGGCGCCAGCCTGAACGACCAGCAAAAAACCGAGCTGAAGGCGCTGAATCAGGAAGCGGCCACGCTCAGCACCCAGTTCACTAATCGCCTGCTGGCGGCCACCAAAGCGAGCGGCCTGCTGGTAAAAGATAAGGCGGCACTGGCCGGACTGAGCGAGGGCGAAATCGCCGCCGCCGCCGAAGCGGCAGAGGCGCGCGGCCTGAAAAACCAGTTTTTGCTGGCGTTGCAGAACACTACCCAGCAGCCGGAACTGCAAAGCCTGTCAGATCGCGCGACGCGTGAAGCCTTATTTAAAGCCTCCTGGAACCGGGCGGAAAAGGGCGATGACAACGACACGCGCCAGCTGATTGTGCGCCTGGCGGCGGTACGTGCGCAGCAGGCGAAACTGCTGGGCTTCGACAGCTACGCCGCCTGGAAACTCCAGGATCAGATGGCGAAAACGCCGCAGGCGGCGCTGGATTTTATGCGCAATATCGTTCCGGCCGCGACGGCGCGCGCGCAACGCGAAGCGGCAGATATTCAGGCGGTGATCGATCAGCAGAAGGGCGACTTTACGCTGGCGCCCTGGGACTGGAGCTTTTATGCCGGGCAGGTGCATCGGGCAAAATACGATCTTGATGAGTCACAAATCCGTCCGTACTTTGAGCTGAACAATGTGCTGGAAAACGGCGTGTTCTACGCGGCCAATCAGCTCTACGGCCTGACCTTTAAACAGCGCAAGGATCTGCCGGTTTATCAGCCGGACGTGCGCGTTTATGAAGTGTTTGATAAAGACGGCAGCTCGCTGGCGCTGTTCTATACCGACTTCTTCAAGCGCGACAACAAAGGCGGCGGCGCCTGGATGAGCAATTTTGTCGATCAGTCAAAACTGCTGGGCACCAAACCGGTGATTTACAACGTGGCTAACTTCAGCAAACCGGCAGCGGGTCAGCCTGCGCTGCTGTCGTGGGATGATGTGATTACCATGTTCCACGAATTCGGCCATGCGCTGCACGGCATGTTTGCCGATCAGCAGTATCCGAGCCTTTCCGGCACCGAAACCCCGCGTGATTTTGTCGAGTTTCCGTCGCAGTTTAATGAACACTGGGCCAGTGATGACAAGGTGTTTAAACATTTTGCCCGTCACTACCAGAGCGGCGAACCGATGCCGCAGGCGCTACACGATAAAATCCTTAAGGCGGACAAGTTTAACAAAGGTTACGATATGACCGAGCTACTGGCGGCGGCGCTGCTGGATATGCACTGGCACAGCATTAAAGCCGGTCAGCCGCAGCCGGATGTCGATCGGTTCGAGCAGGAGGCGCTGGCGCAGGATAAGGTAAATCTGCCGGAAGTGCTGCCGCGCTATCGTTCCAGCTATTTCCAGCATATCTGGGGCAACGGCTACGCCGCCGGCTATTACGCCTATCTCTGGACAGAGATGCTGGCGGACGACGGCTTCGAATGGTTTAAAGAGCATGGCGGGCTGACGCGTGAGAACGGCCAGCGCTTTCGGGATATGATTCTGTCGCGCGGTAACAGCAGCGATCTGAAGCAGCTCTACCACGACTGGCGCGGCCACGATCCTGAAATAGAACCGATGTTGATTAACCGCGGCCTGAAAGAAGCGCCGTAAGGTTTCACTGCAGTAAAAAACCGCCTCCAGAGGAGGTGGCGTTGAGTGAGCCCCTCAAAAAGGGGCCATTATTTATATCGCATTCGTCCTGTAATAACTGCATCTGCATATCAAGCTCCTGATCTTTCTTATCCTGATGCCTCACGTATCGCCTGATAATTTCTTCGTTAACCCCCACCGTATCGACAAAGTACCCTCTTGCCCAAAAGTGATTGCCCCACAGTTTTTTACGTATATGTGGAAACCGGTTATATAGCCGTATTGGGCGCGCCCCTTTCAGGACGCAAACAAAACGTAATATAATACATAATAATCATTTTAAAAATCAAATTAGGTTGTGAAATTTCATCTATAATAAAATTCACCATCAATTTTTTATCATAGTTAAATAGAAAACCAAAGCAGTTAGATAAGAAATGAAACTAAATATAGTGATGATAACTTTAGTCTTTATCCATTGAGTTTTTTTTGCTGGGAGGTTTTTGATGAACTTTATTTCATTAGCGTTCATATTTCTTGTGTAATAACCATTTTCTTTTGCAATTAAAGCAATAATAAAAAAGGAATCTCGCATAAAAGAAAAAAAGAACCCCCCCCCCTGATATATCATTACTTGAGTTGGCAGCATCTTAAATTCGTTTTTGAATAGTTCACAAGTTTCAACAAAATTTCGATTTGACATTATGTATTGAATAAAGCAAAGCAATGTTGATAGTAAGGCAATAGCTACGAGTGTAGCCATTATCATTTCATTTGTATCGCTGAAAATTTTATTTTCCATATTCTTCATATACCTTATTTCCCATTGCTTCACCGCCAGCGCTACCAAGTTCTGAACCAACATAACCAGCAGTGCCACCAAGAATAACAAGGCATGCTAATCCACCTATACCAGCAGTTCCTATACCAATCGCGACACATGCAGGGGCTGCTAAATAACCTGCACCAATACCAAGTCCTGTACCTCCAACAAAATTTCCTATTTCAATGTATTTCTTTTTAGTACATTTATCTTCACGACCCACAGAACAAGCCTCATTGATTTCATTAATTGAATGGAGTGCACTAAATCCAATACCCACATAACCAGTATAACGCATTGCTTTAACATATTTAGCAGCACGTTCAATATGTGTAGCGTAACCTTCAATGTCACCTATTCCTGTTTCATTCCATTTGTGAGTAATAGAACTGGTTGACAAACCGAGTGCATTTTTTATTTTTGTATACTCTCCGAATTTCATGGCTTTATTCAGAAATCCAACTTTAAGAACCTGTTCAAGCTCTTTAAATAGCTGAGCACGTCTTACATAGAACTGTTCACCGATTAATGCGCCTCGCGTCATATAGGTGTTTTTATACGTTTCCTGAATTTCCTTGAGAATTTTTTCGATATTCTCGAAGTATTTACCAACGGGATCAGCTGCAAGGCCAATCCCTTTATCCGCTATGTTAGAGAAGTTGGCGATAGTAGCGTAATGCTGATGAAGGAAATTAGCTTCCTGATGCGTTAGCGGTTCCAGTGCGATATCAATGCGCGTTTTTGCTTGCTGCATGTGGGCTATCTGTTCGCTGTCCTGCTTTTCAGGATCGACCAGTAGCAGAATAGAACCGGCTTTATATTCCTTACCCTCTTCATTCAGTGAGCGGTAAAGTTCGCGCGTTCCTGCTGGCGGTTCGCTTTCAAACAACCACGGCTCATAGGCTTTCGTTTCAGCACCATAAGGTAGTACACAGAAACCAGCATCTACTGGTTCACGTTTGGTTTCTTCTTTATGTAGCTTTTTAGCGGTCTGAGCATATTGTACGATTTCTTCCGCTTTCGTTGGTGCTGGAGCAGCTAAAGGGGCAGAGGCAGCAGCTACAGGTGTAGCCTTAACCATTTTCTTTTCCTCGACCCAATAGGAAGCATTTGGGAATGACGAAATGAAACTTGAGTTACAAGGGCATGTGCTACGGCTATGGAGAGTACCTGCCGCAGCTACGCCATGAATCGAATAAGTGGGGATACCACCTGCGATATAGTAAATCTTGCCGTCTTTACCACACGATACGGAATCGCCATTTCTCGCGGTCGCAATCCCCCCGAAGCTGTGATCTGGTGAGCCAGAAAGAATACTACCGCCGCATGTTGTCTTGTCGCCAATGCGAAGAAAATGACCCGTTGCCATAGCATTATCCTTAATGAAGTCTTAATGAAGTCTGTTGGCAGGTTTTGAACCATGCACAGCCAGGGAAGATACGATCCTTATGATCATAACGCCCCGTATTTTTGTTGATTTTTTATGCTTTTATTCTCGCATGATTAATATGGCTTTATACACAAAACGAGCCGTGCGTGATTACTTTTGTCACCAATACCTAAAAAAACATAGAAAAATCAAAGAAAAAAAACGCTGAGCTGTCCATGGCCTAAAAATTGTAGAATAACGTTCTTACCCCCAAAAGGACGTTGCAATGCAAAAAAGCTGTTTATGGCGCTGTTCGCTGCTGGCTGGATTACTTTCGCTTTGGTCAGCTGGCGTACTAGCCGATGATGCCTCGCTCACCCAAAAACTGGCCGAACTGGAGAAAGCCAACGGCGGGCGGCTGGGCGTTGCCTGGATTGATGGCGATCAGCGTTACGGCTATCGCGCCAATGAACGTTTTCCAATGACCAGCACCTTTAAAGCGCTGGCGGTGGCGGCCATTCTGGATAAAAGCATTGGCCAGCCCGATCTGCTGGAAAAAAAGGTCATGATTAAAAACGGCGATCGCGTGCCATGGACGCCGGTAACCGGTAATTATATTGGTAAAGCGATGACCATCGCGGCCCTGTGCGCGGCGGCCATTGAGTACAGCGATAACCTTGCAGCTAACTATTTGCTTGATCAACTGGGTGGGCCGCCAGGCGTCACCGTTTTTGCGCGCCAGCTGGGAGATCCTCTTACACGGCTTGATCGTGTCGAACCGGCGCTGAACAGTGCGAGACCAGGGGATATCCGCGATACCAGCACGCCCGCCGCAATGGCGGCCAACTTAAATAAGCTGGTGCTGGGCGATGCGTTACCGCCGCCGCAGCGCCAGCTGCTGATCCGCTGGCTGAAGCAAAACACCACCGGCAATGAGAGCATTCGCGCCGGCGTGCCCGCTGACTGGACGGTGGGCGATAAAACCGGCGCCGGTGATTACGGCAGTACCAACGATCTGGCGGTGATCTGGCCCGCGCAGGGAAAACCTAAAATCCTGGCGATCTACTATACCCAGCAGCAACAGAAAGCGGCCAACAACAAAGCGGTGCTGGCCGCAGCCACCCGCGCCGTTATCAGTGAGCTTCAGCCATAAGTTGCCCGTAACAGAGCTAAATCCCCAGTGAACCTGAGTGATATGCGAACAGGCGAGTCTGGCTTATCCGTTACCGTAAATCTGGGCCTTGCGTTTACAGGCGAACCAGGGCTGTAAGACGCAATCCATAACAAAAGCCGGGCGCTTTACCCGGCCTTGTTAAGCATATTATCCGTCGCGACGTTCGTTTTACCCCAGCGGGCCGCCGAGAATGGTTTCCCTTGCTGTTGATAACAGGAGGCCGCAACTTTCGTACCAGCTGTAAAGGCGCAAAATCACCGCTTTTCGCGCTGCGGCTGCGCCTTTACAGGGCAAAGAGCGTTGATAAGGGAGCGTCAGAGTGCAAACTGCAACTTTCGTTTCAGGATTAAAATATTGAGCAGCCGAGACGTTCGGAGAGCAATTCCAGCGCTGCGGTGCCCGCCAGCGAATTGCCAGAAGCATCGAGACCCGGCGACCAGACGGCAATCGACATCTCGCCGGGAATGATGGCAATAATACCGCCGCCAACGCCCGATTTTGCTGGCATGCCGACGCGCCAGGCAAATTCACCGGCGCCGTCATACATGCCGCTGGTGATCAGCAGGG
>Ga0209463_1002390_pt1 | contig 10393 bp, 14 predicted proteins | sample AgamicMgSfrz_FD_187169 | JGI IMG/M metagenome (GOLD analysis project Ga0209463, IMG submission 187169) | Agave microbial communities from Guanajuato, Mexico - Mg.Sf.rz (SPAdes) (version 2) | ecosystem: Host-associated > Plants > Phyllosphere > Phylloplane/Leaf | place: Guanajuato, Mexico... | reverse complement strand
AAGAGTAAATAATAAAACTTTACCTTTTATAAGTTAGTTTATAGAATTACTTCAATTTCATTAACTGTCTTTGGATTGATTGAAAGTATGCTATAAAAACTAAAAGTAAAAAGCTACCTCATAGAATGAGATAGCTTTTGTAGTAAGTAGTGATTAACTTACTAATCGACTTGTAAAACATAATTAATTTGTTAATAAATTAAAGTGTTTTTATACTATTGCGTATTTATAAAAGGGGCACTTTTTATGCATCTAATTAACCCTTAACTTCTGATAAAGGGTTAATCTATCAAGAATGTATAAAAAGCTGCATAAACGATAAAAAGAGGACTCAACAAACCCCTTGTGCCGCAAGGGGTTCCTTTTGTGATGTCTTCCGGAAAGAGTGATTATGTTAACTTGTTTTGTATATGATATTCATATTTAATTTCTATAAAAAGGGTAGTTTGCTTAGATAAATTCTGTTAAATTAAAGAAATTAAGGTATATAAAGTTATGTAAGGGGCATTTCATGAAGAAGAAAAGTGGTTTAAAATCATTTTGGAATCTTAGTATTATCGCAACTATAATTTTTGCTTTTATTCCAAAGGTTGGTATTAGGGTTGAAGGACCTTATTATTACTTTGGCTTTCCTGCTGATTGTTTAATATATTATAAAGGTCCAAGGTTAACTCCTGATATAATAGGTATCGTATTTAATATTGCTTTCTTTTATTTTGTTTTCTTTATTTTAAATAAAATGTTTAACAAAATTTTAAGAAGTACTATAAGGTAATTAGGAAAAGAGCACATTAAGTGCTCTTTTTGGTTCCTGTAATTTGGATTATGTTAAGTATATCCATTTAAAACTCATCAGTATATAATATCTTCAAGAGTTTATTAGATTGGAGAAATAGATTGCATAAACTGAAAAGCATATTACTAATAATATTTGTTTTTTTAATTTTTCAGGGGAATGAAGAACCAAGTCTAGCAGAGGAAGATAAAGAAGAAGGAGAACATATGACAATGGCTTATGATAAAGCAGAATGGCATTATGAAGGTGATTTTCCAGAAGGATTGGATGAAGATCAAGGATTTGTACATACAGGAATGTATTTAGGTTGGGTCATAGATAACAACTTGTATAGCAAGGAGTTTAAAGAAGTGTCTTCTAATGAAATAACAAAGTTTAAACAAAGTCAGCTATCAGGAACGGAAATATATATGAACTGGGATGGCGTACTAGCTAGTGACATGTTAAGTAAAGAAGGAAATGATTTTACAAAAGATTATTATGATTCAGGAACATATTTTGAAGACTATGCAGACCTATTTCCTGATGTTAGCTCTGTTTATGAAGTAAATGATACGTTGGATAACTATAATATCGTAAAAAACAAGCTTAATGAACGTTTTAAAGAATGGAAAAGCGAGTAGTTTTATAAGTTTTAAAGCCCTAGAAAATTTACTTTCTCAGGGCTTTTTATTTCCGATAATGGTGACTATGTTAACTGAAAATGTATATAACATTTATAAATTAAAAGATATAATTTAAATAATAAGTCTATAAGGAGGTTACTCTTATAAAAAAGTACGAAAAAATGCTAGTTGGGCTCAATGATAAAGAGTTAAATTGTTATGGCAACCAAGGAGATTGGCTTTATATTGCAAATAAAAAAGATACAAAAAAGGGACTTTTTCGTTTACCAAACTATCTTTACTTCTTTGTATCTTTGAATAGTGAACGTATGCCTTCTGAAATTGGGGTTGTGAAAAGGATTGAAGGGCATGTTACAGCAGAAGATCTTGCTAGGCTTGATTATGAAAGTAGAAAACAAGATGTTTCGCTCATAGATGAAGAGATTTTAAAACAATATGAAGAATTTCTTCAAAAAGTAAACTCTCAACCAGAACATACTCCTATGGGAGCCACATGGTTAGAAACAATATTGCCTAAAAAGACGAGAAAATTAAGAGTACATAAAAAGTTTTTTACTGGAATGTCTAAAGAAGAGAAGAAATCTATATTTGAATTTGATATTTAGGAGAAACCCTAATAAAACAAGCTCTAACGTTATATCGTCAGAGCTTATTTTGTTCCTAGAAATTACATTATGGTAACTAGTTTTGTATAGGGAATATAGGATTTAATATTGATTAAACCATATTAATAAAGTTATAATAAATTCCTTTTATGTAAAATAAAAGATATAATTATATAGTTGAAAATATTGATAATGTAAGAAGAAGGGGTTGTTTGAAATTAAAGTTAAAAAACATCTACTAATATGCACGTGTATTTTAGGTTTATCTGCAACAGGAGTTCTGGTTCAAAGTACTATTCACTCATCACCTACAGAATCAAATTTAGCACTAAATGAAGTTGTTGAAACTCATATAACAGCTGAGCAACAAAAACAGGCCGAATTAACTAATTCTGAATCAAGTATTTTGAAAAGTAGTGGAAATGTGCAACCAGAAAATGAAGTTGTTGAACTACGTATAACAGCTGAACAACAAAAACAAGCAGAACTAAATAGTGTGAAAGCAGCTATGTTTAAAGATAGTGAGGATTTGGATTTAGAAAACAATAATTCTGAAATTCATGTAGTAGCTGAAGAGCAACAGAAGATTGGACAAACTGAAAGTTAAAAGAATCTTAAGAGCGTAAGAAACCCTTTTATGAAATGAGGGTTTCTTTTTTATGAGACCTAGCATATATAATTCTTAAAATTATAAAATTAAGGATTAATTTCCATATAATTCGTTTTATTTTCAGACACGTAATAAGGTTGTAGAGGATTTTACACTTGAAGAGTATACAGACAGCAAAACAGTTCCAGAAGGGCAATTATTTGTCATGGGAGACAATAGAATGTATAGCTTAGATAGCAGGTCTCCTAAGATAGGGACAATTTCCGTAGATAAAATCGTAGGAAAAGCTAAATTAGCTTATTGCCTTTAAAAGAGGGTCAATGGATTAAATAAAGAAGTTCCCGTAATGTGTTTTATGGAAAGTAGCTTTCTTCTTCCTTTATTTACTTCCTTATGGAATAATTAAATTAAAATTTGGATTTTTTATCCAAAAAAGATAGTTAATTTATTATCAATAAAAGGGGGTAAAAGATGAGAAGTATAAGCATTTTTTTGATATTTATTTGTATGTCGTTACTACTTTCATCTTGTCAAATTTCTAAAGCAGATGTGAAAGATAGACATGAAATTGTCGGAGATATTCTCGATGGTATCTGGGATCAATATCCTGTCATAAACTCTACAGGAGATGCTCATAATATATGGTTGGACGTTGAAGATACAGTAAAAGCTAGTGAAGTAAAGAAAAAAATTCAACAGCAGCTCAAAGAGAATGGTTTAAATGGCTATAAGGTCTCTGTTCGTGCACGAGATATAAAACAAGTAGAAAAAGAACATAGATGGGGTTTAATAGATGATTATATATTTGTAAAGTTTCGAGAGGAAGAAAAACATGAAGAAATATACAAAGATGTTACCACAAAACTAACAAACATAACGTTAGAAGATCCAGCAATTGTCGTAATTAGTACACCTATTGTAAGCTCTGACCCTAAGGCAAAAGAATATGCTGAGCAAATAAAAAAAGAAGTAGAAGTCCTTCTTCAGTCTAAAAAGATGAAGAAGCTAATTGAAGGTGATGCTTATAAAGTTGTGATTTTTGGTGAAAATGAACAGGTTATAAATTGAAAATGCAACTCTAACTAGCACAATACACATCATATATCTCTGTTCACTATATAAATAAGTAATGCATTGAAAATGGTGCATTGCTTATTTTTGTGTCTATAAAGCACAAAATGTTAACAGCAAAATAGGATCGAATATATTTTTAAAATATAAATTTAAATATTTACTAATTTATGTAATAATTGTATATGTTTATTTCATAAATTAGGAGAATTTTTACATGGACACTAAATTTATTCGAGGTACGTTCTTTTTAACTGCTTCCACTCTCATTTCTAAGATATTGGGTTTTATCTACATTATTCCCTTTACAGCGTTAGTAGGTAACTCAGGCTATGCACTATATAAGTATGCCTATGGCCCCTACACATTAATGTTGAGCATTTCTACTCTGGGTCTCCCACTTGCTGTTTCCAAATTTGTATCAAAGTACAATGGAATAGGAAATTATCGTGCAGGACAAGATTTATTAAAGTTTGGACTTTATCTCATGATTTTTACAGGGGTGTTATCCAGCATTATTCTATATTCACTTGCACCCTTTTTGGCAGAAATGGTCATAAGTAAACATGATTCAACAGGAAATAAACTAGAAGACGTTATATATGTGATCAGGTTAGTAAGTTTTGCTCTTCTAATTGTCCCTCCAATGAGTCTCTTGAGAGGATACTTTCAAGGAAATCAATCGATGGGACCCTCTGCTCTAAGTACGATTTTAGAACAAGTGGTAAGAGTAATTTTTATCGTTCTAGGTGCTTATATTGTTATCAAATTTGGTCATAGTGTGACAGAAGCTGTAGGCATTGGTACATTTGGAGCATTTGTTGGGGCCATAGCTGGCTTAGGTTTTCTAACATTTATTTATCATAAGCGCCGCAGCCTAATAAAAAAGCAAGTAACAGACAGCGATTCTAATCAAAGAATCAAGCCTTTACCAATGTTTAAAGAGTTAATTAGCTATGCTATCCCCTTTGTTCTTGTTGGATTAGCAATACCTATTTATCAAAACATTGATACCTTTACGATTAACGTATTATTCCAATCTATAGGGTACAAACAAGATCAAGCTGAGAGTATTAATTCAGTAATTGGTCTTGCTCAGATATTAGTTATGGTCCCTGTATCTCTAGCCACTGCATTTGGGATGTCTTTGCTTCCAGGCATTACTTCTTCTTACGTAAAAGGCAATTTAAAAGAAGTTAAAGAAAAGATGAATAAAACATTTCAAATCTTAATGTTCTTTACGTTACCTGCAGCCATTGGTCTATGTTTACTAGGAAAGCCTATTTATATCATGATCTTTGGTATCAATAATAGTCCAGTTTTAGGTGGCGTTATCCTTCAATGGTACGCTCCAATGGCCATCTTATTTGCTTTATTTACAGTAACTGCTTCTATTCTTCAAGGTATTAACCAACAGAAGAAAGTGATTATCGGCATGTTTTTAGGAATTGTGATTAAACTTATTTTAAACTTTATTTTGCTTACTAACTTTAAAGAAATTGGTCCCGTTCTTGCTACATACGGAGGATACACGGTTTCGGTTTTATATAATTTCTACCTTATAAAAAAAGCGATTAATTACAAGTTTTTTCCCTTAGTACGTGCACTTGCTTTACCTGTCTCGTTAGTAATTGTGATGTCTCTAGTCGTATTAATAGCGAACTACCTTGTAACGAATTATTTAGCAGGGAAACTTAGTATGTATCATTTAGCTATTACTACATCTCTATTCTGTGTCTCAACGGGGGGAATTGTATATATAGGAATGGGTTTGAAAACGAAAGCATTAAGAGAGGTTTTAGTAAGAAGAAAGAATGCATAAACAAGCTTCTCTGAAAGGAACGAAATAATGGATAAAATAAAAAAGATTTTAGTGTTATTTTTAGCTATTCTTATATCAACCGTTATCGTACTCTCCGTTATCTTTATTAACTGGGAGCATATCTTTGGTGACACCAGACCCATAGCAAATGCTAAAGCGATGTACCAATTAGAATTTAAAGATAAGGATATAGCTGAAACGACAGATGTTGATAATAACATTATGTATTTAGTACCTAAAGGACATTTAGATACGTACATCGAAATGATGAAAAAGAAAGGGTACGCCTTAACAGAAAAAGACGATAAACATCACACACTTTTATTAAAAAAAGGAAATACTTTCACAGAAATCTCTTATAAGAGTCTTACTTCTAGATATACCTTAATAAATAGCCCATTTCTAAAGGAAGTTTAACTATTTACTAGAACCAAAGTAGATAAATTTAATTCTGTAGAGTAATAGGAGTGTTATATGAAGTACGTAGATGTTGTTACAGAAAGTAAAATAAGAGGTATCTCTTTAGTCCTTCTTCTCATTTTTATGAGCTTAGGGTGGTATCTAAATAATTCTGTTTGGTACGAAGCAGCCATCCTTGTTGTCTCCATTGCTTTTATACTACATGCTGTAAACTATTATTTAACTACAAGAAATAAAGCAACAGGGATTACGGTAATAGCAGCAAGTTCGGGATTTGGTTTATATAATTTATTGAGTATCTTTTTTTAAAAGAACTATAATTCTCTATATTTGCAAGAAATGAGGAAGTTTTATGTTTAAGAAAATTATAAGGTGTTATGATTACAAGTTCATTGCAGCTTTAGTTGTTCTATGCCTTATTGGTTTAGTAATGGTCTACAGTGCAAGCATGGTAACGGCTATTAGTCGATATGGAGTGGCAGGAGATTACTTTTATCAAAAGCAAAAACTTGCCCTTATAGCAGGATTTTTCCTTTTCTGTATGGCAGCCTTTGTGCCTTATAAAATTTATCAAGAGAAAAAAGTGTTAAAATTTTTACTAGCAACAGTGATTATTCTTCTTGTGTTGGTACTTATCGTTGGACATACAGCAGGAAATGCACAAAGTTGGCTTATACTGGGCCCAATTAGAATACAGCCACTAGAATTAGCTAAACTAGCCATCATTTTGTATCTGTCAGCTGTCTTTACGAATAAGCAAGAGTATATAAACGACTTAAAGCGCTCTGTTATTCCGCCTATGCTTATTGTCTTTTTTATTTGCTTCTTAATTGCTATGCAACCGGACTATGGTGGAATTCTCCTTATTTTGGGTATCGTCGCAGCTATTGTCTTATGTTCAGGTATCTCAAAAAAATCAATGATAAAGATTGCTTTACTAGGAGTAATAGGTATTATCATTATGCTATTCGTTTTATTAATAACAGGACATATTGCTACCGTCTTTTCTCCTGTTCGTTTAGCCCGTTTCACGGGTTTTCTCCATCCTTTTGCGAATCAGCAAGGAGATGGATACCAACTTGTTAACTCCTACTTGGCTATAGGAACTGGGGGGTTAACAGGACAAGGGTTGGGACAAGGTGTTCAAAAAGCTGGTTATCTACCTGAATCTCACACAGACTTTATTATGGCTGTTATTGCTGAGGAATTAGGTTTTTGGGGAGTGCTCCTTGTCTTAGGCTTACTATTTTTCATTATTGTACAAGGCCTAAAAGTAGCAAGAAAGTGTAACGATCCATTTGGAGCATTATTAGCTATAGGTATTTCGGTTATGATTGGTATTCAAGCTTTTGTTAACCTTGGAGCAGTAACAGGTATTCTTCCTATCACGGGTGTAACATTACCTTTTGTAAGTTTCGGTGGTTCTTCCCTCACGTTATTAATGTTAGCGATGGGTGTATTAACAAATATCTCTATGTTTACTAATTACGAAAAAAAATATAAAAATAAAGCAACTAAACAAAATAAGTTAAAAAGTGTTTAAAGTTATGGAAAGTGGCAGCTTAGTCCGAGAAGTTGTCACTTTTTGTTTCCGATAAGGGACATTACGTAAACTAAGATTGTATATGATATACATTAAGTAAAATCTAAATTTCACAATTAATTTTTATTCTTGAACTATGTATTGAGCATTTGAGGAACTAATTAAAGTACTGATGCCATTAGGATAATAAGGTATAAGTTTATCTGCTACCTTTAAATCAACCCATTCCACCTTTAGGATGTTTTCTTCCAGAGGAATTTGATTTGGCTCTTGTATGATTTGCCCTTTAAATACTATAAAAAGAACATGATTATTATCTATAAATGCTTCATTCAAGCTAACGATACCATCTACTTTAATGTCATATCCCGTTTCTTCTTTTGTTTCTCGGATTGCTGCTTGTTCCAGAGTTTCTCCTTTCTCTACTCCTCCACCTGGGAGGGACCATGTATTATTTCTGTTTAATACCACTAAAATTTTCTCTTTATCTTTGTCTAATAATAGACTGTAAGCTACATCTATACGATTGAAATCCATTATATCTCCTCCTTTACCATTTCTAGATATATTATAAGTTAAGAATTTCTTTATTTGGTAAAATTATAGGGAAGGAGATGAAAAAAATATGATTATATCTGCAATGGTCGCTGTAGGAAAAGAAAATGTAATTGGAAAGGATAACGATATTCCTTGGAGGCTCCCGAATGACTGGAAGTATCTGAGGAGAGTTACTATGGGGCATTCAATTATTTTAGGCAGAAAGAATTATGAATCTATTGGAAAACCTTTAGATGGACGTAAAAATATCATCATGACTACAAATAAAAATTATAAAGCTCAAGATTGTCATATAGCCTATTCAATTGAACATGCTCTTTCCATGTGTCAAGGAGAAGAGGTATTTATCCTGGGGGGAGAAGAAATTTATCGCCAGTTCTTACCCTATACTCATAAGTTATACATAACTAGGATCAATCATTATTTTAAGGGTGATCGCTTCTTTCCAGAAGTTGATTTTTCCTTATGGAAAGAGTTATCAGTTGAGAAAGGTACTGAGGATGAAAACAATCATTATGAACATTACTTTCATGTGTATGAAAAGTTAAACTAACTAAATTCGAAAGGATACCGATAATACCGATTGTGGTGACTAGGGGTGTATGTAATATTCATTTTTCCTTTATAACTTAAACTCTTTTGATAGATTTAAGATGGGTATTATATTCAAGAAAGAGATAGGGAGACATATATATGGATAAACAAATAGTCATTGAGAATTATACTTCTGACTGGGCTTTATCTTTTAAGGAAGAGAAAGAGCTTTTAAAAGATAGTATAAGCGACATAGCTATATCAATTGAACATATTGGAAGTACATCTGTTAAGGGATTAGGAGCTAAACCAATATTAGATATTATGATTGGAGTTTGTAACCTAGAAGAAGTAGGTGGCTTTATTGAACCACTAAGTAATATTGGATATGAACATGTATTTCATAAGGAGTTTCCAAATAGAAGGTTCTTTAGAAAGGGATTATGGAGAGCAGGAACGCATCATTTACATATATATAAATACGAAAGTGAAGAATGGAATAGTAATATTTTATTCCGAGATTATCTAAGAAAACATTCAGATGTACGTGATCAATATAATCAGTTGAAAATTAAATTGGCCCAAAAATATAGTTTTGATCGAGTTGGATATACAGAAGCAAAAGCACCATTTATCACAGATGTTATTCAGAAAGCTGAAGATGAAAGAGGATACCTATAACCCCTCTATGTATAAAACAAACAATGTAGAATATCAATAAGGGAAGGAAGATGTTTATGCAAATTATTAATGTTAAAGAAAATGTAGCGTACCAAGATAAAGCCATAAAATATATTCAAGATAAGTGGGCAAATGAAAATACTTTAAAACTTTATGAAGATTGTATAACACATAGCTTAAGGACAGATAATAGTCTTCCAATTTGGTACCTGTTAGAAAATGAAGGAAAAATTATTGGTTGTGCAGGACTTATTAGCAACGATTTTGTCAGTCGTATGGACTTATGGCCATGGGTATGTGCTCTTTATATCGAAGAGAGCTATCGAGGTAAGGCTTTAGGTGAAAAACTTCTCTTAAAGATGAAAGAAGATACTAAAAATGCGGGGTTTGATAAGCTTTATTTATGTACGAACCATGTTGGATATTATGAGAAGTATGATTTTTCATATATAGGTGACGGATACCATCCTTGGGGAGGTAGTTCTAGGATATATGAAACTAATTTAATTAAACCATGATGCACGATAATGATAATAATAAATTGCGCTTAATAAAAAAAGAATCCTTTGCTGTTCTTATGGGCAAAGGATTTTCAAGTTTGACGACGGAATAGGGGGAATAGGTTATCAGTGTGGACAGTTTTATAGATTCATATACATGCGAGGTTAAAAATTTATATTTTTATCAAAAAATTGTTTTGTTAATGACACTCCATTAATGATAAGTGATATTTATATTTTATTAATTATATATATGTATTGAAGTAAATAATAACGTACTTTATAAATATATATTGTTTTATCATTTACTCTAATTGACGACAAATAGAACCTTTTTCTACAACATAAGTAATAGTTAACTCTATTTTTAATAAAATGCGTTAATCATTACTCTTATTAATAACTTTAAATTAAATTTATATAAAAACTGTTATATATTTTAATTATATACCGTTTATCACAATACTATATAATTTATATATACAAATAGAATAACTGTTTATTTGTTGTCACTATGAAAATAATGATTAAAGAAGAAATTTTACTTTTAGAAAAAACGATGGTTATGTTGTGGGGGAATAAAGTTTATTAAATTAAGCAAACTAATCTTGAGGTCAATTTATGATT
>Ga0209463_1002387_pt1 | contig 10398 bp, 13 predicted proteins | sample AgamicMgSfrz_FD_187169 | JGI IMG/M metagenome (GOLD analysis project Ga0209463, IMG submission 187169) | Agave microbial communities from Guanajuato, Mexico - Mg.Sf.rz (SPAdes) (version 2) | ecosystem: Host-associated > Plants > Phyllosphere > Phylloplane/Leaf | place: Guanajuato, Mexico... | reverse complement strand
TATTTTTAGTAGCTTTAGGTGAAGATTATAATATCTTTATGGTTTCTGAAATATGGAAAAATAGAAAGACACAAAATCATTTGGATGCAGTAAGAAATGGTGTAATACAAACAGGTAGTGTCATTACTTCAGCAGGTTTAATTTTAGCAGGAACTTTCGCAGTGTTAGGAACACTTCCAATTCAAGTACTCGTTCAATTTGGTATTGTAACAGCAATTGGAGTATTACTTGATACGTTTATTGTTAGGCCATTACTAGTACCGGCAATTACAGTTGTTTTAGGTCGCTTTGCTTTTTGGCCAGGGAAACTTTCGAGAAAGAGAGAAGAGATACAAAAAGTGGATGCATAGTTGAGAAAGCCAAGGATATTTTCCTTGGCTTTTTTCAATGTAGTTAATTAATTTTTTGAAGTCAAATTATCAGTTACAGCGTGATCAGCATCTTCAATTGTTGTTTCGGGCATTCCATACAAGCCGTTCATTGCTTGCTCTTCGATATTAAGATTTGCAGTATTATTATTTGGAATAGGTGTAGTGTTTGCGATAATATCATCTTTTTTATTTATATTTTTGTCATTCATGTTTGAATCCTCCAAACGTCAGTTGATTTATTAATAGTATGTGGTTGAAATTCAAGAAATATGTGAATGGATTTTTGCAGATGTTATATAATTAAATAAAAACTTGAGGATGCATCTATACTGTAAGGAGTGAACAAGTATGGTGAAAACAAGAAAGTTAGCCTTCTAAAATAAAAATAAAATTTTAGGAGGCTATTAAAATGAAGTTTCATATAATTGACAGAGAAAATTGGAATAGAGAGCAGTATTTTAAACATTATTTAAAATTGAAATGTACGTTTAGTATGACTGTGAATATTGATATCACGATGTTATTAGAGAAATTAAATCAAAAGAGAATAAAATTTTATCCCGTTTTTATATATTTAATTTCTCGAGTAGTAAATAATCATAAAGAATTTCGAACATGTTATAACGATGAAGGAGTTTTAGGCTATTGGGAGGAAATGATACCGAGTTATACAATCTTTCATAAAGATGATAAGTCTTTTTCAAGTATATGGACGGATTATTCTAGTGAATTCCACATTTTCTATAAAAATTATGAAGAAGATATGAGATGCTATGCTAGTGTTCATGGTCTCTTCACAAAAGAAAATATTCCGCCTAATGTATTTCCGATTTCTAGCATACCTTGGACTAGTTTTACTGGATTTAATCTTAATATTAATAATGATGCTGATTTTCTATTACCAATTATAACTTGTGGGAAATATTTTAATGAAGAAAATAAGTTTATGCTACCAGTTTCATTACAATTCCATCATTCGGTTTGTGATGGATATCATGCGAGTCGATTTATAGAAGATTTACAGGAGTTAAGTAATAGTTGCAACGAGTGGCTTAAGTAATATTTAATTTTTAATTATGTAAAATTGAAAATGAATAAAAGAAGAGAACATGTTTTTATTACATGGTCTCTTTTTTATACATGAATACTAAGTCGAAGTAGAAAATATAGGTTTATTTGTAGTTTAATAGTAAAGAGAGTTGTTAATCTTAACTTTCTTAATATTATAACTATATCGTTCGCAAAAATTAGTATCTTGTAACAATGAAGGGGGAAATAAAAATGACAATAATATCTATAGAAAAAGCTACTATTTTAGATGCTGAAAAGTTAACAGAAATAATGACAAGAACATTTGATGAAGAAGCAAAACGATGGCTATGTGGTCAAGGTGATGTTATTGACTATAACATTCAACCTCCAGGATATTCTTCAGTTGAAATGATGAAATATTCGATTGAAGAATTGGATTCTTACAAAGTGATAATGGATGAAAAAATAATCGGGGGAATTATAGTTACGATTTCTGGTAAGTCATACGGTCGAATTGATCGTATTTTTGTAGATCCTGTTTATCAAGGAAAAGGAATTGGATCACATGTTATTAAATTAATAGAAGAGGAATATCAAAGCATAAAGATTTGGGATCTCGAAACATCTAGTAGACAAATTAATAATCATCATTTTTATAAAAAAATGGGCTATGAAATAATTTTTAAATCTGAAGATGAGTATTGTTATGTAAAAAGAATACATGTAGGTTCAGTTGAAGAGAACCTAATTAAAAATAAAGATATGAAAACAGGGCAATACGAAAACTGTAATTTGGTTAATACAGAATATTATCAAGTGAATTTGAAAAATAGTGCATTTGTTGGTAGTAATATAATGCATATGAATATGAGTAATTGTAATGTAAGTCAATCAAAGTTTAGAAATATAAATTTTAGAAATTCTTCATATGCAGATTTAAATCTTTCTGGTAGTAAATTTAATTTGGTGACATTAGGTGGAGTGCAATTCAAAAATACAATTCTTGGCGATGAGAAGGAACCTATTTTATTTGATAATTGTGATTTAGAAGGTAGTACAATACATAATAGTAATTTGAAAAATATTGAAATAGAAAATTGTGATATAACCGGTATGAAAATAAATGGGATTCAAATTGAAAAGCTACTTGAGTTATATAATAAAGTAAAAAGTTAACTTAGTTTTAGTTAGTAGTTAGGTAGATAAAGCTGTTCTTAAATTGAATGTTATATTGAAATAATTGTGTAAAAATAACATAAAGAAATACACAGGAGAAGGGGTTTTATAAAGAATTCTAGAAGATAATGTATTGTATATTTATATGGAGGGAACAAAATGGGGATCAAAGTTAGATCGGGAGAAATAAAAGATGCTAGAGCAATTCATCGTATATGCATACAAGATGATGTTTTACCTTATATGGTTTTCTTACCTAGCATGCGTGTAGATGCAATGGAAAATAGAATTCGAAATTTAGCACCAAATCAATTTGAATTTGTTGCAGAATTTGATGGAGAAGTTGTAGGTTTTGTTGGTTTAACACAAAGTCCAGGAAGAAGATCACATTCAGGTGATTTATTTATCGGCGTAGACAATGAATATCATAATAAAGGCATTGGGAAAGCACTTCTTACAAAAATGCTGGATTTGGCTGATAATTGGTTAATGTTAGAGCGAGTGGAACTTGGTGTTTTAGAAACGAATCCTAAAGCGAAAACTTTATATGAAAAATTCGGATTTGTAGTAGAGGGAGTAAAGATAGGGAATTTGAAGGCTCACGGAAAGTTTATTAATGAAATTATGATGAGTCGTTTTAGACCTGATGGTTTAATTGTACATAATGAATAGTGAAAAAGCATGACAGTATAATGTCATGCTTTTTTATTTGAATTTGGTTGTAATAAAAATAATGCTAAACCAATAAAAATAACTGTAATACCTAGTCCTTGTTGCAAAGAAATGGTCTCACTTAAAATAAAGTACGCTAGTATACAAGTTCCAATCGTTTCTCCTAAAATGCTCATAGAGATTACAGTAGCACTCATCCATTTTAATAACCAATTAAAAATTGTTTGTCCTAAAATCGTTGCAATAAACGCTAATCCAATAAAGCACATCCAAGTTTGTGTAGAGTAGTGGATGAAAGATTCGTGTTGCAAGTAAGCAAATATACCAAGAAAACAGGCACTACTTCCATAACTAATTACCGAATACGGTATAAGTGATAAATCTTTACGAACATGTTGACTAATGAAAAAGTAACCGGTAATAATTCCTGCCGCAATAAATGCTAAAATATCCCCGTATAAAGCTTCTCCGCTAATTTGGAAGTCTTGCCATCCAATGACGATACTTCCTGAAATAGCGATGAGGCAACCAATAACCGCTCCTTTTGTAAACTTCTCCTTGAATAAAAAATAACCACCAATCATTGAGAATAAAGGTTGTAATGTTACGATAACTGTGGAACTTGCTACAGAAGTATATTGTAACGATTCAAACCATAGTACATAATGTGCAGCTAAAAATAGCCCAGAAATGAATCCGAATCTCCATTGTTTTTTCGTTAATGTTTTTAGTTCGTATCGATTGTTATTATTAAATAGTAATAACGGTAACAGAATTAATGCAGCAAAAAATAATCGATAAAAAGCAATGATAGCCGCAGGAGCATCGGCCAATTTTACAAAAATCGCTGAAGTTGATAAGGCGAATACACCGAAAAATAAGATGCAATATGAAAGAATAGGTGATTTCAAAGTTTGTCCCTCCGATGAATTGTTTATTATAATAAAATAAATACGATATAATGTACAATGGTAAGTATATAAGTCTCGGAGACGATAGAAAAGGATTATTTGCCTTTGTTTAGTAAGTTAGTACAAAAGCGATGAAACATATATTATGATGGACGAAGGAAGGGTTTACTATGATACATGATAGGCTTGGACAAACTGTATTAAGTTATCGTAAGAAAAATAAGATGACAATTCGTGAATTTGCTGATTATGCGGGGATTAGTACGTCACTAATTAGCCAAATTGAAAGGGGACATGCGAATCCTTCGTTAAGTGTATTGGAATTAATAGCGAAAGCATTAAATGTCCCACTATTTACACTGTTTATTAATGAGATTGATACAGATTCACTCATTTCTAAGAAGAAAGATAGAAAGAAAGTATATCGAGAAAATAGCGATCACATAGTATACGATGTATTAACACCTGATTTTATGAAAGCACGTATTGAAATGTTAATGATGGACTTAAATAAACAAGCAAACACAACGGAAAGTCACTATTCACATGAAGATAAAGAAGAAATTGCTGTTGTCATGAAAGGAGAAGTATATGTGGAGTTAGAAGGAAAAGAATATTTCTTAGAAGAAGGGGATGTTGTACGTATCCCACCAAATGTGAAGCATCGTTTTTTGAATAAAAGTGATGAATCGAATCACATTTTATTCGTATTGACTCCATCTTTAGGATGAGTATAAAGCGATTTTTATCACGGGGGATAAAAAGATGGAAAATAAAACTGTTTTAAAAGGTGGCCTTTCAATTATTTCTCAATGTAAAAAAGAAACAAATGATATTTGGCATGCGCATTTCGGAGCAGCTGCAATTGCTAGTTATTTTTTCATGAAAGATAATAATATGGAAGAAGAAATAATTCGTAGTATGTATTCTCAAACAAAAATGATGCTGAATAAGCAAAACTTAGGTGAAATTATCGATAATAAAGAAGAAATTGATTTTCAAAGTGCTGAAAAAATGATTATAAAATCATTGGAGCATACAATTGATGAACTTCATTGGGTGGGGCATAATGTCATTTATGCTGCATTAAGTTTATTAGCTATGAAAGAGTTACAAAAATGGGGCGATAATCAAGCAATTGAAGGGATTGCTAATCTTCTATTATCGTTTCAAAAAACAATTCCTGGTAGATCGTGGATTGGTTTTACGACAAAGGAAGTAAAACAATTAAGTATAAAAAATGAGATGGAAAGTAAACTGAGAAATCCGAAACAAGTATCAAAGTTTATTTTAAAGGAGCTTTCACAATTTAATATTATTTATAGAGCGGAATCGCATCATGATTTAATTGGTCATTTACTTACTTTTTCACATGCGATTAATATTATGTATGACTTAGGGCATAGAGATATATTCCATCGAGCGATACGTCCCCTATTAAAACTAGTATACGTGTTACGTGCTAGTCAAAGTCTTACATCGAATAGTGAAATAAATTTGCATTCACCGATAGATTGTTTACCTTTAATCGAATCTAAACGTGCTTATATATTACCAACAGAAAATCAATTTTGGCTAAAAGACTATAGTGCATTTGATTGGGATTTCGGACATGTCTTTAAATTCTCATATAGTTATTTTGATCATATTAAGAGGGCTCCAAAATATAAAGATATAACATTAGAGAAATTCCGTTTTGTTATGAGTATGTAATGAAGTCTAATGATCTGTATAAAGGGCTAAATATAAAAATTCTTTGTCGATAGTATATTATTTTTATATTTGTAAGATTTTACATACGTATTTTACTTTTACTAATTCTGTAAATAGGCTATACTAAAATACATACATTTTTAGTATTGGAGAGAGAAGTAAAACGACATGGAATTAATGAAATTGGAAAAAGCAATTGAAATAAAGAAAGAAGAACTTTTATATTTAGTATCGGATTATGGAATTCAACATGAAAAAGTATTGGCTTTAAGCCAAGAAATAGACAAATTGATTAATTACTTTATGTTTTTAAAATAGAAAGAGCTATGACATGATGTGAATATGTTATAGTTCTTTTTTTATTTGAAAATTTAGAAGTAAATTCTATATACTAATAATTAATAGAAAATTCAATTTCAAAGGAGGGGGATAAATGATATTACATACGCACATTTTAGGAAAAGGGGAACCAATCGTGCTTTTGCATTCTGGTGGTATGACAGGTTTAGTAGAATATGAAGAGCAGGCAGCATATTTTCGAGAACAAAATTATCAAGTCATTCGCCCTGATTTAAGAGGGCATGGAAAATCAGGAGGAACATTGGAGAATTATTTCCTACGTTCTGTAAAGGATTTACATGATACGTTAGTACATTTACAAATTGATAGATGTCATATAGCTGGTGTTTCACTAGGAGGATTAGTTGCTTTATTATTTGCAAAAAAATATCCAGATAAGGTGAGAACATTAACTTTTTCAGGTATCTTTCCGCTTAAGAGAGAAAATTGGGAGGAGTCTCAGGAGTATGAAGCGAAGTGCCATCAGCAATTGATGGAAAATGAAGAAGTTGTAATTTATATGAATCAAATTCATGAAAAAAGTGATTGGAAAGCATTGCTTGAATCGTGGCAAGTTAAGGATTGGTACCCATTTGATGAAACTGGTGATGTAGCTAGCCTTCAAGTACCTACACTTTGTATTAGTGGGGGAGATTCAGAAGATGAAGTTACAGCTGCTACAACGTTCAAACAATTAAACGATAATATTCATATTGCTGTTATTCCTTTTGCCGGTCATTTAGTGCATAATGATCAACCGGGAATATATTCGAATATATTGTCTAATTTCTTACAGAATGCGCAAGCTGCTAGTCGAATATAAGGACTTTTGGGTATAATAATAAAGGAATTATTAATTGTATCGGTTAGGAGCGCAGCACATATGAAAACAGTTGTTGTTATTGGTGGAGGTATAACGGGACTTTCTACTATGTTTTATTTAGAAAAATTAAAAAAGGATAATAATATTGATTTAAATTTAATCCTTGTAGAAAAAGAAAAGTACTTAGGTGGTAAAATCCATAGTGTAGAAGAAAAGGATTTTATTATGGAATCAGGAGCAGATTCTATCGTTGCTCGTAATGAGCATGTTATGCCTCTAATAAAAGAATTAAATTTAGAAGAAGAAATGGTATATAACGAAACGGGTATTTCTTACATATATTCTGATAATGCTTTACGTCCAATTCCTTCTGACACTATATTTGGGATACCGATGAGTGTTGAATCGTTGTTTAGCAGTACGCTAGTATCAACGAAAGGAAAAATTGTTGCTTTAAAAGATTACATAACGAAAAATAAAGAGTTTACGAAAGATACATCACTTGCTGTATTTTTAGAAAGCTTCTTAGGGAAAGAGTTAGTGGAAAGACAAATTGCACCTGTACTTTCAGGTGTATATTCTGGTAAATTGAATGAGCTTACGATGGCATCTACATTACCGTATTTACTGGAGTATAAAAATAAGTATGGAAGTATTATTAAAGGTTTTGAAGAGAATAAAAAACAATTTCAATCAGCAGGAAATAAAAAGTTTGTATCATTCAAAAATGGACTATCTACGATTATTGATCGTTTAGAAGAAGTGCTGCCTGAGACGGTTGTCAAGAAAGGTGCTGTAACGACGGCTATAAGTAAACAAGGTGATCGCTATGAAATTTCCTTTGCAAATCACAATTCAATCCAAGCTGATTATGTTGTTTTAGCAACTCCGCATGATATCGCCCAAACTTTATTACAGTCTAATGAGTTAAACGAGCAGTTTCATACATTTAAAAACTCATCTCTTATAAGTATTTACTTAGGATTTGACATACTAGATGAACAATTACCGGCGGACGGTACAGGATTTATCGTAACGGAAAACAGTGATTTACATTGTGACGCTTGTACATGGACAAGCCGAAAGTGGAAACATACATCTGGAAAACAAAAGCTATTAGTGAGAATGTTTTATAAGAGTACCAATCCAGTATATGAAACGATTAAAAATTATAGTGAAGAAGAATTAGTACGAGTCGCTTTATATGATATTGAAAAGAGTCTCAGAATTAAAGGTGAACCAGAAGTAGTTGAAGTTACAAATTGGAAAGATTTAATGCCGAAATATCATTTAGAACATAATCAAGCGGTTCAAACATTACAAGAAAAAATGACTGATCTTTATCCTAATGTATACTTAGCTGGCGCTTCCTATTACGGTGTCGGAATTGGTGCGTGTATTGGAAATGGAAAGAACACTGCAAATGAAATAATTGCAACATTAAATGAACCGTCAAATTAAAATAGCATACATATATAAATAAAATGTCCCTCGGTTATGCTGGAGGGACATTTTATTTATTTCACTTGAATTGAGACCTTTTTATTAGTTGTATTATTTTCAGTAATCGTTAATGTTATATTCCCGGACTCTTTAAATGAATATGATGAGAGTTGATAAAGCTCTTTTATACGGTGTTTCTCTTTTAATTTATTGGCAGGAATTAATGTTATGTTCGGTTTCCATGTTTCCTGTTTACCTGAAGGGTAGTCTACTATTATTTCTGGATTATTTAATTGCATTGGTTCCCAAGAGACAAAATATAGTTCAACTGTTGTATCTTTTTTTAGTAATTTTTCTGAGAAATATCCAATTTTTCCAACATTACCGAAAACAGTAAAGTTTTGATTTTGTAATGTGATCTCTAAATGTTTAGGTTGATATGTTGTTGCGTGATAGATTCCATAGGAAAGTGAAAGGGTGGCGGCGATTAACATGCTGATTGAAAATCTTTTAAAGCTATTGCCTTTAAAACTAGTCATCATAAATGAGTTTGGGGCGAACTTTTTTGCGAATAAAAATATGAGTAATATGAGTAAAAGGGATAAGCCAATGAATATATACATAGGAAATTTACACCTCCACAATAAAGTAATACATTAACTATATTTTACCGTAAATGTATGTATTAGGGTGTTATTTTAGAAGGGAAAAGTGAGCATGGAATTGAAATTATAAGATTACGAGCGGAGTGTTGGAAATGAAAATAATACAATTAATTTTTAAAATAGAGAATAAAGAGATGATCATAGTATTTTGATCACCTCTTTATTTTTTCTAATCATGCAAATGCAAGAAGGGTTACTCTTAGTTCGTATTGAATTAAGAGGATAGGCTTCTCTTGAAATATTTGATTAATGGGACATTGAGGACTTTCCTAATTATTAATATTTTTTCTGCTATAATGAATGAGTAGAAAGAAAGGAGCGATCCTATGGTATTTCCTATATTAGAAACAGAACGTTTGCGTTTAGTTGAAATAGAACAATCTTATTGTCAAAAAATATATGAAATCTTTTCATTGGATGAGGTAACATGTTATTACGGTATGAATTCTTTTACGGAGTTTGGACAAGCTTCACGTATGATTGAATCTTTTTCGAAAAATTACTTCGAGAAAAAAGCAATACGATGGGGGATTGTGTTAAAAGAAACAAATACTTTAATAGGTACAATTGGATTAAATAATTTACAACTATGGAGTAAACGATCTGAAATTGGATATGACTTACACCCTCGATATTGGGGGAATGGTTATGCATCAGAAGCGGCTCAAGAAATTATTCATTATGGATTTCGTGATTTAGGCTTATTTAGAATTGGTGCTATTACATACCCTGAAAATGTTACTTCTTGTAAAATGTTATCTAAAATTGGTTTTCAAAAGGAAGGCCTATTGCGTGGATATATTCATCAAGGAAATAAACAACATGATGCATTATTGTATTCTATAGTTCGAACGGATGTAGGGGATATAAATTTATAATAAAAAACCCCTCTTATAAAAGAGGGGTTAAATAAAAATTAACCTAACTTAGGTAATAAACGTTCTCCGCTTTTCATGCTACTTTTACATAAAGGGCATTTAGGCTCTTCTTCAAATGAAAAGTTCTTTCTCATCCATCCTAAACAATCCTCTGCTTCACATTCCCAGACAGGGGTTTGTTCTGGTGGTACTTCTGCTACATCGTTCTTTCGATTGCGATACATGTAACCACTCCTTTTATGTAAAAATTTTTAGTTATATATTAAAAAGGTTGTTAACCGAGCTGGTAACAACCTTTTTATTGTTTGAATTATAGCTTTACAACGTTTTTAGCTTGAGGTCCACGGTTACCGTCTTCAACTTCGAAGCTAACTT
>Ga0209463_1002386_pt1 | contig 10400 bp, 12 predicted proteins | sample AgamicMgSfrz_FD_187169 | JGI IMG/M metagenome (GOLD analysis project Ga0209463, IMG submission 187169) | Agave microbial communities from Guanajuato, Mexico - Mg.Sf.rz (SPAdes) (version 2) | ecosystem: Host-associated > Plants > Phyllosphere > Phylloplane/Leaf | place: Guanajuato, Mexico... | reverse complement strand
TGGGTATAATTTTAAAAGGATGTTTTTAATTCTGTTTCTTATGTTAGCTACACTTATAGCTATTAGAATAGTTGTTGAAATAGTTCCTCGACATTCTCCACTTCAGGATATGGCTTTATTTGTTGTTATTTTAATGATGCTTCTAGGGGCACCGATAACTTTATTCAGTGGATTTATTGGTAGAAAAAATATTGTCAATGGTTGTATGAATTGCGGACATACATGGATGCCTAAAAAATAGAATGTTTATAAATCAAAAAAGGTAAAAAGACAGCTAATCTATTGCTGTCTTTTTACCTTTTTTGATTTATAAATGAAAGTAAACCTTTATTCAAAAGTTTATCTTTTACAGTTTTTTTGTGCTAATTTATTTGAAGAAACGGTTCAGAAATTTGTGCTGATTTCATGTCTTTATTTATTACTTGTGCTAGACCTTCAAAGTCTGGGAATAAAATAAATTCGTCTATTCCACAAATCCTAAGGAATTTTTCTACATCAGAAAAAATATTTTTATTTAAAGTAATTTTTTTTAAAATGTTTTCTTTTTGAAGATCTCCATTGAATTCATTTTCTAAAGGCTGTAAGGAATTACCCTGTAAAGTAAAAAAGCCTTTTTGAGCAATTATTCTAGGATTATTTTGGTTTGGAGCTAATGCGAAACTTTGTTTTATATTTTTCTCTGAAAATTCATCAGGGTATTTAAAATCTTCTTTTGGAAATACAATTTGATCTCTTTTAATTGATTTTTCATTAAATCTAATTGGATCTAACATCCATATACAAGCATCTCTTTTTTCATGCTCCCAATTTTTTAAAGCAAAATACAAAGCAATTGCAAAAGATTCGGTCCAATCTAGAAGTCTGGTTTGTACACCATGGTGTTGCATTATGTAAAGGAGATCCCAACTATTTTTTGTTATTAAGGTTTGTGATGAAATCATAAATCTGTTGTATGCGTACTGTTCTACATTTTTGTATTTGGATAATTCATCTCCAAGCTTTAGACGGAATAGTCCTGAGTTTAATTTATAGTTTATATCATTGTGTCCTCTAAACCATATTCTATTTTTCTTACTACTATTGGTGAATTCACTTACTGTATTTAGAATTGAAATCCATTCTTGTGAAAATGCCATATTTACCATCCTTTGAATTTTTATAAATAAAAAAAGTCCCTCATGGTATAATTGAAAGCGACCAAACAATCAATTAGTAAAGGGGACTTTTGTGTGTTTATTTTTGATTCGAATTTCTCTATAAATCATAACATAAATTGTTTCTCTTCTCTAGTTGAAAATCTTTGAAAAGAGGAGAAAGATTATGTCAAAGCTCGTCAATTTAGAGCAAGCTGAAAAGAATGCAAGGTTGAGAGATATCGAGAATTCAAAGATCTTGTCAGAAGAAGAAATGTATTTAGCAAATGAACTTCAAGCAAAAGCTAATTCGCATGGAATGAAGTTAGTACCTGAACGGAAGATAAAGAACAAAGCTAAATTTGCTCAAATTATTCAAGAGAATTGGTTATATCTCATTCAAACTAATTATTTAAAAAACGAAGAAATTATGTTTTTAAACAAAATCATTGGATTTATAGGTTTCCGTTCTAATTGTATTGTTCATGATATTAATGCTAAAGAACAATTACCCATGACTCAAACAGAAATTGCAGACAAAATAGGATCTAGTAAAAATACAGTTAGTAGATTAGTAAAGCAATTAATTGAAAAAGGCCTCATTGGACGTTTTGAATCTGGTAGAGACGGAATTAATGCTAGAATGTATGCATTGTACATAAATCCTAATGTAATTCTTTGTGGAGATCGTGACAATATTAATTCAACACTACAAACTATGTTTATAAGAAAACCTAAAGAATTAAAAAATTTACCCATTAAATTAGTGTAACCTGTATGAGATTCATACAGGTTTTTTTATATTTTTTATAGTTATCGAATTCGATAACTAAAGTTATCGAATTCGATAACTATAAAAAATCCCAAATCCCTTGGTATTACTCACTTTTTCCTACTTTTATATACTTGTCCCTTCTCACTCTCTATATAAGGAGCTAAAAGTTCCGCAAGGAACGGGTCGTATTTTCTTTCGCTTTGCTACAGAAAATCTCCACCCTTTTCGCTTTGCTACATCCTTGCAAAACTTTTTTCGGCTCGAGTTTTGGCGGCACCAAGCCGACACATCCAAAAGCAACTATTTAGGTTTACCGGCTTGAATTTGCTATTATACGAGCCGAACCGCTAATGTTTTCGAATTATAATTTCATTTACCACATGTATAGATACGTAATACGTGGGGTTTCGCCCCCACACGACGAACCAGCCTCTACTCCAAAAGTCAAAGGAAAAGCGAAGTGCAATGGAATGGCAATAGCCGCGCCGTTGTACTTGTAATTAAATACGCCATCATAGCGCTCATTTTTCGTTCTAAGAGCTTTATTTTGATTTTATTAGGAAATCTATTAGTTTGTGTTTAAAATCTAATAGAAACGATTTTGAGAAGTTATAAAAGCCTTGTTTGTTTTATATACGAGGAAGAATTGTTGATCTAAGAGTAAAAAAACAAGTTTTTAGTCTTCCGAAATATCCATTGAAAACCCATTGGATGTACATTGAAAGTGCGTTGGAACTCCATTGAATTTTTTGTATTTGTGATATCACGTTTTTGTTAGGCTTTGCCTAACCTGTCACCCTTGGTGATAGCAAAAATACCTTATGCTCTTGCACTTGTTGAAATTGTTCTTTTCTTTTTTTGATCTGGAATCTCTAATTTTTAATTTTATAAAATGATTTGTTCCAAAGTTATTAGAAAAATTTTGTGGCGCGGCCATGGTCTTCCCTATATGGATTAAATAATCATTTATTAAGAAAAAAATAGAGTATAACTTAGATTCGTGAAGAATTTGTTATTTTTATATGACAGAAGGATATGAACCTTAGTAAAATGAATTAGTAAAAACCTAGGTTTAATATCTAGGTATCAAGGTTGATATTTTTGAAAATAACCCTTGATATTTAAAAAACTTAGGTTTTTATCTAGGTTTTAAAGGTGGGTAAAAAGATGGATAAAAGTGAAAACCTAGGTGAAGAAAAACCAGGTTATATAGCGATGACTGTTAAAGAAGTTGCATTGTGTTTAGATGAATCGCCAAATGTTATAAGAAATTGGATGAAAGAATTAAGGATGTATATTCCTTTAGAGAAAAATGAATCAGGATACAATGTTTTTAATGAGAAAGCTCTTGAACAAATGAAGATAGTCAAACAATTGCATCGAGAACAAAATTACTCAATAAAACAAATTGAACATTACTTTGCTACAGGTGGAGAGAGTATAAAACCTGTTCCTAGCAAAGAAGTTGGAGAGATTTTAGCTGAAGAATTAAAAGCATTAAAAAATGAAGTTAGTAGACTTAGAGAACATAGTGAGAAACAAGAAGAATTTAATAAGTTGTTAATTGAACAATTACAAAAACAACAAGATTATATTGATAATAAGTTAGAGAAACGGGATCAGAAGTTACTTGAAACAATTCGCGAAGTACAAGAAACAAAAGCATTAACAGCATCTACTGAATCCAAAGGTTTTTTTGCGAGGTTATTTGGAAAATAACTATTTTAAGATTTATGATCTGAGTCCTGGCGTTTATGCCGCGAAAGTTCCTTGACGATGAGGGGAACCCTCATGCAAACTCGCCAGAGGTGGCCCCAGAAGGGCGGTTTTTGCCCGCTGGGGTTATCTTTGGGAGTTTGAGGGTTCGGAGGCTCGTGGTCAAGGGAACCGTGGAATAAAAAGCGAGGACGGACCCCAGGATAGGGCAAAAACCAATGTCTTCGCCAAGATTTGTGGTTCTACTGTTAGAAAAAGGCGAATAAGAATATAGCATACATATAATAAGGGAATGCAGTATAGATCAGTCTACAAGCATTCCCTTGCTATATGTATGCTATTTATATAAATTATTTTTATTCTTTGGTTTCTTCGAACCATTTTATATATTTTTCTTTCTTATGTTGGCCTAATATCCTATTTACTTCTTTACCATCTTTAAAATGAATAATTGTTGGTGTACCTTGGATTTTAAATTCTTCCCAAGCTTTGGGATTTTCTTTTAAGTTTATAGTTTCTAAATTTATTTTCATTTCTTTTGTCATTGGTATGATTATTGGTGAGACATTTTCACAGTAATGACAGTCTGGTTTATAAAAATAAATTACTTTTTCTTTTTTGTTTGAAATTTCACTTTGTAATTGATCAAAAGAAATATTATTTTGATAATAATTTTCTGATGTTTGTTGATCTTCTTTCTGTTTATAGTTAAGTGAAATTAGTATCATTGTTATAATTACAATGATACTAATAATAATCATTTTTTTCATTTTATACTCCGTTGTTGGTTTATTATTATATTTTTATGGAATGATGTTTAATATATTCTACTTTCATATTTTTGAATCTTTGTTTCATCATTAGTAATAATATATAAAAATGCAGGAAGTTCTTTATCTTTTTTGTTCATTTCTATATATGAGAAAGTAACAGTACTTAATATTTCTTCATTTGGTTTAAAAGATTTTATTCTTTCATTTGTTTTGTTATTTATAAATTCTATAGTTTGCATCTTTCTTTTTTCTCGCATCATACGATAAAACTCTGGGTGTAATTCTACTATGTTTTGAGTTGTGTTTTTAAAACGAATAGGAATTTGATAGTTTGTAACTTTATTATTCATTTCATCAATTGTTTCGGTTATTTTTGTTTCACCTAATTCATGCTCTATATTTAGAATGTTAAAAGTTTCTTTGGGTTTTACTTGAATTGTGTTTATTTGGTACTTTGAATATTTTTTGTTAACAATATGATAGCGGTATGTGCTAGTAGTTATCGTTAAAATAAGGAAAATGCCAAAGATAATCCATATCGACTTTTTTTTATTCATTTTCTTTATTCTCCCTAGATACTGTGTGATTTATAATTTTTCCTGATTCAATGTTGAATATAGTATCTGAGACTTTTTGTAGTGTTTCGTTGTCATGACTAGCAATTAAAATAGTTTTTCCTTTGGATTTTAATGTGAGTAATAATTCACACATCATATTGATAGCTTCTTGATCTAATGCATTAGTAGGTTCATCTAAAATAAGTAAATCAGGATCTTCCATAATTGCTTGTGCAATTCCAAGTCTTTGTTTCATTCCTAATGAATATTTTTTAAATTTTCTTTTGTCGTTTGGGTCAAGGCCAACTTGTGATATAGCTGATTTTATAGTTTCATCTTTAATTTTTTGTTGAATCATTGCTAATAATTTTAAATTATTAAATCCTGTGTATTCTGGTATGAAACCTGGATATTCAATTAAAATTCCGACGCTTTCAGGAAATGAAATATCTTTTTGTAATACTTTATTGTCTATTGTTATTTTTCCTGTGGTTGAGCGCATTAATCCTGAGATTACTCTAAATAACATTGTTTTTCCTGAACCATTTCTTCCTTTGAACCCATAAATTTTCCCTTTTTCTAAAGATAAGTTAATATTGTCTAATACTTTTTGTTTTTTTATTTCTTTAGTGAGATTTTCTATTTTTATGTAGTTTTCTGTCATAGTTTTCATCCTCTAATTAGTAATTTTTTTCATTGTTTGTTTTTGATTTACTTAAGTAATCTTTTTTCTCTATTAATATATATAGAATGGTGGAGAATATTATATATATCCCTCCAAACCAACATATAGTCTCTTGGAATGTTCCTGGTGTTATCCATTGATTCATTTCTAGTGATATTTTTTGATTAATTAATGATATTTTAAAGAGAATTTCTAGTGTTTTATCAAGCATAATAATAGAAAAAGTAATGATAATAGCATAAATATAGCGTTGTATTGACACATATAATATTGATACGAATACTCCTAGCATATTGAATATGACTAGACTGGTTAAAATGTATCTTGTTATCATCCATTTTGTTTCAAAATATTTTTCTAAATTGATCGTATTTCCAAACATTTGATAAGGTTGACCTGATTTTGTTAACCAAACATTATGCCAGTTACCGCTATATATTCCACTAATAATAAGACCACTAAATAAAAATAGAATAGTAAATATAAAAACAATCCAGAAAATACGGGATATTAGTGCTAAAAATATTATTTCTCTTTTTTTATAACGAATGAGACGCAATGGTTCAAAAAAAGGTATTAATCCGAAAGCTAGAAATACAATAAATAAAGGTGAAACTGGAAAGCTAAAAGTAAAAGGTGAAAAGAATAAATCAAGAGTTTGCGGTAATCCCATTATTCCTACTAATGGGATTGTTTGACGTATGATTGATAGTACGCTAAAAATTAGTACTATAAACCATATTGGTATATACCATTTCATTTTATACATATCTGTTATTAATAACTTTAGTTCTTTAACGAATAACATTTTTTTTAACTCCAAACATATATAGTGCAATACTAATGATAAGGCCAAGGGATAATTGTAATATCATACTTGTTAGATTTACGCCGTTAGGAGAGTGTTCAAGTAAAAAGTTTGAGGCCATCATTTCTCGATGTTGAATTATATTAAAAAGTGTATTTAATATAAATTGTGATGCGAATGGTAATAATAGAATAATAAAAGATTTATTTATATAGAGACTAATAGATAATGCTAATGTTGCAAACATTCCACCAAACATACCAATTAATAATACATAAAAAAGCATATGTAAAAATGGGTGTGTATAAAATAGTTCGGGGAAGAATGTAGTCGTATTCATTAAAGATATTTCTTTGTTGATAATTTTATCTGGTGTAATATTAGGTAGTTTCATAAATGATAAATATATATTTAAAATTAAAGGTATTATTGCGATGAATACACCAATAATAAAGTTTAATAGTAGTAGATTATTAAAATATTGTTTGTGTTTTCCTCTAATGATTAAAAATTTATCAAATCCATTACGTTTATCTTTGGCATAAAGGTCAGCTAATGGAAGTGATACCAAAATTGGTAATATGAATATGAACAATTCGGTATAGTTGGAGAAACCATTACTCATTCCCATCCATTTTAAGTATGGTGAAAATGAAATGCCTCCTGATATTGATAGTTTTGGTTCTTCTAGTGGGTATTGATCTACCCAAAATTGTGCAATTGATAGTAATATACCAATGCTTATTGCTATATAAAAACTTAGTTGTTTATATAGTCGTTTACATATTAAATCAAACATATTTAATTAGCACCTTTCCTGATATTGTATGAAAAAGGTGCTGAAAAGAGTGGTTTTCAGCACCTTTTAAAAATTTATTTTTTTATCTCTTTAGCAATAATCAGGGCTCCAGTCACCAAGTACTTGTGATGGAGCATTTTTTTCTCCATAAATGTTAGCGTCTGGACCAGTTTCGAAATGATACCATCTATTGAATTTTTCATAAACTAAGTTATATATTAATGTTACACCTGGACCATAAATCCATTCACTTCTACCACCTGATGCATCATTTGTTCCAGATTGAGCCCAAACTTTAACTCCACCACTTGTTATTCTATTTGTTTTCATATAGATATAAGACTTAGTAAGTTTTGGGCGAGGATCTGTGTGATCAAAACGATTTCCTGTTTTGAATCTAAGGTCTAAATCTGAGTCCCCACAATTATGAGTTGGTGCTGATTTTGCTAAAGATGGAGTACCACCCATAGCACTTACACCTATTCCTGCTAATAACGCGAAAGTAATAAGTTTTTTCTTCATTTTTTTCTCCTTTATTGCTTTTTTAGAATGAATAATTGATCAGCTACTCCATAACATTCTTTATTATTTAGCCAAACAAATCGAATTGCTATTTTGGCTGTTTTCCCCTTAAATGACGGTAGATCTATTACATAATTATGATCTACACTTTCTCTTTTAAAAGGTTGTTCCCAAGTGTATTCTTGACCTAGATCATCTTTTAATTTCCCTAGAATCATGTTGGGTTTTACAGCACTAACGTTTAAGGATGCAGTTAGTTCATATTTTTTAGGAAGTGGACTTTCTATAATTTTTTCTTTATTAAAGGTTTCGTCAATATTAATATCATTTGTTTTAATTTGGCCTTTATAAAAATTATTTTTTTCGGATTTACTCCAGAATACTTCTTTAAAGAAACTACTGTTATCACTTCCAGAAAAAACAAATGTATTAGCATCTGGATTCGCATTTTCAGCAATATTCTTGATTTTTATAGTTGGTTCTGGAGCATTATTTCCTATACTTCCTTCTGATTTACAACTTGTTAAGACTAAGCTTAGTAATAGAATGAATAAAAATTTTGATAATAATTTGTATTTTTTCATAGTATCTTATTATTCCTCTTTTTAAATATGCCGGCATTTTGATATAATATCATACTTTTTTGGTAATATATATATATAATTACTAAAAAAATATATTTTGGTAAAATTTATTTATTTTTGTGATATAGTTTCTTTATATTTATATGTAAAGATTAAAGGAGATGAATATGTATATTTATTATTTGTTATTAAAAAGGGATATTTTCTTAGGAATAAGCAAGATGAAATTGGTTTTTATTTTATTATTTATTATTAATCTACTTTTATTCTTATATCCTATTTATTTTTTTAGTGTTTATATGCCTAATGATTTAGTTTCTTTTTGGGATGTAATAGGAAAGAGTTTTGGTGGTATTCCAATTGAACTAATTGAAAGAAAAACTTTTGAATTTCCATTTAGTTGGTTATTGTTGCAACTATGTGTTGCAACAATAATTGGGAATTTTATAAAAGATGATTTATTTTCACATAGTGCTTTTATACGTATTAGAGCAAAATCTATTTGGGCATTATGGATGAGTAAGTTAGTATTTTGTGTAATATTAATTGGTCTATTTTATTTTCTTTTATTTGGGATAACCTGGTTTATTTGTGAATTAAATGGACAAATGGTGAATCACTGGACAGAGTATAGTAAAGATTTAATGGTTTTTACAAAAATTAAGCTTTCGTATAGTCAAACTATTTTATATTCTATTTTACTTAATTTTGGAGGTAGTGTTTGTATTACAATTGTTTATGCTACGTTATCTTTAATAGTAAGGACAATATATAGTTATTTGATTTGTGTAAGTATATTATTTTCATCTGTTTTTTCTAGTAATTTTATTTTTATAGGGAATTATACTATGTTATTGAGACAACCTTTATTTGTAGAATCCCCTTTGTTTTCTATTTATCTTTCTTTTGTTATTCAAATTGTTTTAAGTTTAATATTTATTATTATTGGTGGGATTTATTTATCAAGAATAGAGATATTTACTGATCATGATTAATAAGTTATTTTTTATTTTTAAATCAAATTTTTAAATTATATAAGAATAATTAAATGTGAAATATATCGAGTATATTATCTTTTTCTTCTTTGTTAATTCCAATATATTTTAGTGTAATTTGTGGTGTACTATGATTGAGTATTTCTTGTAACATGGCTACATCTTTTGTTTGTTTATAGAACCAATAACCGAAGGTTTTGCGCATGGTATGAGTTCCGATAGATTCTATACCCGCGAAATCTCCGGCTTTTTGCAATTGTCGATAAGCCTGGATCTTACTAATGGTTTTGTCTCCTTTTCGGGAAGGAAATAACCAGGTATTATCTAGAGTTTGAGTATACGAGTATACCTCATCAAAAATGGAAGTAAGGTTAATCATGCGTTCTTTCTTTGTTTTTCCTTCTTTGATTTTGAATTCCTTTCGTTTCTTTCGTTTTAACTTTAGTATAGTTTGCGTTTTAAGTTGGAGTAGATCACTGACACGTAGTCCTGTATGAATTCCAATTAAAAATAGTATATAGTCTCGTTTGGAACAGTGGCGTTTTAGGGCCCATTTCATGTCTTCGATTTGTTTTTTGTTACGGATGGGTTGGACATCAATAAGATGTGGTTTTTTGTTCATGGATTTTTGACCTCTTATTTTATAGTGTTTTGAATGTATACTTTTATTGCGCAAATCGATGATATCAGGAGAATTGAGTTGAAGTCAATATTTAAGGGGATTTGAATGTAAACTAATATTTAAAAGTTTACATTGAAGAATAAGAATAAGAAAAAGAACCTTATTGTAGTTTTTATATTTTATAATTAGTTTATTAAAATTTATAGTTAAAAGGATGATTGGATATGACAGTACAAAAAGAAAAGGTAACTAGGCGGGTTGTTTGTAGGAAATGTAAATCTGATCAAATAGTTGGTAACAAACGTGGGTATAATTTTAAAAGGATGTTTTTAATTCTGTTTCTTATGTTAGCTACACTTATAGCTATTAGAATAGTTGTTGAAATAGTTCCTCGACATTCTCCACTTCAGGATATGGCTTTATTTGTTGTT
>Ga0209463_1002385_pt1 | contig 10402 bp, 7 predicted proteins | sample AgamicMgSfrz_FD_187169 | JGI IMG/M metagenome (GOLD analysis project Ga0209463, IMG submission 187169) | Agave microbial communities from Guanajuato, Mexico - Mg.Sf.rz (SPAdes) (version 2) | ecosystem: Host-associated > Plants > Phyllosphere > Phylloplane/Leaf | place: Guanajuato, Mexico... | reverse complement strand
TACTGGCCGACTTACGGTGTGATGAACGATTCCCAGCGTCAGTGGTACTTGTACTGGAGGTCGGAAGTCAGGCAAGGGCGATTCCCGGATACGGATCTGTCGTACCTGTTTGTTCATACGTATGAGCTGATTAACGGAGTAGGATGGAAAGATCCTCAAGCAGGCTACAATCAACTGAAGCAGTTATGGATACATTACCGTGCCCGGAATCCGCAGCTGGACGTGTATATGCAGGAATGGCTCTTGGATTACATGCTGGTTCATCATCTGGATCTGCCTTTGTCCGAGATCTTGGACATCGCAAGCGGGTATCTTCCCGCCGAGATACAGGATATGGAGATGCATCGGATTTTGCAAAATCGCATCTCCGACGTTTCGCTGAATCTGCTGCGGCGATATTACGACTATGACATCACGCTCAGCAAATTTTACAGGGATGGTGGCCAGGAAGTTCTCGAAAAAGTTATTCCCAAGGTCATGGTGCTCGTTGATTCTTATCTGCTACGTACACGTCAGGCAGGGATCGCGGACCAATTTATACAGGATAACGTTAGAACGACCGAGCGGGTGCTGTTTCGCAAAGCGGTATATGACGATACCCTCTACGGGAAAACAGTACCGTTATCCTATGTTCCGGTTGGAGAAAATTCGGATTTTGTACAATTGGTGACACGCATATTTCGATGTACCGAAAACAAGTGCCGTGAGCAGCTCGGTTTCAGAGGCCGATTGCGCGGAAAGACTTTGGAACCTGAACTGGCAGGCTTGATCGAGCGTTATCTGGATAAGGTTTTTGCTGCGGAACAAGCAGAAGCTGCCGAGAGGCCAATGATTCGAATAGATGCGGAGAAATTGACGTCATTACAGCAGGAGAGCGAATATGTCCGCAAGGCTTTAACAATTGAGGAGGATGTCGTCGTTTCGGGGCATGAAGCGGTTCCTTCTGACTATCAAGCTGCGGTTGAGGGAGAAGCAAGCGAAACTTTGAACGACATGACTGGGCTGGGAGAGGCCCTTACTCTCGAACTAAAGGCGGACAAGTCGTTATCCGAAAATGCTCATGCGAGCGGGACGAGTGATACGTTATCCCGTTTGCAGTGGGAGGAAGCGGCAGTTGGGGAATTGGATGAGGAATGGCTCCACTTGGCGGAGAAGCTCGATCCTCAGCATGTGCTGACCATTCATGCTCTGCTCGGTGACGAGCCTGATACCGAACTGAATCGTGTGGCTGAACAATACGGAACGATGCCTGCACTTCTGCTTGATGAAGTTAACGATCTGGCTATGGAAACCATCGGTGACCTGCTGATCGACAGTGACCGGATTGTTTCTGAATATATGAATGTATTTGAACATGTGAAGAGGTGAGAGGACAGTGACAGATCTAAAAATACCGAAACGGCTGACCACCGCACTGGTGAATTCATTGACAGCTGGCGTTGTTCCGCGAATCGGATTGGAGCAGATTGCCGTCGGCCGCAAGCCCGAAGTGGACGCGATATTGCGTGATTTGGATAACATTGCCGAAGGCGGAGCTGCGTTTAAGCTTATTACTGGAAGGTACGGCAGCGGGAAAAGCTTTCTTTTACAAATGATTCGCAACTATGCGATGGACCGGGAATTCGTTGTAGCAGACGCAGACCTGTCACCAGAGCGCAGATTGGTAGGTACCAAAGGTCAAGGACTCGCAACGTACCGTGAGCTGATGACCCGTCTGTCCACACGCACACGCCCGGATGGCGGAGCCCTTGAACCGATCCTGCAGAAGTGGATTGCTGCCTTGCAGCAGCAAACGATGCAGAACCAGGGTCTGCGTCCTGATGATCCTGCCCTGCCGTCAGAGGTGGAGAAGCAGATTTACGCGGTCACGAACGAAATGCAGAACCTGGTGCACGGCTTTGATTTTGCCAAAGTTCTTGCTTCGTACTGGAACGGATACAAGCTTGGAGATGATGATCGTAAACAGGCTGCGCTTCGCTGGCTCAGAGGGGAGTATGCTACCAAGACGGAAGCCAAAAAGGAGCTTGCTGTCGGTGTGATCATCGATGATGACAACTGGTATGATTATTTCAAATTATGGTCGGAGTTTACGGCACGGATTGGTTATAAAGGCTTGCTGCTCTTTATTGATGAAGCGGTGAATTTGTACAAAATTACCAACAGTATCTCCCGGCAAAGCAATTATGAGAAGCTGCTGACCATGTTTAATGACACAATGCAGGGCAAGGCGGAGCACCTGGGCATATTTGTCGGCGGTACGCCGCAATTTGTGGAGGATGAGAGACGTGGATTGTTCAGTTATGAGGCGCTTCGTTCCAGACTGATCGATGGGCGGTATGCAGCGAGAGAATATGCGAATTATACAGGACCTATTCTGAAGCTTGCGATGTTATCCCATGAAGAGATTCTCATCCTACTGCAGAAGCTGCGTCAGATTCATGCCCTTCATTTTGGCTATAGTGCAAGCTTGACCGATGAAGATCTGGTTGATTTCATGCAAACGGCGGTGAACCGTCTCGGGGCGGATGAGCTGTTAACGACCCGTGAAGTGGTGAGGGATTTTATGGATGTGCTGCATACGCTCCACCAAAATCCGGAAGTGACCTATGCCCAATTGCTTGGTGAACGTTCATCCGAGTCGCAGAATGGCGGAAAAGGGACAGCTTCATCATCTGCTCCCGATGAGATGGACGATTTTCTGGCGGAATTTGAATTATGAGTGATAACCCTTTTTACAGACTGGCCCCATTTGTCCAGGAATTTATTTATAAAAAAAGATGGGATTCGCTCCGCCCTGCGCAGATTGAGGCCTGTCATATATGCTTCGACACCCCGCATCATATGCTGATTGCGGCAGGAACGGCTTCAGGCAAGACGGAGGCAGCTTTTTTTCCTGCACTGACCGAGCTGTATGAACGTCCTTCCAAATCGGTGGGCATTCTGTATATCGGACCGCTAAAGGCACTGATCAATGATCAATTTGAGCGCCTGAAGGATCTATTATCTGAGGGCAACATACCGGTGTGGCATTGGCACGGGGATGTGCCTCAAGCGGAAAAAACACGTTTGGTGCGTAATCCGTCTGGAGTGCTCCAGATTACACCGGAATCGCTCGAGGGTTTACTCATGAACCGTCCGAATGCCATACCGGCGCTGTTTCATGACTTGCGGTACGTCATTATTGATGAGGTCCATGCTTTCATGGGAGCAGATCGGGGGATTCAGGTATTGAGTGAACTGGCCCGGATTGAACGGATGGCTGGCTGCAGACCCCGCAGAGTTGGATTATCTGCGACACTGAGTGATTATGAGGCAGCAACTTCATGGCTGGCAGCCGGAACGCAAGAAGGGGTGGATGTGGTATCTTCTCCAGGCGGCCGCAAATTGCGCTTGCGGGTAGAGCATTTCTCTTTTCCTGATGCCCGAGATGAGGAGCAGGCCGAACATCTACACAATGCGCGCAAAGCCTATTACGATTTCATCTATGAGAGTACATATCGCAAAAAGGCGCTGATCTTCACCAACAGCCGGACGGATGCCGAAGTGACCATCCTTGAAATGAGGAGAGTCGCAGCACGACGAGAGGAAAGGGATGTGTTTCATGTGCATCATGGCAGCATTTCGGCCATGCTCAGAGAGGAAACCGAAGCTGCCCTGAGAACTGGCGTCGGGCCGGCAGTAGCCGCCGCAACTGTAACGCTGGAGCTGGGGATTGATCTTGGTGAATTGGAGCGGGTTGTGCAGCTCGGAGCCCCTTACAGCGCATCAAGTTTTGTCCAGCGTCTGGGGAGATCTGGAAGACGTGATGACATGGCTTCGGAAATGTTATTCGTATGTCCGGAAGAAGAGGACGAAGAAGCACAGCTTCCAGCTCGCATGCCATGGACGCTGCTGCGTGCCATTGCAGTCATAGAACTGTATGTGAAGACCAAGTGGGTCGAACCGCTTGAGGCTCGTAAAATGCCAATGGGTGTTCTCTACCATCAGACGATGAGCATGCTGAAAAGCATGGGGGAGGCAGAGCCTCGCGAACTGGCATATGCCGTGCTGTCCCTTGCACCGTTCAGCCAGATCCGGGCCGATCAGTACCAGACTTTCCTGAATTATCTGATCGAGACGGATCATCTGCAATGGACCGAAGAACGAACATTAATCATTGGGCTGACTGGCGAGAAAACGGTGAATAATTATCGATTTTACGCAGTTTTCAAGGATGATGAGGAACACAAGGTACTGAATGGTTCAGAGGAAATCGGTTCAATCACGACGGTTCCACCACCCGGTTATTGTTTTTCGCTTGCAGGAAAGCTCTGGAAAGTGGAAGAAGTAGATCATAAACATAAAGCCGTGTATGTGAAGGCAGCCAAAGGCAAAGTGGATACCCTATGGCTTGGAGCGGGGGGTGACATTCATACGCTGGTCATTCAGAAAATGCGTGAGGTTCTGTCGGATTCAGTCATCTATCCTTATCTGTCTCCACAAGCGGTGAATCGATTGGAGCGGGCGCGCCGTTTGGCGCGGGAAAGCGGATTGCTGAAGCAGGTCGTTATTCCAGCTGGCGGTGATTCCCTATACGTTCTCCCTTGGGTGGGAAGCAAATCATTCCGAACTCTGGAACGTTTGATGAAACATAATCTGTCTGACAAGCTTGCGCTGCGTTCAGTTGTGCCCATGGAGCCGTATTATTTTGTCGTCTCCGGTAAAGTGGATGCACGCACACTGCTGACAGAGATTATGAGTGAATGCAGAACCGTTGATGATGCTTCAGGACTGCTGGCGGAGGACGAGGCGCCGTATCTTGGCAAATATGATGAATTTGTGGCTCCGCCATTGATCCGGGAAGCCTTTGCCGTGGATGGCTTGGATCTGCAAGGTTTGCAGAAGGGCTTGGAACAAACGCTGGCATGGGAATCTCCTGAATGAGATAACGCCGAAGATGGGTATTGTGCGAGGCTCAAAGCTGTCTAATTCATTTATTTGATTGCTCAGGGTTGACACCATCTCACCTGCCATGTAATATATGAAAAGTCGTCACATACGTAACATCACAAAAGCATACTTCATTTCGTATAACCTCGCAGGCCAAAAGTGTACACAGGGCGAGGGTCTCTACGGGAAGCCTATACTTCCTAACTACGATGCCAGGAATTTCGTTCATTCCTTGCTCGAAGTTAGGATTTTTTGCGTTTGGATGGTAGTTGTGACCTTGGCATGGAGTAAACATGCGGACGTATTATCGATCATCAGGAGGTTTATTCATAATGAAATACTATTTGTCCGTTCTCGCTGGAGCAATGAGCTATGGCATCTTGTCAACCATAGTTGTGCTGGCATACGGTGAAGGATATCAACTCGGAGAGGTTGTCGGTTCACAGCTGGTCACGGGATTCATCCTGTCCTGGTTGCTGGCATTATACACGAAATTTAAAACAAAACGCAGATCACAGACGGATAGCAAAACATCAGCGGCTGCGACCCGTGTGTTTACGCGACTGACATGGAAGCAGCGCCTACTGTTAATGGCTGCCGGAACACCAACGGTTATAACAGGTCTGGTATACTATCAGTCACTACGTTACATTCCGGCATCGCTTGCGATTATTCTGCTGTTTCAGTTTACATGGATCAGCGTATTGATTCAGGCAGTTAGCAAACGCCAACGTCCAGACAAAGTAACCTTCCTCACACTGATCATCCTGTTCGGAGGCACGCTCCTTGCTGCAGGATTCCTGGAACAGGGGCTGAGCGAGTTTAACGGTCTCGGCATTGCACTTGGATTGATGGCGGCTGTGAGTTATTCACTGTTTGTACTGTTCAGCGGCAAAGCGGTTCCATCGGCACATCCTGCTTTTCGCAGCGCGTGGATGGTTACTGGCGGGTTGATTCTGCTCTGTATTCTGTTCCCGCCGACATTCCTGTTTAACGGACTGATCTGGAGCCAACTGCTGGTGTTCGGTTTACTGCTCGGTTTCTTCGGAGCTTTCATTCCGCCAGTCCTGTTCGCCATAGGGGTTCCTCATATTGGGGGCGATATGGCAGGTATTCTGGGGGCGGTAGAACTTCCGGTTGCGGTGCTGTTATCATCCATTGTACTTCATGAGCATGTCAGCGGACTGCAATGGTTTGGCGTTATTATTGTTCTAATCGGCGTAGGACTGCCGGAGTTATATAAAATGCGGCTGAAACGCAGTCGAAGCACGCCCCAGTATTCCTCTTAACTAACCTAGTAAGCTGGGGATGCGCAAGAGTTTTTATGGAAATGAATATAAACATAGAGAAGCCTGAGCAATCAGGCTTTTTCCTATTAAATGAAGTTTAATGTGGATATACCATCCTCACTTGCAAAGTATGATCTGACATGGCCCATAGGAGCCATTTTCATCTGCAGCGGCTTAAGGTATGATATAGGCTGTACTTTTATTTCAGGAAAAGAGGCATGCTGATATGAATAGCTCGATCAAGAAAATGTGGCCGTGGCTTACGCTGGGCCTTGCTGTAATTGTATTACTCGGATCATTTCTCGTTTATTTCATGGGCAAGGACATGTCTCCAGGTGCAGGAAGCTCAGTCACGGCACAAGCGGAGACGCCTGAGGATTTGGAAGGTTATGAAGTCATTGATGTCAATGTGAGTAATGACGGATTTGAGCCTGGGGTGATTGAGGTTAAGTCCGGAGTTCCCACCAAAATTAATTTTATTCTTACCCGGTCGGTCACCCATGTGAAATCGGTTGGTTCACAAGATCTGGGAATGGATTTGTACATGCAAAAAGGAGACAACTACTACACGGTTGATGAAAATTTGCAGCCTGGAGAATATGAAATTCACTGCGGCATGTACATGATATACGGAACGATTAAGGTCGTTTAAAACGAGAGGAGCAGGGTCAGTGACAAGCTGGCTTTGCTCCTCTTTTGCATGCGTGCTATCATGGACTTGTGAGACATTCCATCTGGAGGTGGCCTAATATGAAAGCGCTATTTATTGGAGGAACGGGTACAATCAGTACAGCAATTACGCATCAGCTCGCCAGTCAGGGTTGTGAGCTTTATTTGATCAATCGCGGCAATCGTAATGATGATCTGCCCGCGGAAGTGAACGTGCTGCAGGCCGACATCAACGATGAAGAACGGGTGGCGGATCTGATTGCGGAGCTGGAATTCGATGTCGTTGCAGACTTTATAGCTTTTGTACCGTCACAGCTTGAGAGGGACTATCGTTTATTCAAAGACAAAACCAAACAGTTCATATTCATAAGCTCGGCATCAGCTTATCAGACACCGCTTGCCGACTATCGTATTACGGAAGGAACACCATTGTCCAATCCTTACTGGGAGTATTCACGCAATAAGATCGCCTGTGAAGATTATCTGATGAAGCAGTACCGAGAACATGGATTTCCGGTGACAATTGTACGTCCAAGCCATACGTATGGAGATCTGTCTGTACCTCTGGGCGTGCATGGAGCCAAAGGCAGCTGGCAGGTTCTCAAGCGCATTCGCGAAGGTAAACCCGTCATCATTCACGGTGATGGCACATCCCTTTGGACCATTACGCATAACAGTGATTTTGCCAAAGGGTTTATCGGTCTCATGGGAAATATTCATGCCATTGGTGAGTCTGTACATATCACCTCGGACGAGTCTGTGACGTGGAATCAAATCTATGAAATTATCGCAGGCGTGCTTGGTGTCCAACTGAATGCGGTTCACGTACCTTCGGAATTTTTGGCTGCTTGCAGCGATCAGGATCTTCGCGGCGGTTTACTTGGAGATAAGGCCAACACGGTGGTATTCGACAATAGCAAACTCAAGAGGCTTGTACCTGAATTTGTAGCAACAACGAGAGCAGATCAGGGAATCCGGAATACGATACAGTATATGCTGGCACACCCTGAGTTACAGACTGAAGATCCTGAATTTGACGTTTGGTGTGACAAGGTAGTTGGTGCTCTGGACGAAGCGTTACGGAAGATTAGAGAATAGAAGTGAGGGAACCGATATGACCCAGACCGGGCATCGAATAGTCAAGGAAATAACCAAAACGTTGACATTGGACTACTTGCTGCACATTCCTGATACGGAAGACCAATCAGCAGACCAGAAGTGGCCTGTTATTCTGTTTCTTCACGGATCAGGCGAACGCGGTAGTGATTTGAATAAGGTGAAAGCGAACGGGCTTCCAAATATGGTGGATCAGGACAAGAGCTTTCCGTTTATCGTCATATCGCCTCAATGTCCGGAGGATGAATTCTGGGCCATGGAAAAGGAAGCCCTGCATGCCATTGTCGAACATGTGCTGGAGAACTATCCTGCAGATCCGAAGAGAGTATATCTTACGGGATTAAGTATGGGCGGTTACGGGGCTTGGCATCTGCCCATCGACTATCCCGACGTATTTGCTGCTGTGGCCCCTGTGTGCGGGGGAATAGATCCATCCAAAGCGGAAGCCTTGCGTAATGTGCCAATCTGGGCATTTCACGGTGCGAAGGACGATGTTGTTCCTCTCTCGGAATCACAAGGGATTGTTGATGCCCTTGAAGCGCTAAATGCAAACGTGAAGCTGACAGTCTATCCTGATGGTAACCATAATGCTTGGGATGAGACATACAGTAATCCAGATCTGTACAAGTGGTTTCTGAGTCACTCCTTGTAAACATCCATTCATCAGCTGATGCTGATAGAGCCATCAAGTGCATTAACCCTCCTAATAATGCTATAATAGGTTGCCAATATGATAAAAAGGGTAATGAACTATGGTGATGAATGATGAATAACAAGTTTATCCGAATTTATGAAGATATCGCAGCTCATATTCGGACTGGAGAGATCAAGGCAGGTTCGCTTCTGCCATCGGAGCTGGATTTATCCGAAAGCTATCAAACGTCCAGAGAGACAATACGCAAAGCACTAAAAATGCTGTATGAAGAAGGTTATATTCAGAAAATTCAGGGCAAGGGTTCCATTGTACTGGATATCCGCAAAATTGATTTTCCCATTTCGGGTCTGGTCAGCTTCAAGGAACTGGCCAAGAAAATGGGACACCGGGCGAGGACCCATGTTGAGGTCTTTGAGGAAGAAAAGGTAGATCAAGCCTTGTTTAAAACCATTCATTTTGGAATGGGGGAACAGGTGTGGAAAATTGTGCGTGTAAGGAATGTGGATGGAGAAAGCGTCATTCTGGACAAGGACTACATCAGTCATCGTCTCGTTCCGGGATTAAGCAAAGAGATCTGCAACGACTCCATTTACGAGTACATTGAGGACCAGCTCGGATTGTCCATTTCTTTTGCCAAGAAAGAAATCCTGGTGGAAGAGCCTACCGAAGAAGATCGAAGACTGATGGATCTGGAAGGTTTCCATAATGTTGTCGTTGTACGCAGCCAGGTCTACCTGGAGGATGCAAGTCCTTTTCAATTCACGGAATCCCGGCATCGTCCGGACAAATTCAGGTTTGTTGATTTTGCACGGCGAAAATAATTGCATTGAATAAAGAAATGCCCGTTCAATTCTTCATCATTGGACGGGTATTTCTTTTTTTTCATAGAGAGTAAGAAAATGTTGACTGGTAAGCGTTTTCATTTTATTATGTTTTTATAACTTAAACGGTAAAGTAACAAATTTTTGATTATATACTTTTATAACTTTATTTTTTAGGTTTAGAAATTGATTTTAGTTAACTTGTTGCCTTGTGCAGGGTTAATTGAAATATAAAAACTCAGGAGGTTATATGCCATGATCAAGTTGCAAAAGGGGACAATCTTAACCGTCATTGCAGCACTGATGCTCGTCATTTTAGGGAGCGCGGCTCCCAAAGCCACAGCAGCTTCAGGTTTTTACGTGAACGGAGGCAAATTGTACGATTCTACGGGTAAACCATTTTACATGAGGGGTATCAATCATGGGCACTCCTGGTTCAAAAATGATTTGAACACAGCTATCCCTGCGATCGCAAAAACGGGTGCCAATACGGTACGAATTGTTTTATCGAACGGTACACAGTACACGAAAGATGATCTGAATTCCGTAAAAAACATCATTAATATCGTAAACGCGAACAAGATGATCGCTGTCCTTGAAGTACACGATGCCACTGGCAAAGATGACTACAATTCGTTGGATGCAGCGGTCAACTACTGGATCAGCATCAAGGAAGCACTGATCGGGAAGGAAGATCGGGTTATAGTAAATATTGCAAATGAGTGGTACGGAACATGGAATGGAAGCGCCTGGGCTGACGGGTACAAAAAAGCTATTCCGAAATTAAGAAATGCAGGTATTAAAAATACCTTGATTGTAGATGCAGCAGGCTGGGGTCAGTATCCTCAATCGATAGTCGATTACGGACAAAGCGTATTCGCCGCGGATTCGCAGAAAAATACGGTGTTTTCCATTCATATGTA
>Ga0209463_1002383_pt1 | contig 10407 bp, 8 predicted proteins | sample AgamicMgSfrz_FD_187169 | JGI IMG/M metagenome (GOLD analysis project Ga0209463, IMG submission 187169) | Agave microbial communities from Guanajuato, Mexico - Mg.Sf.rz (SPAdes) (version 2) | ecosystem: Host-associated > Plants > Phyllosphere > Phylloplane/Leaf | place: Guanajuato, Mexico... | reverse complement strand
AGAATGCTTTATTGGACGAGGTAAAGAACGAATATGATTTCGTTATTCTTGATTCACCACCCATATTATCTGTGACAGATGCGCAAGTATTGGCAAATTTAACTGACGGAGTGGTTCTTGTTATTAGTAGCGGGAATACAAAGATAGATTCTGCAAAGAAAGCAAAGGAACTACTCGAGAGTGCGAAAGCGAAAATTCTTGGGGTTGTACACAATAATAAAAAAGAACAAGATACCCTTTACTACTATGGAGAAAAATAAGAAGAATCTACAAAAAGTCCATTGGAGGCGAGTAGTTTGATTGACATTCATAGTCACATTTTGCCTGGTGTTGATGATGGTGCGTCTGCCATGGAAGAGGCGGTTAATATGGCGAGGCTAGCGCTAGACGAAGGAATTACGAAGATAATTGCTACTCCACATCATCAAAATGGAATTTTTTTTAACAAGAAACAAGATATTTTAAAAGGAGTAAAAGAGCTTAATCATATACTTCGAAGTAAAGATATTCCCTTAGAGGTTTTTCCAGGCCAAGAGACACGAATTTATGGAGAGTTGTTAAATGATTTTGAGAATGGAGATATTTTATCTCTTAATCACACAAACTACTTATTTGTTGAGTTGCCTTCCGGGTATGTTCCAAGATATACGGAACAACTTTTATTTGAGATACAGTTGAAAGGGTTGACACCTATTATTGTACATCCAGAGAGGAATGCTGAAATTGTGAAGAATCCTGATAAACTACTTACTCTTGTTAAGAAAGGTGCGCTTACACAGCTTACGGCTGGTAGTTTGACAGGACACTTTGGGAAAACGACTCAGAAGTTTTCGATGCAGTTGATTGAGGCAAATTCCGCCCATTTTATTGCTTCTGATGTGCATAACACGTCAACAAGAAGTTTTCGTATGAGGGAATCGATTTCTACAGTACATAAAGAATTTGGGAGTCAGGTTGTTTATTACTTTCAGGAGAACGCTGAGCTTCTCTTACAGGGTCAAACAGTATACAGACAAGAGCCAAGTAAAATTAAGTATAAAAAATTTTTAGGCCTTTTCTAATTCAAGTTTTGTCTAACCGGATAATTAAGAAGATAGGTACTTAATTTACAAGTGAATGTTAAATTTACTATGGTTTTCAATTAGGTTAAAAGTATTGAATATCAAACGGTTCTTCTAGTCTATTCTTAAAATTAATTAGGAGAAAAAGATGAGTAATTTCGAAAAATTACCAAAAACAATAAAGAAAACAGTTCGCTATATCTATCAAGATGCACCGTTAGATAAATTAATAGAAATTCAAAAAATAATAAATAAGGCAATTGACAAAAGATTGAGAGAGAAAAATGGTCAAGAGTTTTAATATCTTCTGAGTCAAGAGCATATTAATTATGTTTTTTCATTAAGTATATCTATATTTAATGAAAAATTTGAAAGAGATGTTCAAAGTGAATTGTAAAAAGATGTTACTTATAATATTCTGAGAAATTTATATGATATTTGGGATTTCTAGATATTACAGTAGTTTTTTCTATCGTTATCAGAAAATTAAGGAGAGTCGTAATAATATATTCAAAAATTATTATAAATAACGACTCTTTTTAGATATATTTATATAGGGAATTAGGGGTGAACGGTTGTGAGAAGTAAGTCTGAAACTGACCTTTTTCAAGAGTATGCTGCGACTCTTGAAAACTCTTTAGAAATAATTACTGGGGAAAAGAGAACTTTCTATACTGTTATAAAGCGAATTATAGACATTATATTTTCATTAATAGGGCTAATAATTACTTTTCCAGGAATTATATTGTTTTCTATTCTGATAAAGCTTGAAACACCTGGACCAGTATTTTTTTTGCAAGAACGTGTAGGGTTAAATGGGAAATATTTTACAATTATAAAGCTTCGTTCAATGGGGGTAGATGCTGAAAAAAATGGAGCAAAATGGGCAGAGAAAAATGATCCCCGAGTAACTAAAGTTGGAGCATTTATTCGAAAAACGCGCATTGATGAAATCCCTCAATTATGGAATGTTTTGATCGGAGAAATGAGCTTAATTGGTCCAAGACCCGAGCGACCAATATTTACTGCAAGGTTTAATGATGAGATTCCTGGTTTTGTAAAACGGCTTAAGGTTAAGCCCGGTATTACCGGATGGGCGCAAATAAATGGTGGATATGAGATTACTCCGAAAGAAAAATTAGCATTAGATTGTTATTATATAAGCAATATTAGTTTGGTATTAGATATCAAAATTATTTTAAAGACAATTATTATTTGTCTAACAGGGAAAGATGCGAGATAGATCTTAGTTAAATGTGTATCTGGAGAGTGTTAAGAGGTTATTCAATAATTCTTTTAGTTAAGATTAGTAACAAATTGATCTTGGATATTTTTGTATGGAGGAACTTATGAAACCCATTAGAGTTTTACATGTAGTTGGTCGAATGGACAGAGGCGGAATTGAAACATTCATTATGAATTTATATCGTAATATTGATAGGGATAAAGTTCAATTCGATTTCTTAGCTCATTATGGTAAAGAGGCAGATTATAATGAAGAAATAAGAAGACTAGGTGGAAAAATTTATGAAATGCCTGTTATTAAATCTACTACAAAAACAAATTATCAAAAAGTGTTTACATATATTAAAGCTTTAAATCAATTTTTTAAAGAGCATAATGAATATACTGTTGTTCATGGTCATATGACAAACACTGCTGCTATTTATATGCCAATAGCGAAAAAACATGGAGTGAAATGTTGTATTGCTCATAGTCATTCGTCACATGGTAAAAAGGGATTGTTAGGAGTTGCCACTAATATTCTACAATTTCCTGTAAAAAGAATTGCTGATGAACACTTTGCTTGTTCAAAAACAGCTGCCAAATGGCTATTTAATGAAAAAGTGGTATCAGAAAACAAAGTTAAAATCATTCCTAATGCTATTGATGCAGAAGTTTATGATTTTAATGAAAATATTAGGAATATTTATAGGGAAGATTTACAATTAGAAAATAAATTTGTCATAGGTCATGTTGGTGCTTTTCGTCATGAAAAAAACCATAACTTTTTAGTAGATGTATTCAATGAAGTTTTAAAAATGGAGCCAGAAAGCGTTCTGGTGTTGGTTGGAGATGGGGCTCTTAAAAGCGATATTGAAAGAAAAATACATAGGCTAAATTTGACTGAGAAGGTAAGGCTACTTGGTTTGAGATCGGATGTTGCAAAAATAATGCAAGCTATGGACATATTTGTTATGCCATCACATTTTGAAGGGCTACCCTTGGTTGGTGTGGAAGCACAAGCAGCTGGCTTGCCATGCATTCTATCTACTGGAGTAACAAATGAAGTGAAAATAACGGATAGGTTAGAGTTTTTGCCTTTATCAGTGGAAGAAAAAATGTGGGCACAAAAAATTGTTGAATATAAAAATCCAAATAAAAGGTATAGTACTAAAGATGAAATAGTAAAGGCAGGATATGATATTAAAGAAATTACCAACCAGTTACAGGATTTTTACTTAAAAAAATATTTGTAAATAGATACTTAAAAAGATACTTTTAAAAATTAGTATGTTAGGTAGGGTACCAAATGAATATTGTTTACGTTGTTTATAGAGAAGATAATACATTAGTTTTTGACTCTCAAGTTTTGGAATATCTAAAATTACTTAGTGGGGATTACAATGTTACTTTAGTTTCATTTCGTAACCATGAGAACATGTTTAAAAAGAAAAATGTCGAAAATAAAATATCTGGGTTCGTTAAAGATTATATAACACTTCCAACTCTACCTCCTTTAGCAAAAACACAGTTAGATATAGATTCAATTAGACTTAAATTGAAATTAGAAAAAAGGTTCAATAAGGATACTCCACTACTTATATTGTGCAGGGGTGACCTTGCAACATATATAGCAAGTAGGGCTTTTAGTAAAGATAAAAATAAAATTATATTATTCGATAACAGAGGCTTGCCTATAGAAGAATTTAATTTTAGAGAAAAAAATACCCTCTTATATAATCTAACAAAAAAGGTGAGAAAAAAAGCTATCCTTTATTCTAAAGATAATTGCGATATTTATTCCTTTGTAACAAATGAGTTAAGGAAATATGTTTTAAAAGAATATAAATATATAGATAATAAAAAGTACTTTATTATACCAACACTTAATTCTAATACCAGTATAGATAATAATAAATTAAATGAAATAAAAAATGATATTAACTATAATTCCAATAACTTTTACGTTATTTATATTGGGTCAGTTGCAGCATGGCAAAACAGCCATAAAATTATTGAAGTTTTTTCTACAATAAAGCAACAAATTGCTAATGCTAAATTGCTAATATTAACAAATGGGAAAATAACTATAACAGAAACAGTGGAAAAAGACGTTATGGACTCAATAATAATAAAATCTGTTAAACACGATTTGGTTAAATATTACTTAGAAATTAGCAACTTAGGTCTGGTTTTACGAGATAATAACGTAGTTAATAAAGTTGCAGCGCCTACTAAAATTGCGGAGTATTTAAGTAATAGTCTTCCAATTCTATATAGTGGAAAAATCGGTGTTATTGAAGACTTAAAAAAATTAAACGAAAGTTACGGCCTAATAAACCTTGAAAATAATGATTGGATAGATAAAGTTAAGAGTTTCTATTCAAGCGAGCAAACTTCTGAAATAAAAAAAATGTACGAGCCATATTTTAATATGGAAAGAAATCAAAAAAGTTTAATTGACGAAATTAAAAAGGATTTTAAATTAAGTTAATATAGGCTTAAGTAAGATAAAGGAGATGTAAAAGTTAAAATTGATAACAAGTAAAATATTATATCAATATAAACATGCAAGAAAAAAGTATACGAATTATGAACTATTAAAAAAAGTCACCAAAAAAGTTTATGAAAAGTCTTTTCATTCTATAAAGGGGAAAATCATAATAAAGTATCCTATTAATTTGAATGAAAATATGTTTGAAGATTTTGTTCCCACATGTAAATTTTTCTTTAACCCAGAAGACAGAGAAAAATATCTATTTTATCTTAATGAATTCGCTCTTAAAGATGAAGTTATTACTCAAGCCAGAGATATATGCCAGCATAAATTTAATATTTTAGGCAGCGGAAAAACCTTTTTAGGAGATAAAATAAATTGGCATAAAGATTTTAAGTCAGGATTCGTTTGGCCTAAAAAGTATTATAAAAATATAACTACGGTGGATCTTTCAAATGATGCTGACGTTAAAATTCCTTGGGAATTATCAAGGTTTCAACATATTCCCACTCTAGGCCAAGCCTATTGGTTAACCAATGATGAAAAATTTGCAATTGAATATAGGGACCAGATAGAGAATTGGATTGATGAGAACCCAATTGCAATAGGGGTTAATTGGACTTGTACAATGGATGTTTCTATTCGAGCAGTAAATTGGATAATTGGTTATTACTATTTCAAAAATTCAAAGTCTTTAAGCTCATCCTTTTGGAAAAGGTATTTTAAAAATTTATATTTAACCGGAAAATTTATTAATGAAAATCTTGAGAATTACATTAATGGTCATGGAAACAACCATTATTTATCAAACTTAGTAGGGTTAGTTTGGTTAGGATTATTTTTCAACAATTTTAATAACAGAACAATAAAATGGCTTGATAAAGGAATAAAAGAGGTTATAAAAGAGATGAAATATCAGGTGAATCCTGAAGGTACTAATTTTGAAGCTTCTATTCCATATCATAGACTAGTCACTGAGTTTTTTTTGAGTACAACAATATTAGCAGAAAAAAATAACATTTCATTCCCTAGTGATTACAAAGAAAGACTTGAAAGAATGTGTGAATTTATTATGTATTACACCAAAAACAATGGTTTAGCACCACAAGTTGGTGATGCAGATGATGGAAGATTGCACATTTTTACACACTACGGAACTGAGGACAAAAGAGATCACAGACATATTCTGGGAATTGGTGGGGAATATTTTCACAGAGATGATTTTAGGTATTTTTCATCTATGGAAATAATGGATGCTATTTGGCTAATAGGAGATTTTAAGAAAACTGAATACCAAGATCAAGGAAAATTACAAATTAAAGCCTACAACGAAATGGGATACTACATTATTAAGGATAAAGGGTTTTACCTTCTTATTAGATGTGGAAACGTTGGTCAAGACGGTATCGGTGGCCACGCCCACAATGACCAATTAAGCTTTGATCTTCAAATTAATGGAAAAGATATTTTTATTGATCCTGGTACCTATGTTTATACGTCAGATTTTAAAGAAAGAAATCGTTATAGAAGTACAGCAAATCATAACACATTACAAGTACAAGAAGAAGAACAGAATTTAATTGAGGAAAAGCAATTATTTAGATTATTTGACAGGACAAATTCTAGGGTTATTACCTTTCAGCAAACATCTAAAGAAGTTATTTTTATTGGTGAGCACCAAGGTTTTATGACAAAATACGGCATAGTTCATAAGCGGGAAATAACATATGATTTTATTAATAGAAGATTAAGTATAATCGATACAATAAATAAGCCAATAGAGTCTAAACTGAATTGGATATTATCAAGTGATTTGCCATTTACTCAATTAGATGAAAAAAGGTTACTTTTAAATAAAAGTATCAACGTATTCTTTGGAAATAAGATTGATTTAAAAGTGTCTAATGTATCTCCTCATTATGGGGAACAGGTGAAGAGCACAAAAGTGATTGTTAAAATGGAGAAAAGTAACACTACAATTATTGACTTTTAATTTAGAAAAATGTTGTATTTAATACTTAAAGTCCTTCTATGTTATTAGAGTAACAATTAATTTTAAAAAAAAGAGGAATTTGTAATGAAGATTAATAAAGCTTTCACAAAAAGTAAATTACTTATCATTGGGCCTTACCCACCTCCGATTGGAGGAATATCCATTCATATAAAAAGAAGTATTAATTTTCTAATTCAAAAGAATTTTAATGACTTTTCTGTACTTGATGATAGTGGCTCTAGTGATAATAAATGTAATAATGTATATTCAGGCCATAAAATATTTCTATTACTAACATTGTTGTTCAAATGTAAAAATAGCTTAATACATTATCATTCACATAATTGGATTATAAGGTTCATTTTAATAATTATTGCAAAATTCCACAGATCAAAGGTCTGTTTTACATTTCATAGTTTTAGAGATAATATTGAGAGCTTTAATGTATTAAAAAGGTTAATTGTTAAGTATGTACTAAATCATGGGGACCACTTCATTGCAGTAAGTAAGAATGAAAAGGAAAAATTAATTAAATATGGATGTGATAATGATAAAGTATCAGTTATTCCTGCATTTATTAACCCCTCTGTTGAAAAAGAAGAAGAAGATTTAATCCCAAGCGAGGTAGAGGATTTTATAAAAAGACATAAGATCATTATTACTGCCAATGCATCAGGATTAAGGTTTTTTAATAATGAAGATTTATACGGTATTGATATGTGCATAGAATTAATGATCTCGTTGAAAAGAAAACTTGGAAACAAAGTTGGTTTTATCTTTTTATTACCTCAAATAGATAACGAAGAGTACTTTGAAAAATTGTGTTTAAAAATAGAGGAAGGAGACATTGCTAACAACTTTTTATTTATAACTAAAAAGATACCAATGTTTCCTATTATTGAAAAATCAACTATGTTCTTAAGGCCTACCAATTCAGATGGAGACGCCATATCTATCAGGGAGTCATTATATTTTAAAGTTCCTGCTATAGCAAGTGATGTTGTTAAAAGAGCAGAGGGCACTATAATATTTAAAAATAGGGATCAACAAGATTTAGAAACCAAAGTATTAGATGTAATTAACAATTTTCAAAATTATAAAGATGGAATTATTATAAGTAATTCAAAAGATTATGCTGAGGAATTATTTCAACTTTATGAAGCTTTAATTAAATAGAATTATTGAGGTAAATATTTAAACTTAAGATTGGTTATTTACAGCGAAACCTCTATTTTATCTAAGCTTTATGAAACAGTGAGGAGTGCACAATTTTGAGAGAGAAAAATTTGTATTTGTCTATTAGGTTTTTTATTTTATGTGGTATTACCCTCACTTTCTATTATGTATTTTTTGATAGAGTTAATATCGATTTATTAAATACATTGGCTATTTTTGCTTTTATATCATTAACAATAAACTTATTTTATGCTTTTAAAAATGTAGGAAATAATATTGTATTTTTCACATTTCAAATAACCTTTTTTACATTTTTAATTGGAGAGGTGTTCTTTGATCTTCTAAATTATAAATTTATTAATTTGAATGGATTACCACCAGAAGCATATGAACATTCATTGTTATCAATAATCATAAGTTTATGGTTTCTCTTAATTGGTCATTATTTTGTAAAAAGAAAAATAAGAAAAACCTTTATAGATAATTATAATTTAATTTCTAAAGATAGTATTAACATAAAAAAAATTCGAATCATAAGCGGAATGCTTTATCTAATATGCTTTATCGCACAAGCCGTTATTTTAAAAGAGAAATCTACTTTTGTTTCAACTAATGGATATATAGATTATTACTCAAACTATACTAGTAACTTACCATTTATATTTTCTGGGCTGGCATCTATCTACTATATTAGTTTATATGTATTCCTTTCAACTTTACCTTCTAAAAAAACAGCGTATCCTGTAATAGGCATGAGTATTTTTAATGCCATTTTATCTTTAGAATTTGGTCAACGTAATGGTTTTGTACTTGATATTCTTATAATTATAATATATTTAACTCTTCGAAATAGAATTGTTAAGAAAGAAAAGTCCAAGGATTATTGGATTACAAAAAAGCAAGTATTTATCATTATATGTTTATTACCGATAGTTATTTCAATTTTATTCAATATTGGCAACGAACGTCTTGGTAAAGCAGGACCTAATCTCAGCACTTTGGAAAAAGTACAGGAATTTTTTACAACACAAGGTGGTTCTATACAAGTTATAGCATATGGATATGAATATAAGGATAAAATGCCCCAAAAGGATACAATTTACACTGTAGGTCCTTTAACCACCTATTTTAGTCAAAATATCGTTAGTCGCACTATTTTTGGTTTTGAAGATTTAGATAAAAACCTATTGGATAAAGCAACAAAAGCTTCTCTTTACTCACCAGCTTTATCATACCTATTATTTCCAGATGGTTATTTACAAGGAAAAGGTATGGGTTCTTCATATATAGCTGAGCTCTATCAAGATTTTAGTTATTTAGGGATAGCTATAGGGAGTCTCTTTTTAGGGATTATTTTAGGAGTTTGTGATGGGTTCCCCGTGAGAAGGTGGTGGTCTTTTGCATTATTGCTATTTGTGACAAAAGAAATCATATATTTACCTCGCGCTGGTGCATTAGAGTGGTTATCTCAAGTTTTTTCTTTACCTAACTTTTTGGCATTAATTTTTATTGGTTTTATGGCACATATATTAAAATCTACTAAAGTGACAGATCGAGAAATTAATTATACTTCGAAGTTAAATGTTTAATAGAAAACATTTAATTATAAATTACAATTTCCCTGAATTTTGTATTTAAAGTATGCCTAATTTTTTATTTTAATGAATTGTTTGCTATTGTTGTAGTTTATCTGAAATGAAATCCTTGGGAGGAATTATAAATGAAAAAAATTTGCGTGGTTGGATTAGGATATATTGGGCTACCAACAGCAGCTATGTTTGCAAAATCTGGTTATCAAGTTGTCGGGGTGGATATTAACGAAAAAGCAGTTAATCTCTTAAATCAGGGACAAATTCATATTGAAGAAATTGGGCTTGGTGAACTAGTAAAAATGGTTGTTGATGTTGGGAGGTTGAAAGGCTCAGTAACACCGGAGCATTCAGACATTTTTATTATTTCTGTCCCTACTCCAAATTACCCTGACCATACTGCTAATCTAGAGTATGTTAAATCTGCTACAGAGAGTATTTTACCGTATCTTAAAGAAGGTAATCTAGTAATTGTTGAATCTACAATTCCTCCAAGAACTATAGATGATTTTGTTGCACCAATAATTCAGACTAGAGGCTGGAAGGTGGGCGAAGAAATTTATCTAGCTCATTGTCCAGAAAGAGTTTTACCTGGACGAATTTTAATTGAATTAGTAGAAAATATTCGTATCATTGGCGGAATTAATAAGGTTTCAGCAATAAAAGCGGCTGAGGTATATGGGTCATTTGTAACAGGGGATATTATTACAACCAGTACTCTAACTGCAGAAATGTCAAAACTTATGGAAAATACTTTTCGTGATGTTAACATTGCCTTAGCAAATGAATTGGCTAAAATATCTGACAAACTAGGAATTAATGCTTTAGAAGTAATAGAATTATCAAATAAACACCCAAGGGTCAATT
>Ga0209463_1002382_pt1 | contig 10409 bp, 9 predicted proteins | sample AgamicMgSfrz_FD_187169 | JGI IMG/M metagenome (GOLD analysis project Ga0209463, IMG submission 187169) | Agave microbial communities from Guanajuato, Mexico - Mg.Sf.rz (SPAdes) (version 2) | ecosystem: Host-associated > Plants > Phyllosphere > Phylloplane/Leaf | place: Guanajuato, Mexico... | reverse complement strand
CTGTCACAATTGCATCACATCCAGCTTTTTTCATTTCTAGCATTTCCTCTTTTTTATTCACTGTGTAAGGCCGGACTTTAAGACCTTCTTTATGAGCTGCTTTAACAACAACTTCTGTAACGTTCCTACTATTTGGATGAAGACCATCACTTCCTAGATGTTTTGCATAGTGCCATGGTTCAAAAAGTTTATGTGAATACAAAACAGCTGTTTCAAAACGAGAGTCATAGCTAAGTACGCGTGCCAAACTATTATGATTAAAAGAAGAAAAAACAATTCGATCTTTCAATCCATATTGATGAACTAAATCAATCACTTTCCACTCTAAAAGCGGATATTCAATGACATTATTTTTTAATTCAATATTTATAAAAAACGTTTCTTCCTTTGCCCATTCAAATACTTCAGGCAGTGATGGAACCATACATTTATTATGCTCTTTAAACTTATATTTTGCATTTAACTTGCGAATATCTTTGTAAGTGAGTTCCCCTATGTATCCTTTGCCATCTGTTGTTCTGTCTACTGTTTCATCATGAATAACAATAATTTCCCCGTCTTGTGAAAGATGAACATCAAGTTCAATTCCACTTGCACCTTCTTCAATTGCTCGTTGAAATGAAACCATTGTATTCTCAGGACATGTTCCTGCTGCACCACGGTGGCCGATAATTTCCATACTTCTCACTCCCTTAAGTTTTTGCATATTCTGTACGCTTTTACTTTACATGATTTTCAGTAAAGTAAATGTTCTACTGCTAGAAGCATTCCTTTCCCGCTCACACAAAAAAGCTAACCACAAGTAAGTGGTTAGCTTTTTTCATTAGTTATAGAAAGAAACTCGTTCTGCTAATGGTTTGAACGTTTTCTCACCTGGTGCGCTAGTTGGCTTCCCAAACGGCATTTGTGCAATTAATTTACAATTTCCTTGTACATTCCATTCATTCTTCACTTCTTCATCAATCAATGGATTGTAGTGTTGAAGAGATGCTCCGTATCCTTCTACTTCCAGTGCTGTCCAAATGACGTGTTGCAACATCCCACTTGATTGTAAAGACCAGAGCGGGAAGTTTTCTGCATATGACGGGAACTGTTCCTGAAGTGATTGGACAACATCCATGTTTTCAAAAAACAACACAGTCCCATAACCGCTTTTAAATGCATTCATTTTATTTTCTGTTTCGCTAAAAGCATCTTCTGGCACAATTTTACGAAGCGTTTCTTTCGTAATGTCCCAAAGTTTTTTATGGCTTTCCCCTGTTAATACGACAACAGATGCACTTTGTGAATTAAAAGAAGATGGTGTATGTTTTACAGCATGTTCAATAACTTCTTTTAACCTTTCATCTGAGATAACTTTCTCATTGCTAATTCCGTAGATTGAACGTCGACTTTCTACAGCCTCATAAAAGTTAGTTCCTTTTGTTTCTTCTTGATCACTTCCGAACACTTTTTGTAAAAATCCCATTATTTCTCCTCCTTATATCAGAAAACTAATTTTATTTTATTTCCACTCTCGTCTTCGGCTGTAAATACATCATCTTGTTCTTTTACATGGAACCCAAGAGAAATTAATCTTTCAATCGCTTTGTCTCTTTGCTCTTTCGTATCGTAAAAAAGAGCGAATGATTTTAAACCTACATGTTCAGGTTTTGGATTCTTAGCATCCTTACCTGCCCAAACGTTAACTCCAATATGATGATGATAGCGATGAAAAGAAAGAAAAAGCGCATGCCCTCCGTAATTCGTTACAATATCAAGACCTAAACCTTCTTTATAAAACTTCTCTGCTTCTTCAAGATTACGAACATGAAGGTGGATATGTCCAATAAGAGTTTTATGCGGGAGACCTTTCCACTCTTCATCCTTTGGAAGCTCATTTAAAAGATTTTGTCCATCAAGTGGTTTTGTATCCATTACAACTTCATTATTTTGCCACTTCCATGTTGATGAATCACGATCAGCATATACTTCAATTCCGTTTCCATCTGGATCTGATAAATAAAGTGCTTCACTTACAAGGTGGTCAGATGCGCCAAGCTCAATGCCTTGTTTCAAAAAGTGCTTCAGAATTGAAGCTAAGTACACGCGTTCTGGTAATAAAATAGCAAAGTGATAAAGCCCTGTTGTTTTTCCTTGCTTTGGACTATAGTGTTCAAGCTCTTTTAAAGAAAGCAAACTTGTTTCACCATCTGCTGTAAGAAAAACTTCTTTCTCTGTTTTTTCCAATACAGAAAAACCAATCACTTTTTTATAGAAAGAAATGGATCGTTCTAAATTTTCAACTTTAAGTTCCACATGTTGAATTGGATAGCTTTGAAATTTCATTTTTATTTTTCCTTCTTTGCCCACAAATTTTCAAGTGAGAATGCTGTATTTTTAACAATTGCTAGATGAACAGCTATAACAAGTAATGCTAGGTCAACTTCATATCCACCAACAAAGCCTGCTGATAGTTTAACTTTTAGAATAGCTCCTGCTAAAACGAAAAAGAATAAAGCTGCAATAATACGGGTTCCAACACCTAGAACCATAAGTATCCCACCAACTAATTCAATTGTTGCTACAACGTAAGCAGAGAATCCTGGAAAACCGACACTTTCAAAGAAAGCAACCGTATTTTCAATTCCTCCCTGAAATTTTTGAAGCCCATGAATAAAAAATGTAATTCCTAAAAACACACGCAAAAGTGCTGAACCTATTCTATATCCTGTCATTATACTTTCTCCTTTTCTCTGTTTGTTAGTAACTTACTTTATGTAAGTTATTATATTTTTGTTATTAATTAATGTCAAGTAACTTTTTGAGTCAAAATCATTTAATTATTCATTTTAATGATTATAATAGAAGGTAGGGAGTGATACATTTGGATAGATCATTAATTTGCCCACGTTTCGAAAAAGCTATGAGCATATTAAGTCAAAGATGGACTGGATTAGTTATTTATCAACTTCTAACAGGTCCACAGCGCTTTTGTCATATTGAATCATCTATTGGAATTAGTGGTCGCGTGCTGTCTGAACGCTTAAAAGATCTTGAACATGAAGGAATTGTAAAACGCGAAGTGTTTCCTGAGACACCCGTGAGAATTGAATATTCCTTAACGGAAAAAGGAGCAGCACTAGAACCGCTTATGAATGAAATTGAGAAGTGGTCACAGAACTGGTTAGAAGCGCAAAACTAAATTACAAAAAAAAGACCAATGACTAATCATTGGTCTTTTTTGCGCCAAAAAGGTCTAACCCTTTCAACTTGCTTTATGCTCAAGGCGTAATTTATCTGCTACCATTGCGATAAATTCGCTATTTGTTGGTTTTGCTTTACTCATGCTTACTGTATAGCCAAAAAGCGAAGAGATCGATTCAATATTCCCTCTGCTCCACGCAACTTCAATTGCATGACGAATAGCACGCTCAACGCGACTTGCTGTTGTGTTATATTTTTTAGCAATGTCTGGATATAAAACTTTTGTAATAGAGCCAAGCAGCTCAATATCTCTATATACCATTGCAATAGCTTCTCGTAAGTACATATATCCTTTAATATGAGCAGGTACGCCAATTTCATGGATAATGCTTGTAATATTTGCATCTAAGTTATTGCTCTTATTTTCTCGTTGCACTTTAATTGCTGAATTTTGTGGGCGAGTTGTAAAAGTTGGCGCTTTTCCGCTCACTTGGCGGATATTGTTGACGAGGTTCTCCATATCGAACGGTTTAAGGATGAAGTATGCAGCACCTAAGTCAACGGCTTTCTTTGTTACATCTTCTTGTCCGAACGCAGTTAACATGATGACATTAGGTGTTTTCTCAAGCTCCATCTCTCTCAATTTTGTTAATACCGCTATCCCGTCTAAATGGGGCATAATAATATCTAATAGCAACACATCAGGTTTTTGCTCTTTGACTAACGAAAGGCACTCTTGGCCATTATAAGCAGCCCCTACAACTTCAATATCTTCTTGCGTTGAGAGGTAATCTTCTAATAAGCTCACGAGTTCACGGTTATCATCAACTAAGCAAACCTTAATCTTTTTCAATATAACTCCTCCTCGATCCCATATAATAAGCTACTGTGTCGATAGGTCTCTAAACTTATTCTAAATGAACAATTCGACAATGCAAGACCATTTCCTTTTATTTTTTGGATAAAAGGTGATTCCTTCCACCATTTTAACAAAAATACCGTTATATTGATAAGAAATGTCAGCACTTTAAACAATATGACAAAGGTCAAAAAGTTTCTGTTTAGAAAAGAAGAAATGACAAAAAAGACGAACTATAATTAGCTCGCCTTTTGTCGTGGATGTTCATAAATGTCTATTCCTGCTTCGTTTAGCATCCATTCAATATGGACCCCGTATCCTGATGTTGAATCGTTAACAAAAACGTGAGTAACAGCCCCAACTAAGCGACCATCTTGAATAATTGGGCTTCCGCTCATGCCCTGTACAATTCCTCCCGTTTTCTCGAGAAGTTTTGGATCTGTTACTTTAATTACCATTCCTTTTGTTGCTGGAAACTTCTGATCAACTGTACTTACAATTTCGACACTAAACTCTTCTACTTTATTCTCTTCAATTACAGTTAAGATTTTAGCTGGCCCCTTTTTCACTTGATGTGAAAGCGCAATAGGAAGGGGGGTGTTCACAATGTTGTTTTCTACTTGTTCCGTTAACTTCCCGTAAATACCAAACGGACTGTTGCGCGTAATGTCACCAATTACAGAACGTTCTGAAGAAAAACGAGCAAGCTTCTCTCCAGGAGCTCCGTCACTTCCTTTTTCAATCGACGTGACCGTTGACTTCATAATTTGTCCATCTTTCACAACAATCGGCTTTTTCGTATCCATATCCGAAATCACATGACCAAGAGCTCCATATTTTTTCGAATTTGGCTCAAAAAAAGTCATCGTACCAATACCAGCTGCTGAATCACGAATATAGAGTCCAATTCGATAAGCATAATCTCCCTTATCCTTCAATGGATAAAGTTTTGTTTTAATACTTTGGTCATCACGAGTAACTGTGATGTTAAGTGGATCTCCACTTTTTCCTGCTTGTTTGATAAACGGCGTTACATCACTCATTTTCTCAATGTTTTTCCCGTTGATCTCAGTAATCATATCTCCAACTTGGATTCCTGCAATTTCACCTGGAGATTTTTTTCCTTCTTTTGTATCAACTTGATGATATCCAACAACAAGGACACCTTTAGAGTTAAGTTTTACTCCAATCGATTGTCCTCCTGGATATACTTTAAAATCAGGAAGAACTTTTACATCAACTTCTTTCGCTGGAAAAGCACCTGCTTGGACAACGAGTTTGCTTTCTCCAACATCATTACCACTAACTTGCCATGTTGAACTTTCTTTTTCAGGTTCTACTGAAACATTTGGCTGATTTGATGACACTTGCTGAGCGGACTGAATGGGCAACGTTTGATTTTCAAAAAGGATGATGTTTGTTGGGATTTTTACATAATGCTGCACACTTGGTATAAAACCTATTACGATGAGCGAAACAAGGAGAATTGTTCCTATCCATTTTCTATATCTATCCATTGAACATTTCACTCTCCTCGCTTCCTGCCACACACTTCTTCGTTGAATAAATAAGCACCTGAGATTGTAAAATGAAGCTTTTGCTTATGTCTTTAATGTTACCTTCTTTGCGCACAATTATAACTACGAAAAACGAGAAAAAGTAGGGAGAATTTGTCTCCCTACTTTTTCAACTGATGCGCAAGCTCAAGCAGCTCTTTTGCATGTTCTTTTGTTAAATCTGTCACTTCAACTCCTGCGATCATACGGCCAATTTCAATAATTTTTTCATTAGAGCTAAGCGGTGTGACGCTTGTTTGCGTTCTATCGTTCACAGACTTTTTAGCAATAAATAAGTGCGTATCAGCCATCGCGGCAACCTGTGGCAGATGAGAAATACAGAAAACTTGTGAACCCGTTGAGATTTGGTAAATCTTCTCTCCAATAGCTTGAGCAACTCGCCCACTTACTCCTGTGTCTACTTCATCAAAAATAATAGATGTCACACCTTGATGATGTGAGAAAATACTTTTAAGTGCGAGCATAATTCTAGAAAGCTCTCCTCCTGATGCTACTTTTGATAAAGGCTTCAACGGTTCGCCAGGGTTTGTTGAGATATAAAACTCCACATGATCAATTCCGCTTTTCGTAAACTTTACATCTTTTTCACTAACAGGCGCTTCTTCTCCACGTTTAGCAAACTGAATTTTAAATACGGTTTTAGCCATATAAAGAGCTTGAAGCTCATGATGAATCTTTTCTGTTAGCTCTTCAGCCAGCTTTTGTCGAATATGAGAAACATTTTTCGCTTCTTTAAAAAGTTCACTCATCACTGCCTCAAGCTGTTTTTCAATTTTAGAAATGTGCGTATCTCTATTTTGAATCGTATCAATTTCTTCTTCAATAGCATCAGCATACTCTAAAATCTCTTCCACAGATTGTCCGTACTTTCTCTTTAAGTGATTGATCTCATTTAATCTAGCTTCAATAATATCAAGCCGATTTGGATCAAATTCTAAAGCATCAAGCTGTTGACGAATGCTATATGAGACGTCTTCAAGTTGATAAAAACAGTTTGACACTGTTTCTGAAATTTCTTTATAGTCATCCTCTAGGTCAGCAATCTCACCTGTGTTGTTCATTGCAACAGATACTAAATCAAGCCCTCTTTGTTCCCCGTGCAAAGCATAATAAGCATCTCTGAGCGAGCTATAAATCTTTTCATAGTTAGAAATTTTAATTTTCTCTTCAAAAAGATTCTCATCTTCTTTTGGTACAAGTTCAGCTGTTTTAATTTCATTGAGCTGAAACTGAATTAAATCTAGCCTGTGAGCCCTTTGCTGCTCATTTTCTGTTAGCTTTTCCATTTGTTTTTTCAGACTTATGTATTCATCATAAAGCGAACCGTACAACCCTAGCGCTTTTTCAATAGTCGAACCACCATATTGATCAAGCAATGTTAAGTGTCGATCACCATTCATAAGGTCTTGATGTTCATGCTGCCCGTGAATATCAACAAGCGTTCCACCGACTTCACGTAAAATCGCAAGTGTCACAAGCTTTCCGTTAATGCGACAAATGCTTTTTCCGCTCGCTGTAATCGAGCGCCTTAGCACAATCATCTCATCCTCCACTTCAATTCCAAGCGACTCTGCTTTTTCAAAGCAGGGATGGCTTTTTTCAATTAAAAACAGCCCTTCTATTTCTGCTCGATCCGTACCGTGTCGAACAAATTCAGCAGAGCCTCGTCCTCCAACAAGTAAATGAATCGCATCAATAATAATAGACTTTCCAGCCCCTGTCTCCCCTGTTAAAACAGTTAATCCTTTTTCAAATGAAAGAGATAGGCTTTCGATAATTGCAAAGTTTTTAATCGATAGTTCGGCTAACACTCCTACTCACATCCCTACAGCATTTCTAAAAAGCGATTTGAAATCGTTTTGGCTTCCTCAGACGTTCTACATATAATTAAACACGTATCGTCTCCACAAATTGTTCCTAAAATTTCTTCCCAATCTAAGTGATCAATAAGAGCTCCGACTACGTTTGCATTACCTGGCAACATTTTCATAACAAGTAAATTCTCAGCTGCATCAATTTTTATAAATGCATCTGTAAGAGCACGCTTTAATTTTTGAAGAGGATTAAAACGCTGGTCAGCTGGTAAGCTATATTTGTAGCGCCCATCAAGCATTGGCACTTTTACAAGATGAAGTTCTTTAATATCACGGGAAACTGTTGCTTGTGTAACATTAAAGCCTAAGCTTTTTAAAATATCGACTAAATCATCCTGTGTTTCAATATCGTTATTTGCAATAACTTCTCTAATTTTAATATGTCGCTGTCCTTTATTCATCATTTACACCTCACATAATCTTTGAATTTGAATTATAGCTATGTATAAGAAAAAGTTTTCTTGTTTTTTATAAGCTCTCCCTTTTTCACAAAACAATGTATGTAATACTATGTTAGCTAATTATCGCAGCTTAGACAACTTATAAAGCAAGCCATGACAAACTTTAAGCGGCGCTATAAAAAGCACCGCTTAATTTATTACCCTTTTTTTAAAGCCGCATGCGCTTGTGTTACGGCTTGTTCTATTGTTGTTTCAGAAAAAGTTTCGCCAACTTCTTTTTCCCCACTCCACTTTAGATGAAGAAGAAATTCAATATTTCCATCTCCCCCTGTAATTGGAGAATACGTTAAAGAAGCAATATCATATCCTTCACGAAGAACAAATGTACAAATTTCTTGGAGTACATCTTCATGTACAGCTCGATCTCTGACAATTCCTTTTTTCCCAACTTGCTCACGTCCTGCTTCAAACTGTGGTTTCACAAGAGCAACAACATCACTATTTGGGACAAGTAATGTTTTAAGAACCGGAAAAATTAATTTTAAAGAAATAAAAGAAACGTCAATAGAAGCAAATTGCGGCATTCCAAACTGTAGCTGATCTGGTGTTACATAGCGGAAATTTGTTCTTTCCATCACAACTACACGCTCATCTTGACGCATTTTCCATGCAAGCTGATTATATCCCACATCAAGCGCATAAGAAAGCTGTGCTCCATTTTGAAGAGCGCAATCTGTAAAGCCCCCTGTTGATGCTCCGATATCTAACATAATTTTATCTTTTACAGTAAGATTAAATTCCTTAAGTGCCTTTTCGAGTTTAAATCCTCCTCTGCTTACATAAGGCATTACTTTTCCTTTTACAGTAAGAGGTGTATCAACTGAAATTTTTTCTCCAGGTTTATCTAATCTTTGTTCATTTGTATATACGAGACCTGCCATGACAGTGCGTTTAGCTTTTTCACGTGTTTCCACTAAGCCACGCTCCACCAATAACACATCTACACGTTCTTTTTTCGTCACCTTGCTTCAAGTCCTTTAGTCTTTTTTACGTTCACACGCTTTTGCAAACGAGTTACAACATGTTCAGTTGTAAACTCAATTTCTTCTAGAAGGCGATCAACGCTTCCATGCTCAACAAAGTAGTCTGGAATTCCCATGCGATCAACAAGTGAACTATCATATCCGTGATCTGAAGCAAACTCTAATACAGCACTTCCAAATCCACCTTCTAAAACAGCTTCTTCAATCGTCATAATCGGCTTGTTTTCTTTAAAAAGCTCATGAAGCATCTTATGATCAAGCGGCTTAATAAAACGAGCGTTTACAATCTTAACAGATATGCCGTTCTTCGCCATCTTTTCACGCGCTTCCATTGCCATCTCAATTGAAGGACCAAATGTTAAAATTGTGGCATCATGCCCTTCTTTTAACACTTCCCACGTTCCAATCGGAATTGTTTTTAGTTCTTTATCCATTGGAACACCAAGTCCATTTCCACGTGGATAACGTATTGCAATTGGACCATCGTTATATTGAAGAGCCGTGTACACTAAATGCTGCCCTTCATTTTCATCTTTCGGCATCATCATAACCATGTTTGGAATATGGCGCATAAAGGCAATGTCAAATACGCCTTGATGTGTTTCACCATCAGCTCCAACAAGACCTGCTCGATCAATACCAAAGAAAACGTTCAAGTTTTGACGACATACGTCATGCACAACTTGGTCATATGCACGCTGTAAAAATGTTGAATAGATAGCTAAAAACGGTTTCATGTCTTGTGTAGCAAGTCCTGCTGCTACAGTTGTGGCATGTTGTTCAGCAATCCCTACATCATACATGCGCTCTGGAAATTCTTTTTGAAAAGCTTCAAGCTTTGAGCCTACAGGCATAGCTGGTGTTATCGCAACAACTCTGTCATCTTCACGCGCTACTTTTTGAACAGTATCACTGATAACTTTACTCCAAGCTGGAGGCGTGTCTTTTGGTTTAATGAAATCACCTGATTCAATCTTGTAAGGACCTGTACCATGCCATGTTCCAATTTTATCGCTTTCAGCAGGCAAGTACCCTTTTCCTTTTTTCGTTAAAACATGCACAAGGATAGGACCTTTTGTTTTTTTAGCATAGCGAAGATTATCGAACAGTTCCTCATAGTTGTGCCCATCAACAGGACCAAGATATGTGAAACCAAGTTCTTCAAAGAACATGCCCGATACAAACATATACTTTAGACCATCTTTTACACGTTCAGCTGTTGAAGCTAAACGTCCTCCAACAGATGGAACTTTTTTAAGTAAAAACTCAAGCTCATCTTTAACCCAATGATATTTGCCAGCTGTGCGTAAACGACCTAGCACATTATGCAGGGCACCAACGTTTGGGGCAATAGACATTTCATTGTCATTTAAAATAACGATCATGTCTTTTTGCTCATGTCCAATGTGGTTTAAAGCTTCCAAGGCCATTCCACCTGTTAAAGCTCCATCACCAGTAATCGGAATAAT
>Ga0209463_1002381_pt1 | contig 10410 bp, 7 predicted proteins | sample AgamicMgSfrz_FD_187169 | JGI IMG/M metagenome (GOLD analysis project Ga0209463, IMG submission 187169) | Agave microbial communities from Guanajuato, Mexico - Mg.Sf.rz (SPAdes) (version 2) | ecosystem: Host-associated > Plants > Phyllosphere > Phylloplane/Leaf | place: Guanajuato, Mexico... | reverse complement strand
TTGATAACGGCCCGCTGTTCCGCGATCTGAACCTGCTGCTGGAAGTGGGCGAAAAGCTGGCGGTGCTGGGGACCAACGGCGTGGGTAAAACGACGCTGCTGAAAACGCTGGTGGGCGCTTTGCAGCCGGATAACGGCACGGTGAAATGGTCTGAAAACGTCCGTATCGGCTATTACGCCCAGGATCACGCGGAAGAGTTTGATAACGATCTCAGCGTCTTCGACTGGATGAGCCAGTGGAAACAGGAAGGCGACGATGAGCAGGCGGTACGCAGCGTGCTGGGTCGTCTGCTGTTCAGCCAGGATGAGATTAAAAAGCCGGCGAAGGTACTGTCCGGCGGCGAGAAGGGCCGTATGCTGTTCGGCAAGCTGATGATGGAACGTCCGAATATTTTGATTATGGATGAGCCGACCAACCACCTGGATATGGAATCGATCGAGTCGTTGAATATGGCGCTGGAAATCTATCCGGGCACGCTGATTTTCGTCTCGCACGACCGTGAGTTTGTCAGCTCGCTGGCGACGCGCGTGCTGGAAATTACGCCGGAGAAAGTGATCGACTTCAGCGGCAGCTATGAGGATTACCTGCTCAGCAAGGGCGTGCAGTAACCGCTCAGCTGGGCAATGAGCAGCAAAGACGCAGTAACCGCTAAGCTGGGCAATGAGCAGCAAAGGCGCAGTAACCGCTAAGCTGGGCAGTGAGCAGCAAAGGCGCAGTAACAGCTAAGCTGGGCAGTGAGCAGCAAAGGCGCAGTAACAGCTAAGCTGGGCAATGAGCAGCAAAGGCGCAGTAACAGCTAAGCTGGGCAATGAGCAGCAAAGACGCAGTAATCAGCTCAGGCGTACAGCTGACGCCAGTAACAGGGCCGCCGTTTCGGCGGCCTTAATCTGTCGCTATCGACGGCGGCATATTGCTGACCCACACCTGATTTTTCCCCCGATGTTTTGCCTGATAGAGCGCGGCATCCGCCCGATCGATAAATTCCGACGGCGAGGCGCCGGCAAACACGCGTGGCTGCCAGTGCATGCCAATACTGATGGTCACGATCTTTTCCGCCACGCTGCTCTGTTCGTGCGGCAAGGCTAAATCCGCGACGGCGCGTACCGCCTGCAGCGCATACAGATGTGCCTCCGGCTGCGTTTTATCCGCCAGCACCACCATAAACTCCTCGCCGCCGTAACGGGCGACCAAATCTTTGCTATGGCTCGGCAGCCGCTTCAGACACCCCGCGATGCGCCGCAAACATTCATCGCCCGCCAGATGTCCGTAACGGTCGTTATAGGCCTTAAAAGAATCGACATCGATCAGCAAAATCGTCAGCGGCGAACGCAGCTTCACCGCCCGCTCCATCGCTCTGGGTAAAAACCAGTCAAGCTGCCGACGGTTTGCCAGCCCGGTCAGCCCGTCCACCAGCGCCAGCCCCTGCAACGTGCGATTCATATTGGTCAGCTGGTCGCGCACCGCCGTTAACTCCAGCTGATTACGCAAATTGAGCTGAATATGATGCAGAACGATAAATCCCAGCAGGAACAGCAGTCCCAGCAGCACCAGGTTCAGCAGCACAAAGCCGATGGAATCGGCGATCCACGCCTGGCGGATCTCCTGCAAATCGTAGCCGGCGGTGACCACCAACGGATAATTCTTCAGGCTGGCATAGCCAAAAATACGTGGCCTGCCATCTATCGTCGCGCGATAGATGGCCGCGCCGCTGGCGGTGGTTTTTAACAGCTGGGTAAACAGCGGGCTCAGGGAAATATTCTGATTAATCAGCGCCTCGCTGTAGGGCCGGATATAAACCAGATTACCGTCCGCCTTCATCAGCGCCATTAAATCGCGGTCGCCCAGATTGTAGTAATCATAAACCTGGCGAAAGTAATCGAGACGAATAGAGGCCATCACCACACCGCCAAAGCTGCCGTCGGGATTGTTTAACCTGGCGGAAACCGGAATTACCATATTGCCGCTGATACGGCTGCGGATCACATCGCCAATATGCAGACCGCTCTCTTCGGAACCTTGATGGAAACGGAAATATTCGCGATCCGCACTGTTGGTTTTCGCCAGCGGCGTGGTGAAAGAGGAGAGCGTGGCGTAGCCGTCGGCTTTATAAATGACGATGCTGTCGAGCGTGGGCAACGCCGCTTTGCGCGCCTGCAGCAGCTGCTGCAGGTTGTTCTGCATGCCGCTTTCATTAATGCGGTCGCGGACATCCTGCAGGGTCAGATCGATTTGCAGAAAAGTATCTTCCGCCTGACGCGACAGCGATACCGAGAGGTTACGGGCGTTTTCTTCGCTCAGATGCAGAGTTCGCTGCCAGCTATTCCACAGTGTCCAGCCGTTAATGGCGATAACTGCGCCGCTGATGATCACCAGAAACAGCAGCATCATCTGACGCAGTACGGGTTTTGCCACGCTGCTGTCGCTGCCTGCTTTATCGCTCCCCTGGGAAGGCGTCACTTTTCCGTTATCCATCTTTCAACTATAGATAAGGAAACGGCTGAATCGCCAGTGACGTCAGCCACAGGCCGCGCTGCCGCACACCTCACAGGCGGGGTCCTTTGCAACCTTCATTTCGCGGAACTGCAGCGTCATCGCATCATACATCAGCAACTTGCCCGCCGCCGACGCGCCATAATGCGTCAGCAGGCGAATCGCCTCCATTGCCTGCAGCGAGCCGATGACGCCCACCAGCGGCGCCATCACGCCCGCCTCCACGCAGCTCAGGGTATCGCTGCCAAACAGGCGGCTGATACAGCGGTAGCAGGGCTGACTGTCATCCTGCCAGCTAAACACGCTGATCTGGCCTTCCATGCGAATCGCCGCGCCGGAAACCAGCGGAATACGGCGCTGACGGCAAAGGCGATTAAGCTGTTCGCGCGTCGCCACGTTATCGCTGCAGTCCAGCACCACCTGATGCTGCGCTATCAGCGCATCCAGCGCCGTATCGTCCAGCTGCGCGTTAACGGTGTGCAGCGCGATCAGCGGATTGATCTGCGCCAGCCGCCGCCGGGCTGATTCCACTTTCGGCTCGCCGATCTCCGTATCGCTGTGCAGTACCTGGCGTTGCAGGTTCGACAGGGAGACGGTATCAAAATCGAGCAGCGTCAGCGTGCCGACGCCCGCCGAGGCGAGATAGGGCGTGGCAGCACAGCCCAGCCCGCCCAGCCCGACCACCAGCGCGCTGGCGGCCTTCAGTTTTTCCTGACCGTCGAAATCAAAGCCGCGCAGCACAATCTGCCGGTTATAACGCAGCGTTTCGTTATCGCTCAGCTCCGGCAGCATGTCAGCCTCCCAGCAGCGCGTTAAACGGCTCGATCTCTACCCATTCGCCCGCTTCGACGTTGCCGCGTTCGCGCTCCAGCACGATAAAGCAGTTGGCCTGGCTAAATGAGCTAAAGACATGCGAACCCTGATGGCCGGTGCTGGCGACCTGCAGCTCGCCGTCATCGCCGCGACTGAAAAGGCCGCGCTGGAAGTCGAGACGTCCGGGGGTTTTCTTCAGGCGCCTGACGGCGCGCGCGCGCTGACGCGGCGGCAGAGCAGGGCGCTGTTGTCCGCTCAGCTTCGCCAGCAGCGGCTGCACCAGCTGATAAAAGGTGACGGCAGCGGAGACCGGATTGCCCGGCAGTCCGCAGAACCAGCTATTGCTCAGACGACCAAAGGCGAAAGGTTTGCCGGGTTTGATCGCCAGCTTCCAGAAGGTAATGGCGCCCAGTTCATCCAGCATCGCTTTGGTATAATCCGCTTCGCCTACCGAGACGCCGCCGCTGCTGATCACCACATCCGCCTCGCGATCGGCGCGCACAAAGGCGGCGCGCAGCGCCTGCGGATCGTCGCGGATAATGCCAAGATCGATCACCTCGCAGCCGAGCTGCTCCAGCATCAGCCGCACGGCGAAGCGGTTGGTATCATAAATCTGGCCCGCCGCCAGCGGTTCGCCCACCGGTTGCAGCTCATCGCCGGTTGAGAACACCGCAACGCGCAGGCGACGCACCACCTCGACCTCGCCGATGCCCAGCGAGGCGATTAGCGGCAGCTCCGCCGCGCCCAGGCGCACGCCCGCCGCCAGCACGCTGGCGCCCTGGCAAATATCTTCGCCGACGCGCCGGATGTTCTGCCCCGCGCGCGCTTCAGCGGTAAAGCGGATGCGTTCGCCGTCGGCCTCGGTCTGTTCCTGCATCACCACCGCCTCGGCACCGTCCGGCACCGGCGCACCGGTCATAATGCGAATACAGCTGCCAGCGGGCCATTCACCGGTAAAGGGGGCGCCGGCAAAGGCTTTGCCCGCGACAGGCAGCGCGTCACCGCTGGCGAGATCGGCCAGGCGCACGGCATAGCCATCCATCGCCGAGTTATCAAATGGCGGCACGTTCAGCGGCGAGATCACCGGCGCGGCGGTCACGCGGCCAGCCGCAGTAAAAACAGACAGGGTTTCGCGCTCGGCAAGCGGCGAGAGCTGCGCCAGCATTTTCTGCTGAGCCTCTTCAAGGGAGATTAATCCCGCAGTAAAACTTTCCATTTGGCCTCCGGCCAGATACCTCAGATAGCGCCTATTATGGCGCGAAATGCCGGAACGATCATCCCGCCTGCGCCGGAAGCTAATTTAGTTATGAGATATAACGCTTTGTTATTAAAGCTTCTCCAGCTTTGCGCTTTACATCGCTCCGGCAGCTACCTATAGTCAAAATTTGCCGAAAAATCATAACATCACATCAACTCAGCCGTTTCCGGCAGATTCAGGATACAGGGTAAAACGAATGAGCAGAGCAGCCATTGCCATTCACGGCGGCGCGGGCGCGATTGCTCGCGCGGCGTTGAGCGCGGAGCAGGAGCAGCACTATTTACAGGCACTGCGCGACATCGTCGCCAGCGGACAGGCGATCCTTGCCGCTGGCGGCAGCGCGCTGGATGCGGTAACCGAGGCGGTGCGTTTGCTGGAGGCCTGTCCGCTATTTAATGCCGGTAAAGGCAGCGTTTTTACCCGTGCGGGCACGCATGAGCTGGACGCCTGCATTATGGATGGACGCACGCAGGATGCGGGCGCGGTGGCGGGCGTATCGCATATTCGTCATCCGATTCTGGCGGCGCGGGCGGTGCTGGAAAAAAGCCCGCATGTGCTGCTGATCGGCACGGGCGCGGAGCAGTTTGCCATGGATCACGGGCTGGAGCCGGTGGCGGCGGATTACTTCTCTACCGAGGCGCGCTGGCAGCAGCTGCAACGCGCGCAGGCCACGCAGCAAACCCTGTTGGATCACGACGGCGCGGCGCAGGAGAACGCGCCGCTGGATAACGATCGCAAACTGGGAACGGTTGGCGCCGTGGCGATTGACAGCGCGGGTCACCTTGCCGCCGCAACTTCCACCGGCGGCATGACCAATAAACAGGTCGGGCGCGTCGGCGATTCGCCGCTGCCGGGCGCGGGCTGTTTCTGCAACGGTCGTGTGGCGGTCTCCTGCACCGGCACCGGTGAAACCTTTATCCGCACCCAGGCGGCGTATGACGTTGCCGCGCTGATGGAATATGGCGGCCTTACGCTGCAGCAGGCCGTCGATCGCGTAATCTTTGAAAAAATTCCGGCGCTGGGCGGCAGCGGCGGGCTGATCGCCATTGATGCCGACGGCAATATCGCCTTGCCGTTTAATACCGAAGGCATGTATCGCGGCTACGGCTGGCTGGGCGCCAGCCCGGTGGTGGACATCTACCGGGGATCCTGAGGAGCCAGTATGCAGCACTCTTTTTCACTTGCCGACGACAGCGTGCTGGCGGTACGCGATCTCAGCGTCAGTTTTCATCAACAGGGGCAGGTCACCCAGGCGGTGCGTCAGCTCTCTCTCGACGTGCGGCGCGGCGAAACCCTGGCGCTGGTTGGCGAGTCGGGATCGGGAAAATCGGTCACCTCGCTGGCGTTGATGCGTCTGATTGAACAGAGCGGCGGCCGTCTTGACAGCGGCGAGCTGTGGCTGCGGCGGCGTGATAATTCGCTGGTGGATCTGGCGCGGCTGCCGCAGTCGCAGATGCGCGCTATTCGCGGCGCCGATATGGCAATGATCTTTCAGGAGCCGATGACCTCGCTCAATCCGGTCTTTACGATGGGCGAACAGATTGCCGAGTCGGTGCGGCTGCATCAGGGCAAAAGCCACCAGCAGGCGCTGGCAGAGGCGCGGCGCATGCTCGATCTGGTGCGCATCCCCGAAGCGCAAAACGTGATGGCCCGTTTTCCCCATCAGCTTTCCGGCGGCATGCGCCAGCGCGTGATGATTGCAATGGCGCTCTCCTGCCGTCCGGCGCTGTTGATTGCCGACGAGCCGACCACTGCGCTGGATGTCACTATTCAGGCGCAGATCCTGCAGCTGATCCGCGTGCTGCAGAAAGAGATGGCGATGGGGGTGATTTTTATCACTCATGATATGGGTGTGGTGGCGGAAATGGCCGATCGGGTTCAGGTGATGTACCGCGGCGCCGTAGTGGAAAGCAATGATACCGCCACGCTGTTCCGCGCGCCGCAGCAGGATTATACGCGCGCCCTGCTGGCGGCGGTGCCGCGCCTGGGCGCGATGCACGGCCAGCCGCTGCCGCGCAAATTTCCGCTGCCGGGCGAAGAAGAAAGCAGCGAAGCGCTGGAGGATACGGTACAGCAGCAGGAAGCGCCCATTTTGCAGGTGCGCGATCTGGTTACCCGCTTTGATATTCGCGCTGGTTTGCTGAACCGGGTGAAATGGCGCGTTCACGCCGTGGAGAAGGTGAGTTTCGATCTGCATGCCGGAGAGACGCTGGCATTGGTCGGCGAATCAGGCTGCGGCAAATCAACCACCGGCCGCTCGCTGCTGCGGCTGGTAGAGAGCCAGGGCGGCAGCATCACCTTCAACGGCCAGCGTATCGATCGGCTGAAGCCGCACCAGCTGGCGCATCTGCGGCGCGATATTCAGTTTATTTTTCAGGATCCCTACGCCTCGCTCGATCCAAGGCTGACGGTCGGTTTTTCGATTATGGAGCCGCTACTGATCCACAAGGTGATGTCGCGCGCCGCAGCGGAGCAGCGCGTCGCCTGGCTGCTGGAGAAGGTGGGCCTGCTGCCGGAACATGCCCGGCGCTATCCGCACGAGTTTTCCGGCGGGCAACGCCAGCGCATCTGTATCGCCCGCGCGCTGGCGCTCAATCCGAAGGTGGTGATTGCCGACGAAGCGGTGTCGGCGCTGGATGTCTCTATTCAGGCGCAGATCGTCAATCTGATGCTCGACTTGCAGCGCGAGTTCAGCATCGCCTTTCTGTTTATTTCCCATGATATGGCGGTGGTTGAGCGCATCAGCCATCGCGTGGCGGTGATGTATATGGGGCAGATTGTTGAAATCGGCCCACGGCAGGCGATCTTTGAAAACCCGCAGCATCCCTATACGCGCAAGCTGATGTCTGCGGTGCCGGTGGCCGATCCGGGACACCGGCGACGCGAGCGGGCGCTGCTGGTGGATGAGCTGCCCAGCCCGCTACGCGCGCCGGGCGATGAACCTGCAGTGGCGCCGCTGGTTAAAGTCGGCGCCGCTCATTACGTGGCAAAACACACCATCAGCGGCGCCTGAGCCGCCTGGTTTGCATAACTCAGACAGGGATTACAGGAGAATACTATGACCACTCAAACCACCCGCAGATGGCTGTTAACCGTCGGGCTGCTTGGCAGTTTTGCCGCCGTACCGGCATGGGCGGCGAAGGATGCGGTAATTGCCGTCGGCTCGAACTTCACCACGCTCGATCCTTATGATGCCAACGATACGCTGTCGCAGGCGGTGGCAAAATCGTTCTATCAGGGGCTGTTCGGCTTTGATAAAGATATGAAGCTGGTGAACGTGCTGGCGGAAAGCTATCAGGCGAGCCCGGACGGCCTGACCTGGACTATTAAGCTGCGCTCCGGCATTAAATTTCAGGACGGCACCGATTTCAACGCCGAAGCGGTAAAGGTCAATCTCGATCGCGCCAGCGATGAAGATAACCACCTGAAACGCTATAACCTGTTTAAAAGCATCGCCACCACCGAAGCGATCGATCCAACCACGGTGAAAATTACGCTGAAGCAGCCGTTCTCCGCCTTTATCAATATTCTCGCCCATCCGGCGGCGGCGATGATCTCGCCGACCGCGCTGAAAAAATATGGCAAAGAGATCGGTTTCCATCCGGTCGGCACAGGTCCTTATGAATTTGTTACCTGGAATCAGACCGACTTTGTGAAGGTGAAAAAGTGGGACGGCTACTGGAAAAAAGGCTATCCGAAGCTCGACAGCATCACCTGGCGGCCAATTGTCGATAACAACACGCGCGCGGCAATGCTGAAAACCGGCGAGGCCAACTTTGCTTTCCCGATCCCCTATGAGCAGGCGCAGCTGCTGGAGAAAAACAGCAAGCTTGATTTAGTCAGCACGCCGTCGATTATGCAGCGCTATATCAGCTTTAACGTGACGCAGAAGCCGTTTGATAACCCGAAAGTGCGCGAGGCGATTAATTACGCTATTAACCGCCAGGCGCTGGTCAAGGTCGCTTTCGCCGGTTACGCCACGCCTGCCACCGGCATCGTGCCGCCGTCAATCGCTTACGCGCAAAGCTACCCGGCAATGGCATACAATCCGGCGAAGGCGCGCGAGCTGCTGAAAGAGGCGGGCTTCCCCAACGGCTTCAGCACCACGCTCTGGTCTTCCCATAACCACAGCACCGCGCAGAAAGTTCTGCAGTTCACCCAGCAACAGCTGGCGCAGGTCGGCATTAAGGTGAAGGTGACGGCGATGGATGCCGGACAGCGCGCGGCGGAAGTGGAGGGCAAAGGGCAGAAAGAGAGCGGCGTGCGCATGTTCTACACCGGCTGGTCCGCCTCCACCGGCGAAGCGGACTGGGCGCTGACGCCGCTGTTCGCTACCGCCTCCTGGCCGCCCGCGATCTTTAATACCGCTTTTTACAGCAACGAACAGGTGGATAAAGACCTGACCGACGCGCTGAAAACTACCGATAACGCGAAAAAGGCGCAGCTCTATAAAGATGCGCAGGATCGTATCTGGAACGATCGACCCTGGGCGCCGCTGGTAGTGGAAAAGCTGGTGTCGGCGCATACCAAATCGCTGAGCGGTTTTTATATGATGCCGGACACCTCCTTTAACTTTGATGAAGCCGATCTGAAGTAATGTCCGCGCCGCCAGCCGTGCAGGCTGGCGGCCGCGACGCAGGGAAACGCATGCTGAACTATTTCCTGAAACGTCTGTTGGGATTGATCCCGACGCTGCTGATTGTGGCGGTGCTGGTCTTTCTGTTTGTTCATCTGCTGCCGGGCGATCCGGCGCGGCTGATCGCCGGGCCGGAAGCGGATGCGCAAGTCGTTGAGCTGGTGCGCCAGGAGCTGGGACTGGATCGGCCGCTGCCGCAGCAGTTTCTGCATTTTATATTTAACGCTTTGCAGGGGGATTTTGGCACTTCGATGGTCTCTAAAAGGCCGGTATCGGAAGAGATCGCCTCGCGCTTTCTGCCGACGCTCTGGCTGACGCTTACCAGCATGGTCTGGTCGGTGATACTGGGCATGGCGATCGGGATTGTTTCCGCCGTCTGGCGCAATCGCTGGCCGGATCGCATCGGCATGACGCTGGCGGTTTCCGGCATCTCTTTTCCCGCCTTTGCGCTGGGAATGCTGCTGATGCAGATCTTTTCCGTCGAGCTGGGCTGGCTGCCAACCGTCGGCGCCGATAGCTGGCAGCACTATATTCTGCCGTCGATTACGCTGGGCGCGGCGGTGGCGTCGATCATGGCGCGCTTTACCCGCGCCTCATTTATTGAGGTGATGCAGGAAGATTATATGCGCACCGCGCGCGCTAAAGGGGTACGCGAGCCGTGGGTTATCGTTAAGCACGGGCTGCGCAACGCGATGATCCCGGTGGTGACCATGATGGGCCTGCAGTTCGGCTTTCTGCTGGGCGGCTCGATTGTGGTGGAGGTGGTCTTTAACTGGCCGGGCCTGGGAAGGCTGCTGGTGGATTCGGTGGAGATGCGCGACTACCCGGTGATTCAGGCGGAAGTCCTGCTGTTTTCGCTGGAGTTTATTTTGATCAACCTGGTTGTGGATATGCTCTATGCCGCCATTAACCCCGCCATTCGTTACAAATAAGGAGCAGCAATGAAAAACTGGCGACGCGAGGCGGCGTTAAAAGCGATGCCCCTGCAGCGTAATGATGGAGTACGAACGCCGTGGCGCGAATTCTGGCAGCGCTTTCGTCGTCAGCATGTGGCGTTGGGCGCTGGCCTGTTTGTGCTGGCGCTGATCGTGCTGGCGGTGACAGCGCCCTGGATTGCCCCTTTTGATGCCGAAAACTATTTTGACTATGACCGGCTGACGGAAGGGCCGTCCGCCATGCACTGGTTCGGCGTCGATTCGCTGGGGCGCGATAT
>Ga0209463_1002379_pt1 | contig 10414 bp, 13 predicted proteins | sample AgamicMgSfrz_FD_187169 | JGI IMG/M metagenome (GOLD analysis project Ga0209463, IMG submission 187169) | Agave microbial communities from Guanajuato, Mexico - Mg.Sf.rz (SPAdes) (version 2) | ecosystem: Host-associated > Plants > Phyllosphere > Phylloplane/Leaf | place: Guanajuato, Mexico... | reverse complement strand
ACTATTTATATTCAATATTTTTATGTTAAAATTTGTATATGGAATGTAAAAACACAATTCGGTTGGTAGTCCGGATGCATTAATATATATTAATGTCAGTGACCTTCCCCTCCTCGGGATGTCCATCATTTCATAGTATGTTTAGAGGAGGGAATCGTTATGTCACTAACGATTTACCATGATGGTCAGTTTTGGGTAGGAATTATTGAAGTCGTAGAAGACGGTAAATTAAGAGCATTTCGTTATGTATTTGGAGCAGAACCTAAAGATACAGAGATATTAGACTTTATTTATTACAGACTGCTAGATATTATCAATCAATCGGTTCATTCAGGTCTTGATGTAAAAAGAAAATCTGATAAAAAGATAACTCCTAAACGTTTACAGCGCCAAGTAGCAAAAGAAATAAATAAAGTTGGTATTTCGACTAAAGCTCAAGAAGCTATGAAACAAGAATATGAAGAAAAGAAAAAAAGCAAAAAAAAGAGAGCTAAACAATATCGTGAAGAACTGAAGGAACAAAAATACCTAATGAAGAAACAAAAAGCAAAGGCCAAACACAAAGGTAAATAGAGAACAAATAAAGAGCCTTATTATTTAAGGCTCTTTGTTTGTTGTTTCCTAGAAGTCACATTATGTGAACTAACTTTGTAGAGAATATACAGCACAAAAACAGAAAAAAACCACTGGGCCTAATCAGTGGCTTTTCTCTGTTACGTATACCTTCTAGAAACAATCATATTTGCATTTCTGATTCATTGGAAATGGTATTAAAAACAGATTTTGTTTTAAAGTATGAAAATAAATAGCAGCCAGCAATTACGATTGTGCTACCTATTCCTTGTATCCAGGTCATTTTTTCCCCTAATATTATAAAGGCTAAGATGGCTGTAAATATAGGGTTGAAGTTTAGAAATAACCCTGATGTATTAGTTCCTAATTTTTGAACACCAATATTCCAAAGAACCATACAAACTACAGTTGAAATAATTCCGGTATATAAAATAGATTTTATGAAAGAGGAATCTAGATGGATAACCCTAAAATTTGAAATATTAAAGGGGAGAAGAATAAGTAAACCAAATATCCCTGAATATAAGGTAGACATCATAGGACTTACACTTTGCATAGCCCATTTACTACATACTGAATATAGCCCCCAGACGCATACTGCTCCTAACATATATAAATCTCCTATATTAAATTGTAATGAGAAAAGAAAATGAAAATTCCCTTTTGAAAGCACAAGGATAACCCCGAAGATGGAAAAAAATATAGAAAAAAACTGTAGTATGTTAATTTTTTCTTTTAGAAATATAAAGGAAAAAATAGCAATTGAAAGCATGTTTAGTGTAGATATTAATCCAACGTTAATAGCTGAAGTCTTTTCTAAGGACATAAACTGTAATATTTGAAATAAGACTACCCCGGTAACCCCCATGAGAATCAAGGGAATAATCGCTTTTCTATGAGGAAGAATCTTCTTTTCTGTCCAAAAAACGATAGGGGCTAGAAAAACGATAGCAATGATCCACCTTAGACTCGTTAAAGTTGTAGGAGAAGCGTGGTTAGTAAGGGTTTTTCCCACAATGAAGTTCCCTCCCCAGAGTAAACTGGTGAGAAGTAATAATAAAAAATAATAATATCTCATATCATTTAGCTCCTTTTCTTTTTCCATTGGAATAATGAAAAAGATTGAAGCCATTGTGCACAATGACATTTTATATTAATTATTTTATCATTCAAACACTCTTAACATTTAATTATTTTGTATAATAGATTAAAAACAAAAGAATCAAAAATAAAAGAGTAATTTTTTTTATAAAATTAATTCAAAGTACTTTTAGGGGATTGTTCTTAAAATAATCGTAAAAGGAATGATAATGTATGGAGTCTGTTACGAGTAAGGTTCTGGATAAAGTAGATATAGAGATTTTAGATTTGTTACAAAGAGAAGCAAAGTTAAGTAATATAGAAATCTCAAAACGTGTTAATTTATCCCCTCCAGCAGTACATATAAGGATTAAACGTCTAGAAAATGGGGGTTTTATTAAAAGGCAAGTTGCTATTCTAGATCAAGAAAAATTAGGTTTTGACTTATTATGCTTTATTTTTATGAGTACAAATATACATCAAGCCGAGAAATTGGATTCGTTAGAGAATGCCTTACGCTCCATGCCAGAAGTCTTGGAGTGTCATTGTTTAACTGGAGAATATGATTATCTTTTAAAAATTGCTAATAGAGATAGAAAGGAATTAGAATCATTTATTAGAAAGTTAAATAAACTTGGTATAACAAAGATTCAAACTAGTCTAGCCTTAAGGGAAATCAAGGATTCAACGTTACTGCCTATATCTAGGTTTTAAATTTTAAAAGATAGAAAAAAGGATTTTATGAACAATGATAAAAAATCATTGGTTTATTTGGTCTTATAATAAAGAGACAGGTGCAAGGAGCAGCTTAAAGGAAATAAAGAGTATGAGAGATTTTATACTCTCATACTTTTTATTTATGCCGAGAACTTTGATTATGGTAATTAGTTTTGTATATCATATACAGCCTAAAAAGAGAAAAAAACTACCGATTGAGGTTCAATAGTTTTTTTCTGTTACGTATCAAGTTTTCAGAAGTGTACCTCATGTACATTGAGTAGTTTGCTCAAATTTATTGTTAATTATTCTACTTTATTAAAATATAGGGATTTGACTAAAGTAAGCGCTTTCATTATAATTAAATTATTCTGAAAATTAATGGTAAGTAACTGTTGAAAGACGACATAGTGGAATATGTTTCTTTCGTTCTAGACAGTTGCTTTTTTTTTAGTATCTCTAATGATACTTCTTCCAACACGTTTTATGTGAACTAAATATTTGATTTAATAAAGACAAAAGGAGGACAATAAAGATGTTAAATAAAAGTGGAATAGAGCTTATTTCTAGAAGAAGGCAAATTCTTTTGCACTCATTTCTATATTATCAATTAAACGAATCTTTAATAGATGATTATGTATTTGACAAATGGAGTAAGGAACTAGCAGACCTTCAACTTCGCTATCCAAATGAAGCAATGCAAGCTGTTTATGCAGAGGAATTTAAAGATTTCGATGGTTCGTCTGGGTATGATATTCCTTACTCCCGTATGGAAACTCAAACAGTTGGCTAGCGCTTAATTAAGATTGCTAAACATTATCTATAAGGAGGAGATAAATGTATGAAAATTAATGATCCTATCTATGGAAATTTTACCTTAGAACCTGTGCTTACTGAACTAATTCAGACAAAACCTCTTCAAAGGTTAAAGAATATCTATCAAGGAGGCGCAAGCTACCTTGTTAATCCTGCTTGGAATGTTACACGCTTTGAACATTCTTTAGGTGTAATGTTATTAATTCGAAAGCTAGGAGGATCGTTAGAAGAGCAAATTGCTGGCCTTTTACATGATATCTCTCATACAGCTTTTTCCCATGTTATTGACTTTGTATTAAATCATGCTGAACAAGATTTTCATGATCAAATCTTTGAAGAAATCCTTTTATCATCTGAAATACCATCTGTCTTACAGCAGCATGGATTTAGTCTTGCCTCTCTTTTACCTATCGAGAAGTGGTCTTTATTAGAACAGCCACTACCGTTACTCTGTGCGGATCGTATTGACTATACTCTACGAGATTTATCTACTTATAACATGATATCTTTAGAAGAAGCGTCTCAATTTGTAGGTTCTTTATATGTTCATGATGAGAAAATTTGTGTTACATCTATTGAGGCAGCTGAGTGGTTTGTTGAATCATACTACAAAGAAGTTATTGATTTCTTTCTTAATCCACTAAATGTTTATGGATACGCTACTCTAACAAATATCCTTAAAGTAGCAATAAATAAGAAGTATATTCAGCTTCAAGACTTTTTATTAGATGATGCCAAGCTTTGGGAGAAAATAACGATGATTGAAGATAAAAAAGTAAAACAGATGGTACAGAGCCTTGATAAGCACGCCATAGAGTCTAGGGATACATATGATATTCATCAAAAAAAGAAAATCCGTATTATTGACCCTCTAGTGTTCTTAGAAGGGGCTGGTGTTAAAAAAGCAACGGAACTTTCAGATAGAGTACTAGAGTATAATAAAAAAGCGTTAAAAAAATCCCATGAAGGAACATTTGTAAAAGTGCTTCATTAAGTTCAGCAAACCTAAAAATTATGCTGTAAAAAAACAGGACTAGATATTAACTAATCCTGTTTTTTTAGCTAGCTTTGAACTTTTGTAATGTACGTTTTTACTGATGGTGGTTGATATGTAGTAAATTGATCGAGCAAACCCTGTGGCTCTGTATCTACAAGAGCCATAGAACGATATTTTTCCTGTAGGAATTGCTCTTCTGTCATGTGATTAAATAAGGACACAAGTGGTGTGTAATAATTATTAATATTTAAGAGTCCGCATGGTTTCTGATGTAGACCTAACTGAGCCCATGTGAAAATCTCAAAGAATTCTTCTAATGTACCTGGACCACCTGGTAATGCAATGAATCCATCCACTAGTTCTGCCATCTTGGCTTTTCTTTCATGCATTGATTCAACGACAATAAGCTCTGATAAGTTTTTATGAGAAATTTCTCTTTGCTCAAGGAAGGTAGGCATAACTCCAATCACATGTCCACCAGCTTCTAACACGGTATCGGCAACAGCGCCCATTACGCCAACACTCGCACCCCCGTATACAAGCGCAATATTACGCTTAGTAAGCTCTTTTCCTAGAGCTTTTGCCCCTTCAATATAAAGACTAGACGCCCCATTACTTGATCCACAAAATACAGCTATTCTTTTCATAAATATCCCCTCCTAAGTAAATCACCGTTATTGATTATACATAATGATGGATCATTTGTTAAACTTAGGTGGAGTTTTAAAAATGGAAGGTGGAACCAATCAATGAATGTAACAGAATTTCAACAATGGGTAAAGGACTACTACAAGATGAGAGGTTGGTCGGACTTAGATATTTTTGTTCGAATTGGCTTTCTGGCTGAAGAAACAGGCGAAGTAGCACGAGCTATTAGAGCTTTAGAGATTGGGAGAGATAGACCAGATGAAGTAGCTGGTACTTGGGAAGAAAATAAGAAAGAATTGACGGAAGAACTAGGTGATGTGTTAGGCAACTTAATTGTTATTGCCAATAAGTATGATATTCCTTTAGAAGAGATATTTCAATCTCATAAGGATAAACTTGCAGAGCGTTATTCTAGCTAAGGATTAGGAGTTACATACTAATAAGCGACGCGATATATTAAGCAAAATACATATTAACAATGAGGAGACAGCATATTGAGTCTCCTTTTTGGTATTTAATTCCTATAACGCTGATTATGGTGCGACAAGAAGTCGCTTTTATATAGTGTGGCTCCCGCCACTAGTTTAGACGCAAAAACTATCCCTGTCCAAAACTGCGGACCTGGTAATAGGCCCGTGGGTTGCATGTGGAAATGCGGAAACAGAGAGTCAGTGCACGACTCGGAACACTGCTAGGGGAAGATGAGTATGGTGAACATTAGTGAAGGTTTGTAAGCTTCGTAAATTTTATCTAAGGTTTTTTTATGTAAAACTATTTAACGATTAAATTATCCATTATATTACTTTTAATTTAATTTTAACCATCTTTTAATGAAAGTTCTTTTTTGAGGGATTATAATGGAAATTGTTAAATCATTCATCTTTTCCTTTAACTTGCTCTCCTGCTTTGAGCAAGTCTTTTTTTATTTTGTTTAACATATAAAATAATTTAATCCTTTAAAACGATAACATTTTTATATTTTATGTTGAGTAAATGATGAATCATTCTTGTAATATTAAAGGTTTTATTATTTACTCTTATTGACGACAAATACATTGTTTTTCTACAAGGTATGTAAATGATAACATTATTTTTAATAAAGTACGTTTGGATTTACTTAATGATGTGACTGAAATTAAAATAAACATAATCAAGTTTATGTAAACTAAGTTTGTATAGCATATACAGCCTAAACTAGAAAAGCTACTGTGCCTCAACAGTAGCTTTTCATTAAAGAAAGTGGGTTGGAAATACCAATGTCGGAAGGTATTCGATTACATTTTGTTCCTATTCCCTAAAAAATATACTAACAGTAAATGAAAAAACTATCCTACGCGAGTTGGATAGTTTTTTGTGCAAAAAGAAAAAAGGATTTTACATGGATGGAGTTTCCACGCTCTTTTGTAGTTTGTTCAAAAATTAATGTCATATTCACACTTTTTCTTATGTTTTTAAGTTATATGTTTAAGATGAAAAGGCGTTGAATTCTAAGACTTTTACATCTTGAATGAATACTCTCTCCTTTGTAGATATATCTAATTTAGCTAATTTTACAATTTTATTTGTATCCTTAACAGATCTTATAATGACAAAGTCATTAACTATTTTATTATTTTTTAATACTGAGTAGTCTACCTTAAACATTTGTAGGTTTTCTGGCTTGTTTTTTAACATTATAGTTACCTCTTTTTTAATAATTCTTGTCTAGTGTATATTTCTATAGGTATTATGAAGAAGTGTTGTAACATATATTAATTACTGTTTATTACAAAATAATAAAGTATTGGAAAAAATAAATAATCTATACTAACTCCAATATATTAAAAACAGAACACTATCTCAATGCAACAGGATAATGTTATGGTGGAAAGTAAAACTAAATATAATCTGAACTATGTTAACTAGATGCGAATATTAATTCATATTGTTACTTAGTTAGTAGCAACGGTTCCGGAAAGAATGATTATGTGAACTAAATATGTATAAGATATTTATCTAAAACAGAAAAAAGCGTATCAAAATAGTAGAGGAATACCTTTTTTTATTATAGAAAATATATAATCAGAGTATTACTACATATTCTGCTTGTGGCACTTTTTGACCCATATATTCTACATAAGAAACTTTCTGTCCTACTTTTAAAGAGTTGGCGTTATGAATAGAACTAAAATAAACGAATAGGTCTTCAACACCATTATCAGGTGAAATAACTCCGAAACCTTTTTCATCATCAAAATATTTTACTGTGCCTGTTTTATTTTCCAATATAGATAATCTCCTAAAAACTTTATTTAATAATTAATTATATATGCAGACAAAAATAAAATGCTTTATGTAACTAAAAAAAGCCTCTCTTTTCTAAAAGGAGGCTTTTGGGCTTATTTTTGTTGGAATAAAAATGCTTGTTTAAACTTTCGAGCTGGATAATTTTTATCGTCTTTCATAACTCTATAGGGTTCTTCTTTCCATGTTACAACACCTTCAAACGTTTTTGATTGGATAGGTATTGGTTGGTTTTGGTGATGAAAAGTAGATCATTTTCCTACTTAATGATATGGCAAAAAGTGAAGTTAAACATTATTAGCTTTATGTAAACAAAATTTGTATGAATATTTATTTTGATATGAACCATGTACAGTACATTACTTATCATTTCTTTGTTTTTGTTTAACATTGGATAAACAGGGTAAATTTTCTAAGGATCATCTAAAAATGAGGAGGAGATAGAATGAGAAAAGCGAAACAAGCTGCTGTGGCTTCTGCATTAGGGTTAGCTGTGTTAGCGACACCCCTAACTCTACCGTCTTTAGGAGATGATACTGGTTCGGCACAAGCAGCAGAGGTGGGAGGAGAAGTCACCGTTGATCCTGTAGCGATTGGACAGGCCATTGACGATGCAAAAAAATCAGCTGATAACCGAAGTGGGTTCGTCAAGGGAGCGATGGAAAAAGCATTCTTTGAATCGGGTCAACAATATAATGTAATGGTGATGAATCTGAGTCAAGGTTACAATTCAGATCAATTACAAGGTGTACAATACTTTGATACTGTAGATTACGATGGCATTACGTATGGAGTCTGGATATTTGAAGAAGGAACATTTGTTAATGAAGGTGATGGAGGATATGATAACTGGGCTTTCAGAGGATGGTTCGAACGAACTGGAGATGACGAGAAGACGGTCAATTTTCATAGACTTTAATTTAACATAAAGGTGAAGACAGTAAAAAGAACCTATAGGAGCAAATAATAGGGAGAGCCTTGACCTTAATGGTAAAGGCTCTTCTCGTTATATAAGTTTTTACCACATGATTGTTTTTATGACGGGTGCCTGGGTCTGTAGAAGTCATCACTACACGAGCAATTAACAAATAGTAAATTATATAGATGATACCTATACTATTTTTACGAATACTAAAAAGATGGTACTATAAAGAACCATAAGCTAAATCGAATATAGAAGAGGTGATGAAAGTGATAACAAAAGGTTTAACTCAATCTACTCTTGCAAAAGAATTCGTTGCATTACCTACACCGTGTAATGATGTTGTCTACTATCCTGCCAAGTTAGCTGGCTTAGCAACTGAAGAGAGCTACACAGTTTTCCAAACTCTGAGTCAAAAAAGTGGAATCGCTTATCTCGTTGTTACTCAACCTCGTACAGCTAAGATTGTATTAGCAGGATCTAAAGATTTAATAAATGAAGTATATCAAGCCATTCCTTGGTCTCATTATGAAATACCAGATGAAGATAGCAAGTTCGATTACAAAGAAGCCCTTTCATTGCAAGCTTTAGAAGATTATTTTATTCATCTTAAAGAACAGTAATACATCATATGGATACCACTATTGTTTAGTCTAAAAGACCCTCTAATTCATTAGAAGGTCTTTTAGACTAAACTAGTAAAGAGTTATAATTGGCAGACGCCTATTATTAAATAAAAAATCACTGTAAAGATGATTTGAATTCACTATGATAGTGTAAGCGAAGAACCTAACATAACAGTTCCATTTGCTGATATACACTTTCTTTCGTTAACGGATATGTACAGGTAGGATAGTCTTTAGAACTCGGTTAAAGTTTTAAGCAGAGAATTGGCGTATCAGAAGTAACAATTTATAAATGGGTAAAGGCATTTACTCCTATCAGTTCAGAAGAAGGCTCTCTTTGTTGAGAGCAATAGTATAAAAAACAAGCCGTCATTAAAAGGTTTGTCTCTTTAAGGCTATTAGTTGTTAATGCACTGCAACGAAGCCGTATATTAGTGCAAATAGGAAAACAAATGTAAAAACAGCCTATCTTTTTCTTAAAATTAGTCGCCATTTATTATGGAATTTCTCAAATTGAATAACATAGTTTTCTTTTTCATAAATAAAAATATTCCCAGGTTCTGTTGGTTTACCCATTATCTCCAAAATTTCATCTTTTGAATAATCAAGTTCAACTTGAATTGTATAAATTTCGTTCATTTCATCTTCGTCAATAATGAAATTTTGATTTTCAATTGTATATCTATATGTTTGAATGTCTTCATTGTCAAAATGTTCGTTTGGTTTGCCCCAAATTTTTTCTACATCACTCATTTTAATATCATTACCAAGCCTTAAAGGTGTTCCTTTTATGATTCCTTTTTCTAAATCTTTAATAGTTTCAGCATCTAAATTAAATACGCTATGCCTTGAAATATCTTCTACCTTATTTGTCTCTTTTGGTACTTGTGTACTGCAACCAGATATAAAAAGTAAAACAGCAATCAATGTTATTAATAAATTCACTATTTTCAAATGCATCACATCCTTTCAGGGTGCCTTCTGGATTAAAGTGTATTTAATAGAGCTATATATATGAGTTTGAGAGAACTACTGCTTTCTTACGAGGACTCTAGAAGTTTTTCTACAAATGGTCTCAGTATCGAGATGCTTAGTTTAGAAAAAAGACAAGTACCTCATTATTTACATTGGAATAACTACACATAGAAAGCATCACCTATTTTGCTAGCATGTCCAACAAAATAAAAAGGCAAAAGAACGTTACTCCCTTGCTCCATAAGCTTTTACCTTATTATAAAATATCGCTTTTTTCATTCCTACTTCCTCCATAAATGATACAGCAGTGATTTTTCCAGCCGTCTATTCTTTATACAGTGTGTCATCATCTCTCATTACTTTAAGCATATTTTGAAAACCTCCTAGTTTCCATATAATTCCCAATAACCTTACCACTGTATAGGTACTTTTCATTCGTTATATAAGGTTGTATTGCTTCAAACTGTCTATCTAAATTTTGTTCGTTTGTACTTACACGAATATAGCCAAAACCGAGGCCGGTTGTTAAAATATTCCTTTTTTAAGTATATGACAAAATGTATAAAAAGCTATATTATTTTTTACACGTCTCAAAAGGTTTATTTTTAAGGATAAATAGACATTTTATCATTCGTTTTTTTATCGTCTAAAAAGGTGTACCTTTTAGGACTATCTATATTGAACAATCTCAATCATAAATTAACTATACAAAGTTAAGGGGGATTCTGATGCAAAAGTGTTGAAATGTTGTTACTGAGAAGCTACCAGAAAAAAGTA
>Ga0209463_1002378_pt1 | contig 10420 bp, 8 predicted proteins | sample AgamicMgSfrz_FD_187169 | JGI IMG/M metagenome (GOLD analysis project Ga0209463, IMG submission 187169) | Agave microbial communities from Guanajuato, Mexico - Mg.Sf.rz (SPAdes) (version 2) | ecosystem: Host-associated > Plants > Phyllosphere > Phylloplane/Leaf | place: Guanajuato, Mexico... | reverse complement strand
CAGGTCCACTTTCTGGTGTAATAAAGCCAAATCCTTTCTCATCATTGAACCACTTAACTGTACCAAATTGTCTTTCTGCCATATAAATCTTCCCCCTAAAGTATCAGTATTTTTTGTTCTGATAATGTTGATTATGTAAACTAAGAGTATACAATATAAAAAGGGAACTATTGATCCCTTTTTAGCTCTTTTTCTATAGGCGTAGGCTTGTATCCAGAAGTATTATTAAGATCAGTGTAAATACTAATAATCTTAACTTTTATTAATTCTTTAAGAAGAGCCTAAATCAAAAGAGCTTGCATTATTTTATACAAGCTCTTCCTGTATCTAATTTTTTAGTTGTTTGTCTTACCAATAGGTTTAGCTGCCTGAGATAGTAAACCAGCTATGGTTACAGTAATTAGTACAACAATTAAAGCACGAAGCAACCCAATCATTTCTCCGACAAATCCGAGAAAAGGAGGCCCCACAAGAAATGCAAGGTAACCTGCTGTAGCTACTGCGCTAACCCTAGCAGCCACTCCACGTGGATCGTCCCCCGCAGCCGATAACCCTACTGGAAAGCCAAATGCTGCACCCAGTCCCCATAATACGATTCCTATAGTTGCAAATGTGTAACTTCCTCCAAATATAATGATAAGTAGGCCCACAATTGCAAGAAGTGCGGATATACGTAGAACTAGTACTCTTCCTAACCGATCGAGCAACAATCCTCCTATTGCTCGCCCTACAGTCATTGCTGCTACAAATAAGCCAAAAGCGAATGAACCCATGGTAGGTGTAACATTATATCCATCGACCATAATAAGTGGTAACCAGTCATTAGCAGACCCTTCTGCAAATGCCATTCCAAGAACAATAATACTAATTAAAATTGTTCTTGGTTCCTTCCATACGGCCATCCTTTCTCTAGCACTCATAGATGTCCCATTAGAATCACTGTTATCTTCCTTTCCAGTACCTAATGGGACAAATCGAGATAAAAATATAATACACAGTACAATAACTACCGAAACAAATGTTAGATGAAGTGGTACTGGAACGCCAGATTTAGTAGCTACTGATCCTACAATTGCCCCAAACAGTGTTCCCACGCTAAATGCAGCATGAAAGCCAGTTAAAAGAGACTTTTTAGTAACTCCTTCAACGGCTGTCCCCTCTACATTCATCGCAACATCACATATTCCATTTCCAAATCCGAAAATAGCTAACCCTAAAAATACTATAATACTATTGATAATCCATGAGCCGCCTACACCTACAATTATAAGCCCTATGGTGCTAATGACTAATCCTATTACCATGACAAAGCGTCCACCTTTATGAGCAATAAGATGACTAGCACTCATAAGGCCTACTATAGATCCTACAGCCATTCCAAAAATAATCCACCCCATCTGGGCTGTTGTAGCTCCCAATGCATCTCTAATAGTAGGTGTACGTGATACCCACGAGGCCATAGAAAATCCTGGTAGTGCAAAAATAAAATAAATAGAAAGACGCCATAATTTAATTTGTTGACGATCTAATGAATAATTCATAGTGCCCCTCCTATGATGATAAATAACCTACTTGCTCTCCCTTAAGTAAGTTAAACTGTTATTGTATTTTTCAAAAATAGTTCTAAAACCATGAGCCTTTCCTATACTGTTAACTCAATAAGATTCCCCTCAGAATCTTCTATAACACTTTCGTAGTAACCGTCTCCCGTAGTACGAGGACCATTAACAAGCTTATAGCCATCCGTTGTTAGTTTAGTTGTTAATTCATCAACTGCTTCTTTACTACCTAGAGAAAAGGCAATATGAGCCCATCCCAACGTCTCAGCGAGGTTTTTCTCATTAATTCCAATCCTACGCATAATTTCTAATCTCGTACCTGATTCAAAGCTAATAAAATAAGATTCAAACCCTTTTTCTTTATTGTGATATCTTTGATTTGATTTCCCTTTAAAATATGTTTCATAAAACTCTCTCATATTTTCCAAATTCCTAACCCAAATAGCTACATGTTCAATCCTCATTCGATTTCCCTCCGTCTATTATTAGTTTATTTAGCATTTCATTTAACTCGTCAAGTTTCTGCTTGTTTCGTTCATCATAAGGTCAATCCCAAGACTTTGTAATCCATATAGATAATCTTGTTTCCAATTACTCATAATCAGTTTAGGGAGATGTTTTTTTGGAACATAGTTGGAACTTTGATTGCTGATTTGATCAAGTATTATCTGATTAAACTCTTGGTCAGAAAAAATGATCGTATGAGGGTTTATAGTCGCTGTAAATGTAACCACTAACCTACTAATTGCATCTATCTCCCCTTCTTGTAGATTATACTGTGTTCTCTCTCTATGACCTTTTTCGAATGCTTGTTGAAAATTATGTTTATTATACAAAGGAACAAACGAAACTTCTCCTGCGAAATTGGTAGTACCTCGTAGCACTAATCCATTAACCAATACCCCTACTCCAGGACCATTTTGACCTAAGTATAAATAAACAAGGGAGTTCTTTTCATTTATATTATTATTGTTTTTATAGCCTAAAACAGCTGCATTCATATCATTTTCTACTGTAACGGGGATAGAGAAATAATTTTCATAATAGCCCTTTAAATTAAAGTTCTGGAGATGATCATATTTTGGTATGTGAAATATATTACCGTTGTCAACAGAAGCAGGAAGGCCAATAGCTATCGAACTAATTTTAGGATTTTCTATCAAAATTTCTTGAATATAATTGGTTAATCGATCTAAACCGTCTTTGCTTAAGACACTTTCTACTTGTCCTTTTTTCTTTATTTCACCCATACAATTAAAAACTGTATACTGTGTTTCTTTTTGTTCTAAAAATATTGCTAAACCTAACATGTAGTCGGGATTGTATCTGTATCTTTTTGCTTTTCTTCCTCCACTAGACTTATCTAATCCAACTAATACAACCTCTCCATTGCTCTCCATTTGATCAAGAAACTTACTTACCGTTGGGAAACTTATTCCTACTTTATTGCTTAATTCTACTTTTGTAACATTATCTAATTTTATAAAGCTTTTCCGAATCTTAAATAGAGTTGTACTACTTATTGTTTTTGGCCTATTTTCCATTTTAGATCCCTCCTGTTAAAGTCAACTTATTAAAGACCTTTAATAAGTATACAAGAACATTTCAAATATTATCCACTACTTTTGTAAATATCTTATTAAAATTCATATTAATGTGTTAAATTATTTACTTAATGTGTGGACAGTTTTATAGATTCATATACATATGGGGTTAAAATTTATTTTTTAATCAAAAGGCTATTTTGATAATGACACTTTCTTAATACTAAGATATATTTCTATTTTGAAATTCCTTATATATGTTGGAGTGAATATTAACGCACTTTATAAATATATGAAGTTTTATCATTTACCCTTAGTGACGACAGATGACGATTTTTATATCATATCTTATACCACTCTATCTTGTATTTCCCTATTAAGAAATTGTTGTATGCACAATAACTAAATAGAAAATTTATAAGCATTTAACGATAATATGTTGTTAATAAGACAAATTGAATTAAAAATACAAAATTAACGTATTTAATATAAAGAAGTAAATGAGTAAACTAACTTATAAAAATAATGGTTTTATTATTTACTCAAAATGACGACAAATACAACGTTTTTCTACAATATAGATAAATGATAAAGGTTCTATAACAAAAGTATTTTATCGTTTATTACAAGGTATAGGTTTGTCATAAATTTTTATTTTTGTGTTTTATATATAATTCCGTTTATATCAATCGCTGCAAACGAACTAAACTTACATTCATGAACTACTTCCTTACTAATTACATCATAGATTCCCTATAAACATAAAAAACCTACTCCCTGTGCTTCGGGAATAGGCTAGATGACATGAAACGTTAAAAACAATCTCCAATATGCTTTTTTATTTTACAACAACTTAATGAAGAAATCACTTACAATTTTACTCTTAAAAATAAAAAAATTGTGGAACAAGATCATCGTTTTATTAAAAAGCGAGTTCGTTCAATGTTAGGATTACAATACATTCGCACAGCTACATCCATTATTTCTGGGATAGAAGCAATGCATATGATAAAAAAGGGGCAATTTATTTTACAGGACAAGTCTGTCCGAAATCAAATGAAGTTCATATATCAATTATTTAGAAGGGTTGCCTAAGAACAAATTCGGTTAGGAATCTATATGCTTCCTTCACAAGGAGTTAATTTTTACACTAGAACCGCCTTTAATGATCTTAGGAAAGAGCACTTAAATAAAGATTTAATGAATCTTCTACCTCTTTTACAATTAACTGAATGAAATCTTGATAATTTTTGGTTGTATGAGATTTATCTAATGCTTCATAATAAGCTAATCGGTTTTCTACTTTAATAACAACTGCAGGAAAACCTGCTTTCATCAATTCTAAATTTAAAAGAAGGCGAGATGTACGCCCATTGCCATCAATGAACGGATGAATTCCAACGAATATTGCATGTAGCATAGCTCCTCGCTCCACTGGATGTAACTTTTGTGCTTCATTCTCATACCACTTGATTAACTGTTCCATTTGTTCCTTGATTAAATAAGGCGCTGGTGGTGTATGTTTTGCACCAGCAATAAATACTTGTTGGTCACGATACACACCTGCGTACTCGTCATCAATTCCTTTTAAAACTAATCGATGGAGATTTTTTATTTGCCATTCTGTTAATGGCTCTCCTTTTTGCACAATTTCCTCAACGTAGGCAATCGCATCTCGATGATTAATGACTTCTAAATGCTCTCGCATCGTTTTACCGCCGACAGTAATTCCTTCTAACACAACCTTTGTTTCATTCATTGTTAATGTGTTACCTTCAATAGCGTTAGTATTGTATGTCCATTCAAGCAATAGCTTTTCACGCAAACTCTTTAATGTATACTTCGGCAATGGACGTAAGGTATCTAGCTTCACCTTTTTCCTGTTTATTTGTTCAAACATCTAATTTCACCTCTATGCGTCGTTCTATATTTCTTATCTCAATTTTACAGTAACTATTATTATGTTAACTAAAAATGTATATGGTAACATTCTATCATCTTTTATACAAAAGCTATATTTCGACATATTCTAAGAACTTTTTTACTAATCTAGATTGATTTCGATCATTTGAGTAAATCCCGCCGGATATGACATTAAAGTTTAGAGGATATCCTGTCAAAGGAATAGCAACGATTTTCCCACTTTCCAAGTATGGATCATCTTTTAACATTAAACTGGATACCAAACTAATACCTAATCCCTCTGAAACGGCTCTCTTGATAACTTCAGAATTTTTTGTTCTTAAAATAACATTTATTGGTTCGTACTGTTTTTCTAAATCTTCAATTAGATTATTGTAAAAACTTCTATCATAAATGACAAAAGGATAGTCTTTAATATCCACTAATTGTAGTTCTTTACTAAAAGCTAAGGCAGAGTCTTTAGGGACTATAATATTAAAATTGCCTTCATAGTGAAATGGGTGAAATATAATGTGATCAGCTAATTTATCTCCAGGTTTAAATAAAGAAATTAACCCTAAATCCACTGTTCCTTGGTCAACACTATCAATCACATCTAATTTTTCCATTTCTTTTATTGTTACTTTTATTTGTGGGAAATTGTTTTTAAATTTAGAAAGTGTTTTAGGCAAAAAAGTCATAAATATGCTTGGATTTGTAGCAATTTTTAATTCTCCACTAAAGGAAGATGTAATAGATTGAACCTCTTCTTTTAATTCATCGGTCTTTTTTAAAATTTCAAGCAATTTCTTAATAATATTTTTTCCTTCATCTGTTGGAAAAGTTCCTATTCGCGAACGTTTAAATAATTGAATCCCAAATTCTTTTTCTAATAAAGAAATCGATTGACTGATTGCTGATTGTGATACGTGAAGATTTTCCGCGGCAATCGACATTGATTTCGTTTCAATGACTTCTTTTATATACTCTAGTTGTTCAAAGTTCATTTATATCCCCCCTATATATTAGTATAACTTATATTACTATCAATAATAATAATTTTACATTAATATTTGTTAACTATAAAATTAAATATATGAGCTGATGTGGAGTGATAAAAATGAAACATAGGACTTAAAACAGTACTCATTCATTTGCTATAACGTTAATGAATAGAAGGACAATATATACAGCATCTTAAGATGAAAATTTAAAATGTAGTTATTTACAAGCTCTAAATCAAAATGAAAAGCATCCAATATTTAATTACAAAATAGAAAAGAGGTTCATTCAAATTGGATCAACCAAAATTATGGACAAAAGATTTTTTTAGTGTTTCTTTAACTAATTTTTTCCTTTATTTTATTCATTATTTATTAATTGCCAGTATTACCGTATTTACAGTAGATAAATTTCATGCCTCAGCAAGTATGAGTGGGTTAGCTGCAGGTATTTTTATCATAGGAATGTTTTTTGGACGTCTTTATTCAGGTAAATATATAGAAATAATTGGGCGGAAGAAGATGCTCTTTGCTGGAATTATTTTTTCGATTATAACAATCCTTCTATACTTTACGGTAACAAATTTATCTATTCTCTTACTTGTACGCTTTTTACACGGTATTGGATTTGGAATAGCTTCAACAGCAACAGGGACCATTGTAGCGAACGTTATTCCAGATAAGCGTAGAGGCGAAGGTACTGGTTACTATGCATTAAGTACAACCATTGCATCTGCAGTTGGTCCATTTGTCGGTATATTTATTAATCAGTATTTAGGGTTTAAGATGAACTTTGTTGTATGTACTGTATTAATCGTGATAAGCTTCTTATTTGCTCTTTTTCTAAAGGTTCCAAAGGTGGAAATTAATAAAGAACAACTAAATAGCATGAAAGGGTTTAAGCTAAGCAACTTCTTTGAACCAAAAGCCCTTCCGATTTCAATTGTTAGTATCTTTATTGGTGCTACTTATTCAAGTATTCTTTCGTTTCTTAACACATATGCACAACAAATTAACTTAGTTGATGTCGCTAGTTTCTTCTTTATTGTTTATGCTATAGCTACTTTGGTATCAAGACCATACACAGGGCGCTTGTTTGATAATAAAGGAGAAAATTATGTGGTGTATCCTTCTCTAATCATTTTTGCCATTGGTTTCTTGATAATAAGTCAAGTCCATCATGGATCTATGCTTTTATTATCCGCAGTTTTTATCGGGATCGGCTATGGGTCATTTATTCCAAGCGCCCAAGCAATTGCAGTTAAAGTAGCACCTCGTAATCGAATGGGTTTGGCCACATCTACTTTCTTTATGTTTGCGGATTTCGGTGCAGGATTTGGACCTTTTTTAATTGGATTTTTAATTCCTGTCTTAGGTTTTACGAAATTATATATAATGATGGCCATCGTCGTTTTAGCAGCTACTGTTTTATATTATTTCGTGCATGGAAGAAATAAAGGTAATGTAACGTCATTGCAAGAAGAAACCTCAAGATAGATACAATAATCGCTTGTTTTCTTATAATTAGTTTGAGTAATCACCAAAATTTTAGTAGCCGTTTAAAAGAAAAAGCACACATAAATTAGCTTTAGAGTATAAGAATGTAATTATGTTAAAAATAAACTTGAAATAACAATATTAATAAGGTAAAATACTATACAATTAAATAAACTAAATTTTATAAATATTCACTAAATACATTGAAGAGGAATAGTAAGATTTTGGAGCGTTTAGAGAGCTGTTGGGTGGTGCAAAACAGTCGCAATAAGATCTGAACTCGCCTTGAAGTAGCTTACTGAAATTTAGAAGTAGGGAAAGCCGGAGCCTCACCGTTATAAGAGAAGGATATATTTTTTTGTATCTGTGAGAGTGCATGCTATTTAGGCATGAATTAGAGTGGTACCGCGTAAGATTTCAAAAGTCTTTCGTCTCTATATAGTTAGTTATATAGAGACGAAAGACTTTTTTGCGTTCTAAATTTATTGTAGTAGAGCTAATATTATAAATGGAAGGATGACTATCACGATGAAAAATGTTGAAAAGTATTCAAGAAGTTATTTTATGCCCCCTGTAACAAGTATGAAGTGGACTGAGAAAGAGTATATTTCGGAACCTCCTATTTGGTGCAGTGTGGATCTTCGGACGGTAATCAAGCTTTAGTTGTTCCAATGAATTTGGAAGAGAAATTGGAATATTTTCAGTTGCTTTTAAAATTAGGCTTTAAAGAAATCGAGGTTGGTTTTCCTGCAGCCTCAGAAACAGAATATACTTTTTTGCGCACATTGATCGAAGAAGACTTAATCCCCGATGATGTAACTATTCAAGTGTTAACTCAGTCAAGAGAGCATATTATCCGGAAGACGTTTGAAGCACTACAAGGGGTAAATAAAGCAGTGGTGCACCTCTATAATTCAACCTCCGTTGCTCAACGGAAGCAGGTATATAAAAAAACGAAAGAAGAGATTATCTATATCGCTGTATCAGGTGCAAAACTGTTGAAAAAATATGCAGATGAAACCCAGGGGAACTTTAAATTTCAGTATTCACCCGAAAGTTTTACTGGCACAGAGATTGATTTCGCGCTTGATATATGTAATCAAGTGCTTGATGTTTGGCAACCAACTGAAGGTAATAAAGTAATAATCAACCTACCAGCTACGGTCTCTCTCTCTATGCCACACGTTTATGCAAGCCAAATTGAATACATGAGTAATCATCTCAACTATCGAGAGAATGTCGTGTTATCCCTTCATCCACATAATGATAGAGGGAGTGGTGTTGCAGATGCGGAATTAGGGTTACTTGCTGGTGGACAGAGAATTGAGGGAACACTGTTTGGTAATGGAGAAAGAACAGGCAATGTAGACATTGTTACACTTGCTTTAAATCTATTTTCACACGGAGTAGATCCGAAACTTAATTTCGAAAATATTCCTGAGATAATGGCTATATATGAGCGTCTTACAAAGATGAAGGTAAACGAGAGACAGCCTTATGGTGGTAAACTTGTCTTTGCTGCATTTTCGGGTTCACATCAAGATGCAATCGCTAAGGGAATGAAATGGCATGAAGAATGTGAAAATGAGCATTGGACAGTCCCTTATCTGTTAATTGATCCTAAGGATATTGGTAGAAAGTATGAAGGAGATGTTATTCGTATTAACAGTCAATCTGGTAAAGGAGGAATAGGATATTTACTTGAACAGCACTATGGATGAGATTTACCATCTGAAATGCGTGAGAACTTTGGATATAGTGTTAAAAGTGTATCAGACCGTCTTCATAAGGAGCTTATGCCCAATGAAATATATGATATCTTCGTAAAGAATTACGTAAACATTAATACTCCAATTGAATTTATTAACTATAAATTTGTCGATTATCATGATTTTCAAACTAGTGTAGTTATGCATATAAATGATGAAAGTAAAGAGTTGGTAGGTACAGGGAATGGAAGGTTGGATGCTATTAGCAACGCTCTTCAAACTAATTTAAATCTTAGCTATACAAATTTAATTTATAAAGAGCATGCTTTGGAAATAGGGTCAAAGTCACAAGCAGTATCCTATGTAGGTATATCAGCGCTTGATGGCACTTTATACTGGGGATGTGGAATTGATGTAGACATTATGACTTCATCGATTAAAGCTCTCTTCAGTGCAATAAATAAAATGATAGAGAAGACAAAAATAAAGGTAGGAAAAGATTTTTTCTTAACAAACTCAAAATAATAAAAGGTTAGATCTAACGTAAGAATTTTAAAGTTATCTTTAATAAATATATATTATATAGAAGAACTTGATCAAAAAGAAGTCTATTTATGTCGCGAATGTGATATGAAGGACAGAATCTAAGCATAGGTAACTATATAGTAAAAAGAGAAGGTTTATAGCCTTCTCTTTTTTTATTCAAATATGCTTTTACTTTTTTTAGAACTTGAGTCATGCAATTTAAAATGCTACTCCCCCTATTTTATATCATTATCATAAATTGTTAGATGTTTTTCTGAAAGAACTCTGTTAACTTAGTTACAGCTTGGCCTACATATTCTGGGATATCATACATAGCAATATGCGTTGCACCCTCAACTTCGAACAATTCCTTTGGTCCATTCGACAATGCGTAGAATTGGTCGCTGTAACCACGTGTATCAGCCTCAGTTCCTACAATCAATAACATAGGTTGAGTCAGGTAGGTGCTAATTTGGCTACTTGCCGAGAATGACATAATTTTGTCAACGCTTGTAAATTTGAATCGATTCGTAGAATTAGGATGCTGTGCTCTAGGTGTTCTATAGTAGTCATAAGCTTCACGCATAAGCACAGGTGTATTTTCATCAATTTCTTCCAGCGTATCAGGCGCCCAAGTTTGTAGATTCACTTCTGTTCCATTTGCTTCTGCAGTACGCTGCTTC
>Ga0209463_1002376_pt1 | contig 10425 bp, 8 predicted proteins | sample AgamicMgSfrz_FD_187169 | JGI IMG/M metagenome (GOLD analysis project Ga0209463, IMG submission 187169) | Agave microbial communities from Guanajuato, Mexico - Mg.Sf.rz (SPAdes) (version 2) | ecosystem: Host-associated > Plants > Phyllosphere > Phylloplane/Leaf | place: Guanajuato, Mexico... | reverse complement strand
AGCAACAACAGCAACAACAGCAACAACAGCAACAACAACAAGCAACTGCATCTAAAACAATTACAGCTACAGCTACAGCTTATACAGCTGACTGTTCTGGATGTTCAGGTGTAACAGCAACAGGAATTGATCTAAAAAGCAATCCTAATCAAAAAGTAATTGCTGTTGACCCAAGCGTTATTCCATTAGGGTCTAGAGTATGGGTTCAAGGCTATGGTGAAGCAATCGCTGGAGATACAGGTGGCGCTATTAAAGGTAACCGTATTGATCTCTTTATGGCTGATCAACATCAAGCTAAAAACTGGGGTTCAAGAACTGTTCAAGTTAAAGTTTTAAACTAATAGAATAATAGAAAAAGAGAATATGAATATCATATTCTCTTTTTCATGCTTTATTTCCTTTGCATTCCAAAAATTCTCTTGAAAAATCCTTCTTTCCGGTTATCCTCTTGTACGTTTTTTATTACACCCTTTTTTTTGGCTGCTTTTAGCCACAAAGGAAACTCGTTTAATAGTTGATCATAAAGTTCACGGTCTGAGGTGCTTTCAATATCTTCAATGTGTATGAAATTTGCATTATCTACAATGCGACCCTCTAACTCATCTAGTTTTTTTAAGAAGTCAAAGTTTCCATTACCAATACCAACAAATTGCCAAAAAATTGGCTTTACCGCGCTTGTTTCAATAAGAGATTTAATATTTTTCTTACACCCTCCATCATTAATAAAGACAAGGAAAGTTGGATAATCACTTTTTTCCTCTTCTATGTATTTTTTAATAACATCTTCCATAACAGGTAATTCGTTGTTTCGGCCAAATTTATGAATGAGGTCGTCTTCTAAAATCACTCGATTTACGTAATCTTCAAAGTCTAGTTCAGTAACAGACTTGAGTCTTGAGAATTCATTATCATACACCCATACATCTAAAACCCCATCATCATCAAACTCGTGTGCTACAGCTAAGATACGTTCTACAACTTTCTGCACTGTTCCATTTTTATAAAGTGCTCTCATTGATCCTGTAATGTCTAATACAAGACCTACACGAGCTTTGACGCCTCTTATATTCTTTTTATCTAAAACTTGTTTTACATTTTCTTTCTGTAAATCAATTGTTATCATTTATACTCCCCTCTCCCTTTCCTTTTTTTTCATTATATCAAAACTTTATTTTTATTCATGTAAAAAAGCTGTTCTCCTAGGAGAACAGCTTTTGATAGACAACTTATTTACTTAAAGCACTTTTTCTTGAGCCTTTTACAAAGATAGACATTAATAATGCTACGAAAGCAAGAACTGCGGTAACAAGGAATGCCATGTTGACCCCATGAATTTGAGCCATCATCTGATCAGCTGTCTCCGCATTTTTACTTGCACTACTCATCACTGTAATTAAGACAGCTGTTCCAATTGCTCCTGCAACTTGACGCATTGTGTTATTCATAGCTGTACCATGCGTGATAAGCTCTCTTGGCAGCTGATTTAAGCCAGCCGTTGTTAGAGGCATCATAACCATTGCCATCCCAAGCATTCTGACTGCATACATAATTGTAATAAGTGTAATTGATGTATGATCATCTAATATTACAAATGGGAGTGTACCAATCGTTAGAAGCGCTGTTCCCACAAGAGACAATCCTCTCGCTCCTACTTTATCAAAGATTCGTCCTGTAATTGGTGACATAATTCCCATTAGAATAGCTCCCGGAAGAAGGATAAGCCCTGATCTTAAAGCACTATAGTGCAGCATTCCTTGGATGTAAAGCGGTAAAATTGTTGCGCCACCAATCATCGCTGTGAAAACGATCATTGCAATAATTGTTGTAAGCGTGAAAATCGGATTTTTGAACACTCTAAATTCTAAAATTGGTTCTTTAATTTAAACTGACGAACAATAAATAAAACAAGTGTTACGATTCCAACAATGAGCGGGGCTAAAACAGATAAACTTCCCCATCCATTTGATCCTGCATTACTAAAACCAAACAGCAAGCCTCCGAAACCCAGCGTAGATAAAATAATGGACAGAACATCAAGCGTTGGATTTTTACGCTCTGTCACATTTTTAAGCGCAAAGTACGCGAAAATAATATCTATAATTGCAATTGGGAAAATGAGATAAAATAAATAGCGCCATGAGTAGCTATCAACAATCCATCCAGATAGTGTTGGTCCAATAGCTGGCGCAAAGGCAATAACAAGTCCAACCATTCCCATTGCACTTCCGCGTTTTTCAATTGGAAACATTAAAAGTAAAATTGTTTGCATGAGTGGTAACATAATACCAGCTCCTGCGGCTTGTAATACACGTCCTACAAGCAATAAAGAAAATGTCGGGGAAATAGCAGCAACTCCCGTACCTATAGCAAATAGGCCCATTGCTGTTAAGAATAATCCTCTTGTTGAAAATTTCCCGATTAAAAATGCTGTAACAGGAATCATAATCCCGTTAACTAACATAAAAACTGTTGTTAGCCATTGGGCTTTTGTTGCATCAATTTTCAAATCAGCCATAATATGCGGCAATGCTGTTGCCAACAGCGTTTGATTCAAAATAGCGACAAAGGCGCCCGCAAGCAATACTGTCATAATCACTTTTACACTATATTCGTGATGTTTATGTGTTGAAGTTTGCTCCATGAATGTCTCCCTTTCTTTTTAAATTGTTAACATATTAGTTTTGCAAAGCTCTTTACCATTTATAAACTTTTCTATTTACTAAAATTTCATAAAGTGAAATTATGTACGTATGCGTACACTTATCCTCTTCCCGTTTCTTAACCTAATTATGCTAGGGAAAGACTTTCTATTTGTAATAGATAAATGTATGGTGCACTAATATATTCCGTCTTTTATCATAACATATATCGCTATGAATTTTATTATAATACGCTTAGAACTATGTATTTCATTTCTAAAATCTTTCTTATCATATGTGGTTAGAATCTTCCCTATGCAAGGAAGAAAACTTATATAAAAGAAGCCGGGGATTTAATTCCCCAGCTTCTTTTATTCACCCTTCAAATTTTCATAATGCTGTACAATTTCTTTCATAATAGGGCCATCTTCATTAAGTTCACTAATTTGTTCTAGTACTGCTACAATCCCTTGTTCCTTAAGCAGATTTTGCAACTTCATTGCTTCTTCATCTTCTTTTGGAGCAAAGAGTAATGCAGCTGCGATAGCCTTAGCAAGATGGGTATAAGAAAGACCCGCTTTCTTTGCTTCAACTGCAGGTCGCACTAACCGATCTTGAGGACCTAATTTACGAATTGGAGAACGTCCTACTCTTGTTACACTATCATTAAGGTATGGATTTTCAAAGCGACCAATAATCTTCTCGATGTATGCACTATGATCTTCTTTATCTAATCCATATGCTTTCACTAGATAAGCCCCTGTTTCTTGTAACGTTGCCTTCACTTCTTCATGTATAGTGCTGTCTTGTAATGTCTCATGAATCGTTTCTTTTCCTTTTAGATATCCTAGATAGGCAATGACAGCATGTCCTGTATTAACAGTAAACAGCTTTCTTTCAATGAAAGGAGCAAGCTCTGGGACAATTTTCATTCCTTCTACAGGAGGGATCTCTTCGCTTGTTTCTACAACCCACTCATAGTACGGTTCAACTAAAACATCTAAAGAACCTTGCTCTGTTTGGATAGGTACAATACGATCAACAGCTGAATTAAAGAAACTTACTTTTTGAATAACAGCTTCTTTTTCCTCATTTTCTAGTGCATTTAAAATATGCTCCTTCAGAATATCTGTTGCTGAAATTTGATTTTCACATGCAATAACATACACTTTTTCCTCATTAGACTTTACTCGCTCAGCAAGAGCTTTTGCAATAAGTGGAGCAATTCGTGGCAAGATATTTGGCCCTATTGCTGTTGTAATATATGTTGCTTCTTTAATTTCTTCTATAACTTCCTGTTCTTGCTGAAGATTATTTAAACCTGAAACATTCTCTACTGTGATAACTTCCTGCGATTGTGCAGCCGTTTTTACTTGATAACTTTTATCCCTATTAAGTTGTTCAATAATTTGCTCGGCAATATCAACAAACGTAACATGGTATCCTGATTGAGCAAATAAAGCACCTATAAATCCTCTTCCAATATTTCCTGCACCAAAGTGAACTGCCTTTTTCATCTTTATCATTCCTTTATTAAATTATTTTGGAGATATTCATAAAATGTTTCTTCTAACTTTTGACGAATAATGTTTTCATTTGATGAAGAAAAAATCATCATTGCTTCTTTATCCTCAATAAGTGTTGTGCTAATAAGACTTAAGATTTCTTGCTGACGCGTACTTAAATTCTCTGGAGCTAACATGAATAACATGTTCCATACCTCCATGTCTTTACCATCCATCCCTTTAACAGTACATGCCTCTTCAAGATGAGCAATTTGAAAGCTTAGAGTAGCAATAGAAGAATGTTTAGTATGGAAAAGAGCCATTCCTGTTTCAGGAATACCAAGCCCACCTTTTTCTTCTCTCTCTTCTAGCTTTTTTACAACTTCATTCTTCTGAGATAGCAGGCCTTTATCTTCTTGCTGTTGAACAACCTTTTTTATGATTTCCTTATGATTAGAGAAGGTTGATTTAAAATGGAGTACTGTAAAATGATTAAGAATAGCTTCCATACTCCTATAAACATCTTCTAACTCTTTTAATACGTTACGAAAAGGTTTTTTCAAACGAGATGAAAAGTTTGCTTCATCATAATGAATAGTGGCATAGCTTTTATTTTTGGTTAAGTCCCCGATATGATTTTGCAAAAACTGATGAATTGATGAAACATCATCATCATTTAGAAGAGGGGTGACTAAAATATAATCAAGGTTTGTGAATGGAAGTCGCACAGTTGAAATAATCACATCATACTGAGATAAATCTCGATTCTGAATCTCCATTAAAGATGAGATTTCAACAGACTGAATTTCAATGACTTCTTTCTTCACTCGACTTGCAAGCATCTTAGATGTACCTATCCCTGTTGGGCAAACAATTAAAGCTTTCAAAGCTATTGCTTCTTCACGCAGAACAAGTGCTGAGCCAAAATGGAGAACTAAGTACGCTACTTCGTCATCAGGAAATGATACTTCTTTAAAATGTTTTTCAAGGCTATTCCTTACAGCCATAAATAAAACGGGATATTTCCTGCGAATATCTTCTGTAAGGGGATTAAACAAAGCCATCTTTTGTTGAATTCTGAATAGTGATGGTTCCATATGAGCAAGCAAACCTTGAAAAAGTGAAAAATCATCTTCAAGATTTACATGAAGCTGAGCCGAAACCTCTTCAATCATTTTTTTAATTAAGCTACTAAGGATAATACTGTCATTGTAAATATAATAGCCTTCTTGAAGTTTGGAGCCTTTAAAAATAATAGTTAAAAAGCAAAGATCCTTTTCAGTTAATGCTTCTTGATGATTATGAATGAAATCTGAGCAAATCTCCTCAATCAGTTTATATTCATGTGAAAATGGGATTGAATTGTCATATTCCTCTTCTAATAAAAAACCGTCACTTGTCCTTTGTATCGCAATACAAATATGAACGATTAGTCCAATATAATCACTATCTGCAAGTTTTGAAATGCTAAGCTGCATTGTTCTATTAACAGCTTCTTTTGTTTTAATCAGATGTGGAACCTTAAGGTAGTGCAATACTTCTTTTTTATCATTTCCAAGGTTCTCAGTATGAAATAAATCTTGAATCAATTCTTCAGCAAAGTGTATAAGCAAATAAGCGGCTAACATTTTACGCTTACTTTCTTCACTTCCATGGAGACTAACTCCTACACCTCGTTTTCTTAACAATGTAACTTTAAAATCTTTAAGCCATTCTGCTAATTCATCTAGATAAGAAGATAAAGTTGTCGTACTTACCCCTAGCTCTCGCGAAAGCACTTGAAGCTTAAGAGATTCTTCACCTCTTATTAAAGATAAAAGCAAAATTAACTTGCGCTGTTGTGGTGATTGATCAACAGGTTCAATGTGCATTAACGCTTGAACTAATTTAAAAACACGTTCATTCTTTCCAATAATCATTAGCCCATTATCGCTTGTTCGTTCAAGTGTTAAATCAAAGTTTTTCAGAACTCTCTCAATAGCTCTCAAATCTCTATGAACTGTTCTTACACTAACATTTAGAAATGTTGCAATTGAAAATGGCGTATGTTTACCTGATGTTTTAATAATCAGCTCAATAATTTCCTTTTCTCTTGAGGTTATAAACAAAATATCAGCTCATTTCTTATAACGTGAAATGTAGTACAGAAATGCATAAATAGAAAGGCACCTAGATGCCTTTCTATTTTATACATTAGCTTGAAGTCCCTTCACCGTTTAAAAGCTCCATTAGTTCTTCAGCTGTTTCAGCTTTTACCATTTTCTCGATGTTTGCCATATCAGAGCAAGTAATTGCTATCCCTGATAAAATTTCAAGGTGAGTTCCATCTTTCCCAGCAATACCAAAGATTAAGCGAACCTTTTCGCCATCAAAGTCCACTCCTTGTGGAACTTGAAGAACGGTAAAACCAGATTTTAATACTGCTTTCTTCGCTTCTTCTGTACCATGTGGAATAGCAACATCATTACCCATAAAAGTAGATGTCATATTGTCACGCTCAATCATAGCTTCAATGTAACTTTCTTCAACATATCCGCTATCAACTAAAACACGTCCTGCAAATCGAATAGCCTCTTCCTTATTAGCAAATTCCTGATTCAAGAACACATTTTCTTTTCTTAATAAGCTATCATCCTGCTCAACTGGAGCAGCTTCTTCTTCTACTTCTTCCACTAACTCTTCAGTTGGTGTATCATGATCATTTTTCAACTTATCAATGAGCTTATCATATTCTGGACTTGATAAGAAATTATCAACAGAGATATGATAAGCATCTGGTAGTTTATTTTGAGCACGCGGTGTTAGTTCTTCTTGTGTAATAACAATTTGGGCATCATTCGGTAGATTGCTAATAGCTGTGTTTGTAACTGAAATAGACAATCCTGCTTCTTTTACTTTCTTGCGAAGTAGTGAAGCACCCATTGCGCTAGAACCCATACCAGCATCACATGCGAAAACAATCTTTTGAACGTTGTTTGGCATAGCTCCTTGGTTGGTTGTAAGGGTATTTGCTACAGAGCTCTTTTTCCCTTTCATCTCCTGCATTTTTTTAGATGCTTCTTCAATGTCTTCTGCTTTCTCTTTTCCAGTTTTTAAAATTAGTGATGCAACTGCAAATGAAACGATAGTAGCAACAAGGACACCCGCAATGTTTGCCATATAGGCGCCACCTGGTGTTGCTGCAAGAATTGCTAAAATGCTTCCCGGAGATGCAATAGCTTGTAACCCTCCACCAAGTAATACAAAGGTGAATACTCCACTCATGCCTCCTAAAATAGCTGCAACGATTAATAATGGACGCATTAAGATGTAAGGAAAATAGATTTCATGAATCCCACCAAAGAAATGAATAATAGCTGCCCCTGGTGCAGATTGTTTTGCTGATCCTCTGCTAAAGAATGCATAAGCAAGGAGAATTCCTAAACCGGGCCCTGGATTTGCTTCGAGAAGCAATAGAATAGACTGGCCATCTGTACGAATTTGCTCAGCTCCAATTGGAGAGAGAATTCCATGGTTAATTGCATTATTCAAGAACAATACTTTTGCAGGTTCAATAAGAATACTTGTTAATGGTAAAAGACCGTGAGCAACCATCCAGTCTACACCAGCCATTAACCAGCCTGTAAAAGTATCAACAGCAGGTCCAACTCCTAGAAATGCTAAGATAGCTAAGATACCACCAAGAATCCCCGCTGAAAAGTTATTAACAAGCATTTCAAAACCAGTTTTAACTTTCCCTTCAATTGCACGGTCAAACTTTTTAATAACATAACCGCCAAGCGGTCCCATAATCATAGCACCGAGAAACATTGGGATACCAGAACCAACAATAACCCCCATTGTTGCAATAGCTCCCACAACTCCTCCACGCTGCTCGTGAACAAGCTTACCTCCTGTGTATCCAATTAATAAAGGAAGTAAATACGTGACCATTGGATCAACTAACTTGGCAAGGCTTTCATTCGGAAAGAAACCCTTTTCAATAAATAGTGCTGTAATAAGCCCCCAAGCAATAAATGCACCAATATTCGGCATTACCATTGAGCTTAGAAAGTTACCGAACTTCTGTACAGCAACTTTTATATTTGATTGAGCCATGTGCTCTCTTCCTTTCTTTGTGTATTAAGACTTATAATAACTACAGCTATAATGTTAGGATATGAATCGCTTTCATTCAACAAAGAAGAAAACTAACTTTGTCGCAGAGAAGAAGACAAAGCTTTTGTAATGGCTCTCAACTACATAATCTTCTTCAAAGTCTTCCAATTCTATCTTTTAGGAGGAAAATTATGTTTAAATTACCAAAGTCAGATTTCTTAAAAATAATTCCCTTTTTAAATAAGAATCCTCTCTCACCAACATTTGCTTATGCTGTTGCACACGGTGTCATAGAAGGAGACATTTTTGTTAGTAGTTGTTCCACAATTGATATGTTCTTACTCAAAACTCGTTCAGGGCTTTATTTTGCGGATGGGGATTTAAATCATTCACTTTTTTGTTCGTGGTTTCAAGATTATCTCTCTCAAAAAGCCAAGGATAAAGCAAATCGGCTTACTTTCTTTTCTCCCAACAAAATTTCAGATCAAAAAATACGCGATACAATCGGCGGTCATTGTAAAGAAATACAGCGATGCTCTTTTGACTTTGACCCTTGTGCGTATAGTTTGGATTTTCCTTTTTGCCCTTCCTCTTCTTCCATTAAAGAAATAAATTACTACTACATCAGAGAGCACAAGGAGTTCCATGAAGCCTACTATAAGGAGTATTGGGGATCTGTTCATAACTTCTTGCATAACGGTTTTGGATATTGTGTAGTTGATCATCATCAAAATATTTTAAGCACTTGTACGACTATTTTTCGTGGAGGAAAGTTTGCTGAAATAGATATTTCAACATCTCCGCAACATCAAGGAAAAGGGCTAGCAACTAAAGTGGCTCATTCCTTCATTAAGCACTGTTTAAAACAGAAACTCACGCCTCGTTGGGATTGTGATCTTAACAATGAAAACTCTAACCACCTCGCTAAAAAGCTTGGGTTTCACACGCCTAAAACTTATACGGTTTTTGCGAGAAAATAAAAACATGCTCAAATGTTTGAGCATGTTTCTATTTCTATGTTTGAACTTCAAACGGTAGTTTCTCCCCTTGTATTCCAGCAACTAAATTTTCTGCAGCCATCATAGCCATTTTCTTGCGAGTTGCAATACTCGCACTGCCAATGTGAGGCACTGCTGTTACATTAGGAAGAGAAAGAAGCGGATGAGAAGCAGAAATAGGCTCTTCTTCAAATACGTCGAGACCAGCAGCCCAAATTTCCCCTTCTTTTAATGCCTTATACAAGGCTTGTTCATCTACGTTCGTTCCACGCGAAACATTAATAAACACAGCACTTTTTTTCATTAACTGAAACTGTTCTGTACCTATCATATGTCTTGTTTCTTCAGAGCCTGGAGCTAGCAATACAATGAAGTCGGACGTTTGAAGAAGATCTGTAAGCTCACAGTATGTAACACCTATTTCCTCTTCAGGCTTTTGATTTCGGTTATAATACACAACATCCATATTAAATCCAAGAGCTCGACGGGCAACACCTTCACCAATTCTTCCCATACCAATGATACCAAGTCTCGCTCCGTAAATGTCTTGTCCTGTTAACAGCATCGGTCCCCAGCTTTTCCACTTTTCTTCTTTTATATAGTCTGCTCCCTCAACAATGCGCCGACCTGCTGCCATAAGTAATGTAAAGGCTAAGTCTGCGGTTGTTTCATTCAAAACAGAAGGCGTATGACCAACAGCAATTCCTCGTTCTCTAGCATATTCCATATCAATGTTATCAAAACCAACAGCCATTGTGCTTATCACTTTCAAATGCGGCGCACTTTCTAAAAGCTCGCGATCAATCTTATCTCCTACATTTGTATAAAGAGCATGAGCATTACAGACTTCTTCTTTTAATCGTTCGTAAGGCATTGCTATTTCTTCTTCAGGCCATATATATAATTCTCCATACTTTTTCATAATGTCTAACGATTCATCAGGAATTTTTCGTGTGACAACAATTTTATATTCCCCCATACTTTCTCCTCCCCTATTCCCATTATTGTTTCTTCTTTTACTATACAGTGCCCTTTAAAAGTGATTCAACAAAATAGCGTCTTGAACCTTCCCTTACGTCACCCTTTACACTCAATAATAAAAGAGAAGAAAGGATGAAAAACAATGAACGTAAGAAGAAAAGAAAAAGTCATGGTACAATTAATGCTTGGAACTTCCCTTATTTT
>Ga0209463_1002375_pt1 | contig 10425 bp, 9 predicted proteins | sample AgamicMgSfrz_FD_187169 | JGI IMG/M metagenome (GOLD analysis project Ga0209463, IMG submission 187169) | Agave microbial communities from Guanajuato, Mexico - Mg.Sf.rz (SPAdes) (version 2) | ecosystem: Host-associated > Plants > Phyllosphere > Phylloplane/Leaf | place: Guanajuato, Mexico... | reverse complement strand
GATCGTCAGGGTGGCGGCCACGTTCTCGATTATAGCCTGGAGTCCGGCATGCTGACCTTCGGCGCCATCAGCAAGCTGGTGGTCGATCTGCCGGAAGATCGTGACTTTTTGCAGGCCAACCTGAACCCGGCCGATCTCGATAGCGCTATTCGCGCCGTAGAAAGCTAACCGCTCGCCAAAGGAGAAATAATGAAAAGCGATATGCAGAAAGAATGGGCGCACGGCGCCGATTTAATTGTCGCCCAGCTGGAGGCGCAGGGCGTAAAACAGGTTTTCGGTATTCCCGGCGCGAAGGTCGATAAAGTTTTCGATTCGCTGGTGGATTCTTCGATTCAGACCATCCCGGTTCGCCATGAAGCCAACGCTGCCTTTATGGCCGCAGCGGTAGGGCGTCTGACCGGTAAAGCGGGCGTGGCGCTGGTAACCTCCGGTCCCGGCTGTTCCAACCTGATTACCGGTATGGCGACCGCCACCTCAGAAGGCGATCCGGTGGTCGCGCTGGGCGGCGCGGTGAAACGCGCGGATAGCGCCAAACTGGTGCATCAGAGCATGGATACCGTCGGCATGTTCCGACCGATTACTAAATATGCGGTGGAAGTCGGCGCGCCGGATGCGCTGGGCGAAATTGTTGCCAATGCCTTCCGTTATGCGGAGCTGGGACGTCCCGGCGGCGCGTTTGTCAGCCTGCCGCAGGATATTGTCGACGGGCCGGTGCGCGGTAATGTGCTGTCGCCAGCGGGCGATTTGCTGCTGGGTTCCGCGCCGGACTGCGTCATTAATAGCGTGGCCGATAAGATCGCTAAAGCGAAAAACCCAATTATCCTGCTTGGCCTGATGGCCAGCCAGCCGCAAAACGCGAAGGCGCTGCATCGTCTGCTGGAGCGTAGCCATATTCCGGTGACCAGCACCTATCAGGCTGCCGGCGCGGTATCGCAATCCCACTTCTCGCGCTTCGCCGGACGCGTGGGCCTGTTTAATAACCAGGCGGGCGATCGCCTGCTGCGTCAGGCCGATTTAATTATCACCATCGGCTACAGTCCGGTGGAATATGAACCGGCGAAATGGAACAGCGGTAACGCTGAACTGGTGCATATCGACGTTCTGCATGCGGAAACCGACAACTGCTATCAGCCGGACGTTGAGCTAATCGGCGACATCGCCGCCACGCTGGAAAAACTTGCCGCCCGTATTGAAGCGCCGCTGCACCTGAGTGCGGAATCGGCGGAAATCCTGAAAGATCGGCAACAGCAACGCGAACTGCTGGCAATGCGCGGTCATCAGCTGAATCAGTTTGCCCTGCATCCGCTACGTATCGTGCGCGCCATGCAGGACATCATTAACAGCGACGTGACGCTGACCGTAGATATGGGCAGCTTTCATATCTGGATCGCCCGTTACCTTTACAGCTTCCGCGCCCGTCAGATCATGATCTCCAACGGCCAGCAGACCATGGGTGTTGCGCTGCCGTGGGCGATTGGCGCCTGGCTGGTGGATCCGAGCCGTAAAGTGGTTTCGGTTTCCGGCGACGGCGGCTTTATGCAGTCGAGCATGGAGCTGGAAACTGCGGTGCGTCTGGGCGCTAACGTGCTGCACATTATCTGGGTCGATAACGCCTACAACATGGTGGCGATTCAGGAAGAACAGAAATATCAGCGCGTGTCCGGCGTGAAGTTCGGCCCGATTGATTTTAAAGCCTATGCGGAAGCCTTTGGCGCAGCGGGGTTTGCGGTGGAAAGCGCCGATCAGCTGGAGCCAGTGCTGCGTAAGGCGATGGATGTTCAGGGGCCTGCGGTCGTTGCGGTGCCGGTGGATTATGCCGACAACCCCAAATTAATGGGGCAGCTGCATCTGAGCCAGATCCTGTAATCAGGTTTTATCAACTCAGCAAGGAGCAGTTATGGAAAGCAAAGTTGCATTAGTGACCGGTTCCGGTCAGGGCATCGGGAAAGCCATTGCGCTGCGGCTGGCGAAAGATGGATTTGCCGTTGCGGTGGTGGATTACAATGCGGAAACGGCGCGTCAGGTTGCCGATGAGATTATGCAGCAGGGCGGTAAAGCCGTTGCCCTGCGGGCGGACGTCTCCGATCGCGAGCAGGTTTTTGCTGCGGTTGAACAGGCGCAACAGCAGCTGGGCGGCTTTGACGTGATTGTTAATAACGCTGGTGTGGCACCTACAACGCTTATCGAGGATATTACGCCGGAAATCGTTGATAAGGTTTACAACATTAATGTGAAAGGCGTGATTTGGGGCATTCAGGCGGCGGTAAAAGCCTTTAAAGCGCTGGGCCACGGCGGCAAAATCATCAACGCTTCATCCCAGGCCGGCCATGTTGGTAACCCGGAACTGGCGGTTTACAGCTCCAGTAAATTTGCGGTGCGCGGCCTGACGCAGACCGCCGCGCGCGATCTGGCGCCGCTGGGCATTACGGTAAATGCTTACTGCCCCGGTATTGTGAAAACGCCGATGTGGGATGAAATCGACCGTCAGGTTTCTGCCGCTGCGGGCCAGCCGCCGGGATACGGCACCGCTGAGTTTGCCAAACGCATTACCCTTGGTCGCCTTTCTGAGCCGGAAGATGTCGCCGCCTGTGTCTCTTTCCTGGCTGGGCCTGATTCTGACTATATGACCGGTCAGGCGTTGCTGATCGATGGCGGTATGGTCTTCAGTTAATCCCTTCTTTGCGGGCCGTTTCCGGCCCGCCTCATCCCTTAAATCAAATTTTTTTCGCTGCGAGCGAAACGTTTCGATAACGATCACAATTCCGTTACCTTCCTGTTGTCTTATTCACCGCTTTTTCTGAGAATCGCGTGCAGCGAAACGTTTCGCTCAGGAGCGCATCATGAAAAAAGGCACCTTACTCAACGCGGATATTTCCGCCGTGGTTTCTCGCCTCGGACACACCGATAGCCTGACCATTGGCGATGCCGGATTACCGATCCCGGCAGGCCCACAGCGCATCGATCTGGCTGTCACGCACGGTATTCCCAGCTTCTTGCAGGTGGCGCAGGCCGTCACGCATGAAATGCAGGTGGAAAGCGCCGTTATTGCCGATGAGATCCGCAGCCATAATGCGGCGCTCCACGTTGAACTGGTCGCGCTGTTAAAAGCGCTGGAAAAACAGCAGGGCAACGTCATCACCATTGATTACGTGCCGCACGAGCAATTCAAAACTTTAACGCAACGCAGCCAGGCCGTGGTTCGCAGCGGGGAATGTACGCCCTACGCGAATATTATCCTGACCGCTGGCGTGACCTTCTGAGGCTGCCATGCAACCGCTACTGCAATTAAAAGGCATCGAAAAGTCCTTTCCGGGCGTGAAGGCGCTTAACGGCGCGTCGCTTTCCGTCTATCCGGGCCGCGTGATGGCGCTGGTGGGTGAAAACGGCGCGGGCAAATCCACCATGATGAAGGTGCTGACCGGCATCTATAGCCGCGACGCCGGATCGCTGCAGTGGCTGGGCGAAGAGACGCATTTCAGCGGGCCAAAAGCATCGCAGGAAGCGGGCATCGGTATTATTCATCAGGAGCTGAACCTGATTCCGCAGCTGTCGATTGCCGAAAATATCTTCCTGGGCCGCGAGTTTACGAAAGGCCTGGGCCGCATTGACTGGAAAAAGATGCATGCTGAGGCAGACGCGCTGTTGCAGCGGTTGAATCTGCGGTTTAGCAGCCACCGGCTGGTGGGCGATCTCTCTATTGGCGATCAGCAGATGGTGGAAATCGCCAAGGTGCTGAGCTTTGAGTCAAAAGTGATTGTGATGGATGAGCCGACCGACGCCCTGACCGATACCGAAACCGTATCGCTGTTCCGGGTGATCAATGAGCTTAAAGCGGCGGGCTGCGGCATTGTTTATATCTCCCATCGCATGAAAGAAATTTTTGAAATTTGCGATGACGTAACGGTTTTCCGCGACGGGCAGTTTATTGCCGAACGCAGCGTCGATACGCTGACGGAAGCTTCGCTGATCGAGATGATGGTCGGGCGCAAGCTGGAAGATCAATATCCTCGCCTGGATAAAGCGCCGGGCGATGTGCGTCTGGAAGTGAAAAACCTCAGCGGGCCGGGCATCGATAATATCAGCTTTACGCTGCGCAAAGGTGAAATCCTCGGCGTGTCCGGGCTGATGGGCGCCGGACGTACTGAACTGATGAAGATGCTGTACGGCGCGCTACCGCGCAACGCGGGCCAGATATTGCTTAACGGGCGCGAACTGGCTATCCGCACGCCGCAGGATGGCCTGGCGAACGGCATCGTCTATATCTCGGAAGATCGTAAGCGTGATGGTTTGGTGCTGGGCATGTCGGTAAAAGAAAATATGTCGTTAACCGCGCTGCGCTATTTCAGCAACGGCGGCGGCGCCTTAAAGCACGGCGCCGAACAGCTGGCGGTCAACGATTTTATTCGTCTTTTCAATATCAAAACGCCGGGCATGGATCAAACCATCGGCCTGCTTTCAGGCGGTAATCAGCAAAAAGTCGCCATTGCGCGCGGACTGATGACGCGGCCCAACGTGCTGATCCTTGATGAGCCGACGCGCGGCGTTGATGTGGGCGCTAAAAAAGAGATTTATCAGCTTATTAACCAGTTCAAAGAAGAAGGGCTGAGCATCATTCTGGTCTCTTCGGAAATGCCGGAAGTGCTGGGCATGAGCGATCGCATTCTGGTTATTCATGAAGGCCGCCTGAGCGGCGAGTTTTCCACTGAACAGGCTACGCAGGAAGTCCTGATGGCCGCCGCCGTTGGCAAGCAACACAGCGAGGAGTTAGCCCATTTATGAGTACGCAAACCTTACCCGCCCGCCGCCGCTGGTTCAGCAAGGCCTGGCTGCTGGAGCAGAAATCGCTGATTGCCCTGATTGTGCTGATTGCTGTGGTTGCCAGCCAAAGCCCGAACTTTTTTACCGTCAATAACCTGTTTAACATTCTGCAGCAGACCTCGGTGAACGCCATTATGGCGGTCGGTATGACGCTGGTTATTCTTACCTCCGGCATCGATCTTTCCGTCGGTTCACTGCTGGCGCTGACCGGTGCGGTGGCCGCGTCGATCGTTGGGCTGGAAGTTAACGCTCTGGTCGCCATCGCCGCCGCGCTGGGGCTGGGCGCTTTCGTCGGAGCCATCACCGGCACCATTGTCGCCAAAGGCAAAGTGCAGGCCTTTATCGCCACCCTGGTGATGATGCTGTTGCTGCGCGGCGTCACCATGGTTTATACCAACGGCAGTCCGGTCAATACCGGCTTTAGCGATAACGCCGATCTGTTTGGCTGGTTCGGCATCGGCCGTCCGCTGGGCATTCCGACGCCGGTATGGCTGATGGCAATCGTCTTTTTCGCCGCCTGGTACATGCTGCACCATACACGCCTCGGTCGTTATATCTATGCGCTGGGCGGTAACGAAGCCGCAACGCGTCTGTCGGGCATCAACGTTAATCGCGTCAAAATCATCGTCTACGCGCTGAGCGGTATGCTGGCGGCGCTGGCTGGCACCATCGAAGTGGCGCGTCTCTCCTCGGCGCAGCCGACCGCAGGAACCGGCTATGAGCTGGACGCCATCGCGGCGGTGGTGCTGGGCGGAACCAGCCTGGCCGGCGGCAAGGGCCGTATTATGGGCACGCTGATCGGCGCGCTGATCCTCGGTTTCCTGAATAACGGCCTGAACCTGTTAGGCGTCTCCTCCTACTATCAGATGATCGTCAAAGCAGTGGTGATTTTGTTGGCGGTGCTGGTGGATAACAAAAGCAGTAAATAGCGCTTACCTCTAAGGATATAAAGATGAAAATGAAAAAACTGACGGCACTGGCGGTATTGCTCGGCGCCACGCTTAGCGCCAACGCGCTGGCAAAAGATACTATCGCGCTGGTGGTGTCTACCCTGAATAACCCGTTCTTCGTTTCGCTGAAAGATGGCGCGCAAAAAGAGGCGGATAAGCTGGGTTACAACCTGGTGGTGCTGGATTCGCAAAATAACCCGGCGAAAGAGCTGGCAAACGTGCAGGATCTGACCGTACGCGGCACTAAGCTGCTGTTGATCAATCCAACCGATTCAGATGCGGTCGGCAATGCGGTTAAAATGGCCAACCAGGCGAATATCCCGGTAATTACGCTGGATCGTGTGGCGGCGCAGGGTAAAGTGATCAGCCACGTCGCGTCCGATAACCGTTTCGGCGGTAAAATGGCCGGTGACTTTATCGCGAAGAAACTGGGCGATAACGCGAAAATTATCGAGCTGCAGGGCATTGCCGGTACGTCCGCCGCCCGTGAACGCGGTGAAGGCTTTAAGCAGGCCGCCGATGCGCATAAGTTCCAGATTCTGGCCAGCCAGCCTGCCGACTTCGATCGCACCAAAGGACTGAACGTGATGCAGAACCTGCTGACGGCGCATCCCGATGTGCAGGCGGTGTTTGCTCAGAATGATGAAATGGCACTGGGCGCATTACGAGCATTGCAAACTGCCGGTAAATCTGATGTGGTGGTTGTGGGCTTCGACGGCACCGCAGACGGGGTTAAAGCCGTTGAAGGCGGCAAACTGGCCGCGACCGTAGCGCAGATGCCGGAAAAAATTGGTCAAACAGGCGTACAGATCGCTGACAAAGCGTTAAAAGGCGAGAAAGTACAGGCGATCAATCCGGTCGATCTGAAACTGGTCACCAAATAACAAAGAAAAGCAGGGCAACGCGCCACCGTTCAGGTGGCGCACTTTTCTGGATGAACCCCGAATGACGCAATCCGCTAAACTCACTGTACTTGGCAGCATCAATGCCGATCATATTTTAAATCTGGCGCAGTTTCCCCGTCCGGGCGAAACGGTGATCGGGAAACAGTATCAGGTCGCTTTTGGCGGCAAAGGGGCAAACCAGGCGGTAGCTGCCGGTCGCAGCGGCGCTGATATTGCGTTTATCGCCTGCGTGGGCGCCGATGATATTGGCGAGCGTATTCGGCAACAGCTGGCCGCCGATCGTATCGATATCTCTTCCGTCTCGGTTATTGAACAGGCTGCCACCGGCGTCGCGCTGATCTTCGTTAACGGCGAAGGCGAAAACAGCATTGCGATTCATGCTGGCGCCAATGCCGCGCTGACGCCGGACGTCGTGGCGCAGCATCAACAGGTGATTACCGATGCGTCCGCGCTGCTGATGCAGCTGGAATCCCCGCTGGAAAGCGTACTGGCGGCGGCGAAAATTGCGCATCAGCATCAAACAAAGGTCATTCTCAATCCGGCTCCCGCGGCGCCATTATCTGATGAACTGCTGGCGCTGGTGGATATGATTACGCCCAATGAAACTGAAGCGGAAATGCTGACCGGCATTGCGGTAAAAAACGATGAAGATGCCGCGCGTGCCGCTGCGGTACTGCATGCGAAAGGGATCGGGCAGGTGCTGATTACCCTGGGCAGCCGTGGCGTCTGGCTGAGCGAAAACGGTAAAGGCCAGCGTATTCCCGGCTTCCGCGTACAGGCGGTTGATACCATTGCTGCAGGCGATACCTTTAACGGCGCCTTAATTACCGCGCTGCTGGAGCAGCAGTCGATGCCGCAGGCGGTGCGTTTCGCCCATGCGGCGGCGGCGATTGCGGTAACACGTTCCGGCGCGCAGCCTTCGGTGCCGTGGCGCGAAGAGATTGACCGCTTTTTGCAGCAGCAGGAGTAAGCGGATTGGCCACGATGAAGGATGTCGCCCGGCTGGCGGGCGTCTCGACCTCAACGGTTTCGCACGTCATTAATAACAACCGTTTTGTCAGCGCCGCAATACGCGAGAAAATCGAAGCGGCAATCCGTGAGTTAAATTATGCGCCGTCAGCGCTGGCGCGCAGTCTGAAAATCAATCAGACGCATACGATCGGTATGCTGCTCACCGCCAGCAGTAACCCCTTTTATGCTGAAGTGGTGCGCGGGGTGGAAAACAGCTGTTATGAGCGCGGTTATAGTCTGGTGCTGTGCAATACCGAAGGTGATGAAGACCGCATGAATCGTAGTCTGGAAACGCTGCTGCAAAAGCGCGTTGATGGTCTGCTGATTATGTGTACGGAAAGCCATCTGCCCTCCGCCGATATCCTGACGCGCTATCCGGGCATCCCGTCCGTCATGATGGACTGGGCGCCCTTTGAAGGCGGCAGCGATATTATTCAGGATAATTCGTTGCTCGGCGGCGAGCTGGCGGCCAATTACCTTATTGCGCGCGGCTATACGCGCATCGCCTGTATCGCCGGGCCGCTGGACAAAACGCCGGCACGGCTGCGTCTGGACGGCTTTAAAAAAGCGATGGCCGCTGCCGGTCTCGCTTTGCCGCCGGACTATATTATTGACGGCGATTTTGAATTTCAGGGCGGCTTTAACGGAATGAATGCCTTGCTGACCTGCAAAACGCGCCCGCAGGCGGTTTTTACCAGCAATGATGCGATGGCAGTGGGCGCCTATCATGCGCTTTACCAGGCCGGACTGCGCATCCCGGAAGATATTGCGGTAATGGGTTATGACGATATTGAACTGGCGCGTTATATGACGCCGCCGCTGACCACTATCCATCAGCCAAAGGATGAGCTGGGCGAACTGGCTATCGATACCTTAATTCATCGCCTGAAATCGCCCGGCGGCAGCCAGCAAAGGCTGGTGCTGACGCCGGAACTGGTTGAGCGTCAATCGGTCGCTCAGCGTTAAGCTTTTTTACGGCGCTTCTCACGATCGCTAATCAGGTGGCGACCGTCGCCCGGTTTCAGCAGCATAAACACCAGCCCGGACAGGATAGTCACTATGCCCATCGTCAGGAAGGTGGAATGGAATTGCTCAACGGTGGTTCCGCCGAAGTTTTCATAGAAGCGCAACACGGCGGCGCTGACGGCAACGCCAAAGCTGATGGCCAGCTGCTGCGTTACCGCCAGCATACTGTTGCCGCTGCTGGCGTTCTCATCGGTTAAGTCGGCCAGCGTAATGGTATTCATCGCAGTAAATTGCGTCGACATCGCCATCCCCAACAGGAACAGCGGCAGCAGCAGAACGGCAATTTGTTCGCCCGGCGACTGAAGCGCAAAACTGGCGATAAACAGGCCGATAATCATCGTAATCGCAACCAGCGTGGTGCGATAACCCAGCCGGCGTAAGACGCCGGTAACCGTCGATTTTGCCAGCATCGATCCAATTGCCGTTGGCGCCATCATACAGCCCGCTACAATCGCTGAATAACCAAAGCCGACCTGCAGCATCAGCGGCATTAAAAAAGGCACGCAGCCGGTGCCCAGGCGGGAAGCGATATTCCCCAGAATGCCGATAGAAAAGGTACGCGTTTTAAACATCGGCAGCCCAATCAGCGGCGTTGGATGGCGGCGCGCATGAGCGATATAGAGTAGCAACAGCAGGATGCCGGTCAGCAGAACAGCGGCGGCAATGGCGCTGGATACCACTTTCTCACCGAATAGCTCAATGCCGCAGGAAAGCAGCACCAGGCCAAAACCAAACAGGATAAAGCCCAGCAGATCGAAGCGACGACGCGGCGTGGTGAAGTCCGGCATATATTTACGGGCGTAAACGATGCCGAGAATGCCGATAGGAATATTAATCAAAAAGATCCAGTGCCAGGTGGCGTAAGTCACCAAAACGCCGCCCAGCAAAGGGCCGACAACCGGACCGACCAAACCCGGCAGCGTCACGAAATTCAATACCGGCAACAGTTCGCTGCGTGGATAGGCGCGCAGTAATGCAAGACGAGCCACCGGCATCATCATGGCTCCGCCAATCCCCTGGATAATACGCGAGATGACCAATATCGTCAGGGTACCGGACAAGGCGCAAATCAGCGATCCAAAGGTAAAAAGCGAAACAGCAACGATAAAGACTTTACGTGTACCGTAGCGGTCAGCCAGCCAGCCGCTGACCGGAATTAACATCGCAACCGTCAGGGTATAGCTGATGACGGCTGACTGCATGGCGAGCGGAGAACGTTGAAGACTATCGGCAATCGCCGGAAGAGCAGTATTCAGTATGGTTGCATCAAGCGACTGCATGAAAAAGGCCATCGCAGCAATCCAGGGCAAACCGGCCATACTGCGTGCAGATTTGATCATTAAGCATCCTTCTTCTTTTATTGTTAACGCAGCCAAAAAGAAAAGCGGCAGAGAATAGAGAATAGCATCAGGCAAAATCAGTCACTTTGCTAAAAACGGGCTGGAAAATACGGAGTTTGGGCTAAGAAAGCAGCAATGGTAGCGTGCTTTTTCGTCGGTTGTTTAAAAAAGAAACGCTCAAATATTTTTTTGCAATTAATACTTGTCAGGTCCGAAGAACTCCCTATAATGCGCCTCCACTGACACGGCACAGCAGCTTAGGCAGCGACGGGTCAGGCGGTTCAGCGAAGTCTGAATCGCCGGAGAAAAACCCCTGAAAAAGAGGTTGACTCTGAAAGAGGAAAGCGTAATATACGCCACCTCGCGACGCTAAGG
>Ga0209463_1002374_pt1 | contig 10429 bp, 7 predicted proteins | sample AgamicMgSfrz_FD_187169 | JGI IMG/M metagenome (GOLD analysis project Ga0209463, IMG submission 187169) | Agave microbial communities from Guanajuato, Mexico - Mg.Sf.rz (SPAdes) (version 2) | ecosystem: Host-associated > Plants > Phyllosphere > Phylloplane/Leaf | place: Guanajuato, Mexico... | reverse complement strand
TATCTTTATTAACATATTGATTACAAGATAAAACGAAGCATCTCCCTTCCGCTGCAATATGACGAATCGTAGATTGCCACAAGTCCCTAGAGTCTGCTGTTGGAGCAATATAGATTTGAACGCCTTTAGCATACATTGCTGCTCTCGCTAATGGCATATAATTTTCCCAACAAATTAAAGCCCCTATTTTTCCATAAGGTGTATCGAAGACAGGAAGTGTACTACCATCCCCTTCTCCCCAAATGAGACGTTCCGAACCCGTCGGTTTTAATTTACGATGTTTTCCAAGCAATGTCCCATCTGGTCCAAAGAACAATACCGAACAATATAAAGTTCCTCCACTAAATTCATTATCTCTTTCAATTACACCAATAATAAGATAAACGCCAGCTTTACGTGCTGATTCTCCTAATTTTTCAGTTGTTTCGCTAGGAACTAGAACTGAATTTCCCCAGTAACGTAGCCAGTCTTTTCTGCCTTCTGGGGAGCGATTGCCTACTGTAGCTCCAAATGTTAGTCCCCTTGGATAAGCTGGAATAAAAGCCTCAGGAAACACAACTATGTTGGCACCTTGATTTCCTGCTTCAAGAGTTAGTGAAATCGCTTTTTCTGTACTTGCTTCTCGATCCATAATGACAGAAGCAGCTTGGACAACAGCAACTCGTACATTAGATTTTTGATTTTTCATTTTATCCCTTCCTTTTTAAGCAGTCATCTAGTATTAATTTAGCCTGTTATATCTAGTTAATAATTATTTCAAGTTCATTAACCAAAAAATGTAATTATTAATGTATTTAATACTAATAGAACTAGAAAAAAATAAAACATCCACTTAACAAACATTTTAGCCATCCACTTGTTGAACATGAAAACACAATTTATATCTGGAATTTTTATATCTATCTTCTGAATTATTATTTTTATTAATTATGAAAAAAAAAGAATGGAGACAAAATGATTCACTTAATTTGTTTAACTTCCATATAATAAGGTCATTAAAAGTTTGCATTAGCTCCCGCTCATTATTATAATTTCTATTAGCTATGTTAGAAAGTTTAATAAGCCATTCGATATAATATTATATCCAAGCATATAATAAAAAGGATTAACTTAACCCGCAGGTAAAATTGATCCAAGAAGATATTAAATTCGTACATAATTTGTTAAATTTAGTTTTACTCAAACTATTTTAATTCCTCACCATTAGAAGTAATTACATTTTGATACCAGAAAAATGATTTTTTCTTTCTACGCTCTAATGTACCACTGCCGTCATCTTGTTTATCGACATAAATAAAGCCATATCGTTTAGAAAATTCTCCTGTAGACGCACTAACTAAGTCAATACATCCCCATGAAGTATAACCCATTAAATCTACTCCATCTTCAATTGCCTCTGCCATTGCTTTGATGTGTTCACGTAGATAGTCAATTCGATACTCGTCATTAATTGAACCATCTTTTTCTATTTTATCAAAGGCTCCAAGTCCGTTTTCCACAACAAATAATGGTTTTTGATATCGATCATACAATTCATTTAAAGAGATTTGAAGTCCAATAGGATCAATTTCCCATCCCCACTCACTCGCTTGTAAAAATGGATTTTTAATTCCTCCTAAGATATTTCCTTGTCCTACTTCTTCAGATGTCTTATCCTTTTTTTCTGTACGGGACATATAGTAACTAAAAGCAATATAATCAACCGTATTTTCCTTCATTAGTTCAAGATCACCTTTTTGAATTTCAAGCTTTATTCCGTGTTTTTTCCAATACCTCTTAATAAATGCTGGGTACTCACCACGTACTTGTACATCTCCACAAAAATAGTTAAATAGCTGTCCTTCTTTTAAAGCATAAAGTACATTTTCCGGATTGCTATCAACAGAATACGTTGGAAGATAAACAATCATACATCCAATTTGAGCACTAGGCATAATCTCTCGGCAAAGTTGAACCGCTCTTGCACTTGCTACAAACTGGTGATGATAGGATTGGAAGGTTGGTTGATATCGATCATCCTCTTCTTGAATTGCAAATCCAAGACCTAAAATTGGCATATGGAGACTGCTGTTGATTTCATTGAATGTCATCCAGTATCTCACTTTATTTTTATATCGGTTAAATATTGCTATTACATATCTTTCAAAAAATGTAACTAATTCACGACTTCTCCATCCTCCATATTCTTCTACAAGGTGGAGCGGTAATTCATAATGAGAAATTGTGACAACAGGTTCAATGTTATATTTCAGTAATTCATCGAACACTCGGTCATAGAAAGCTAACCCTTCTTCATTTGGAACAAGCTCATCACCTTTAGGAAAAATACGAGACCATGAAATTGACATACGGAACGCTTTGAATCCCATTTCTGCAAAAAGAGCTATATCTTCCTTGTAACGGTGATAAAAATCAATCGCTTCATGATTTGGATAAGTATATTTTTCTGGATGTAACTCAAAATCAAAACCCGAATCTTTCAATACTTTTAGTCTTATTTTTCCTCCTGGTAACACATCAGGAGTATTCAATCCTTTACCGCCTTCAAGATATCCACCTTCTAATTGATTAGCTGCAGTAGCTCCGCCCCATAAAAAACCTTCTGGAAATTTCTTTTCAAGTGTGCGCATCTGTTTTCCTCCTATTTATTAAATTAATAATATTAATAATCTTAATTTAAGTAATGCATCAAGACCCTTGTTCTACTTAGTTTACTAATGATAACAAATTTTCTTTTACTTGAACCGTTTCTTTGTTTGTTTCAATAATGTCATTATAGCTCTTCGTATTTGTAATAATAACTGGAGTTGTCACCTGATATCCTTCCTCTTTAATTTTTTCAAGATCAAACTGTACCAGTAATTCTCCTTGTTTCACTTTGTCACCTTGTTTTACTTGAGGGAAGAAATACTTACCTTCCAATTGAACAGTGTTAATTCCAATATGAATTAAGATTTCAGCTCCTTCTTCTGAAATAATCCCAATCGCATGCCCTGTTGGGAAGAGGATTGAAATTTCACCATTAACTGGTGATACAACTCTGCCGACTGTCGGTTCAATAGCGATACCTTTTCCCATTGCTTCTGATGAAAATACCTGATCGTCTACTTCACTTAATGCTTTAGTTACTCCAGTCAATGGACTTATAACCCACTCTTTTTTAATTAGTGGCTGTTCACCTTTTATTTTATTATTAGATACTACTTTTTTTTGCCCTTTGTCTTCAAACCCAAGTAGTAATGTCATTAATAGTGCACCTGCAAAAGAAGTCCCAATTCCAATAATATATATTCCCATTGGAGCAAAAGCTGGGATAGATAATGCGCTTGGAAATGCAAATACCATTGCTTTTACCATAAACATACCGTTAATTGCACCACCAACAGCAGCAGAAATTATAACATATGGTATTGTTCTTTTATAACGTAGCATTAAACCATAAAGGATAGGCTCTGTTACACCAGATAGTAAACCAGGTACCAAGGATGATCCACTAAGTGTTTTTAAGGATTTATCTTTTGTACGTAAAAATATACCTAATGCTAAACCTGCTTGTGCAAGTGGAGCTGCTGCAACCATTGCAAAAATTGGACTGCCTCCATGTGCAATCTGATCCAAAATAATGGGTACGAGTCCCCATTGAAGACCAAAAAGTGTCAAAAATGTCCACCCTGCACCCACAACTGCACCTGTTAAAATACCACTCTTTGTGCTTAAGAAATTAATCGCTTCACCAATAGCATTTCCTGCAAATACACCAAATGGCCCAAAGGCTACAACCGTTAGAGGTACGATAATTACTAATGATAGCATCGGAACTAAGAACATCTGTAAATCTTTATGAATAATTTTTTTTAATAATTTTTCTAAAGCAGCATACATACCAACTGCGATAAATATTGGGAACACTGTAGATGAGTAATTCATTAGGACAACAGGAATTCCTAAAAACTCCGACATATCGCCAGTATTTTTTAATAAATCAGTAAAGCTTGGCTCCAATAACGCCGCTCCAATCGTACCGCCGACATACGGATTAGCACCAAGCTTGGTTGCAAGCGTAATACCTAGAAAAATGGGTAGAAAGAAGAATACAGCGTTTCCAGCAGCAGATAAAATAAAATATGTTCCGCTTTCTGTCGATAACCATCCAGTCATAGTTAAAATTGTTAAAAACGCTTTTAACATACCCGCTCCAGCAAGTGCTCCAAGCAATGGAGTAAAGCTTCGTGAAATAATTTCGAAAATTTTAGAACCTATACTTCCCTTTGGTTCATCTAAAGAGTCTGTTGCATCAATGTTTTCTACTTTATTAATTTCTCTGTAAACATCAGACACATGGCTTCCGATGACCACTTGAAACTCTCCTCCGCTTTCAACTGTGCTCAACACACCATTCATATTTTCAAGTGCTGCTTTATTTGCTTTCTGATTGTCTTTTAGTTTAAATCGTAGACGAGTAGCACAATGTGCGAGGCTTGAAATATTTTGCTCACCACCAATTTGCTGCACTATGTCTTTTGCTAGAGTTTTATAGTTCATTCTTTTACACTTCCTTTCATCCATTAAATAGTCAGGTAAATTGATGTTCTTCAAGCAATAAAATATCTTAAAGAAAAACAAAAAACCTGAATTAACGCTATACAATTGGAAGTCATTATCCAATAACTAAGCGTTAATCCAGGTTTTGCCTGCCGAACAGTAACAATCCTTTACATTCATTGTGATATTCACTTTATCGCTAATATTTTCCATCACCTCCTTTTAGAAATAAAAAAACCTAAATTACCAAAGCACAAGATAATACAATTCCTGCACATTTAGTAATTTAGGTTTTGCCTGCTTAATCAGTAACAATCCCAATAATGAAACACTTTATACTAAAAATTTATCATTAGTACGAATAATTGTCAACGCTTTCTTTTGATTTGAAAAACCTGAAACTTAGATGTTTGATTGTTCGATTCCTACACTATAATCTATTAGTAATTCTCTCAATATGGATTGTTAGATATAATTTTTCATCATCAGTTAAATCATAATTATATTTTTTTTTGATATATATTTTAATTTTTTCAGTGCATTCATAAGCTTCTTTATGCTTGTTTTTTACCGCTTCAAATAAAAAATCAACATTATTTTCTCTATTCGCTTCTGTAAACAGACGCTGTGCGAAAAATTTTAAATGAGTAACAAATCTATAATAGTTTAAGGAGTCTTCGTCCATGTGTATTTTAAAGTGATATTTAACAATATTTAAAATATCTTGCATCACTTTCGTTATATTAACAATGTTTGGCATCTCTTCATGTAATTCCGCATTAACAATATGCATTGTAATAAAACTTGCTTCATCTTCTGGAAGCATAATTCCAAACTTTTTTTCTATCATATCTAAAGCTTTTTTTCCAATCGAAAATTCATCTTTATAGAGCCTCTTAATCTCCCAGAGTAAGACATTTTTAATGTCGATACCTTTTTTATTTCTTTCTATGGCAAAATGAATATGATCAGTAAGCGAGATGTAAATGCTTTCATTTAGTTTTTTACCCAATTTTTCTTTGGCATAAGTTATAATTTCTTCTGATACTGCCATATATTCTATTGGAATTTCGTATAAAAGTGTTTTAAATTTCTCAGAAACATCTTTATTATGCAATTTGAAAATCTTCTCTATCTTGTCCTCGTCTACTACCTCACCTATTTTTTTTTGGAAACCCATGCCTCTTCCCATTATGACTAGTTCTTCATTCTGATCATTAAAAGTACTAATGACATTGTTATTTATTATTTTTTCTATCTTCATATAAATCACCCTTGATTAATTAAAATAAATAACTAATTGATTAGGTATTTGATTTTGTCGTAATTAATAGTTACAACTGTGTAAAAATAAGATAACAACTAAAATATTATCAATGAAAAATTACATTAGTAACTATTTATTGTCCTTTTTATCATCAATCTGGACATAAAACTGTTTAATAATGCCCTTATTTAATAGAATGTTCCTCTTTTATAACACGTATTAACTTTAATTCAACATCTTCAGCACCTTGAACTGGAAGACCTGCTTCTATATTTTTTCTCATATATAGCAAGTTTTCTTCTGTAATAATTTCGCCAGGGATAAAAATGGGAATGCCCGGTGGATATACCATCACAAATTCTGCTATAATTCTGCCCACTGCCTCTTCGAACATAACAACTTCGGTCTCTGCATAAAGAGCATCACGAGGAGTTAATGCAAGCGATGGGATATCTGGTAATAATACAGACGTTTCTACATCGGAAAACGTCCGATTTTTAAACTCTTCTGAAAGTTTTTTCAATGCTTGAACAAGCTTTCGTACATCTTGTTTTGTATCACCAAAAGTAATAATACAAAGAATGTTATAAAGATCAGACATTTCAATCTCGATATTAAACTGTTCACGAAGCCATTTCTCCACTTGATATCCAGTAATTCCGAGTTCTTTCACAGAAATTACAAGTTTTGTCGGATCCATAGCGTATACTGCATCCGTCCCCATAATCTCACGACCGACACATTGAAGATGGTCTATTTCATTAATTTGAGCACGCGTTTCCTCTGCCAAACAAATGGCATTTTCCAATAAGTTTTCTCCCTCTGTTACCAACAATTTTCTAGCTGTATCTAGTGACGCAAGCAATAGGTAAGAAGTAGATGTTGTTGTTAACATACTTAAAATAGATTGGACACGTTTTGGTGAAACAAGATTTCCTCGTACATTTAAAATTGAACTTTGTGTCATGGAACCACCAAGTTTATGTACGCTTGTTGCTGACATATCTGCTCCTGCTTGCATAGCAGATATCGGAAGATTTTCGTGAAAGTGAATATGGACACCATGTGCTTCATCTACAAGCACGGGAACATCATACGAATGGACAATTTCTACAATCTTTCTTAAATCTCCAGAAACACCAAAATAAGTGGGATTAATAACAAGTACAGCCTTTGCATCTGGATATTTTTTTAACGCCATTTCAACAGATTTAGGCGTAATTCCGTGTGAAATACCAAGATTAGGATCTACCTCGGGATGAATGAAAACGGGCTTCGCACCTGAGAGAACGATTCCAGTCATAATTGACTTGTGTACATTCCGCGGAACAATAATTTTATCGCCTGGTCCGCAAACTGACATAATCATTGTCATTATGACTCCACTCGTTCCTTGAACTGAAAAAAATGTATAATCTGAACCAAATGCTCTTGCTGCCAAATCTTGTGCTTGTTTAATTATTCCTTTCGGCTGATGTAAGTCATCTAAAGGCTCAATATTTATCAAATCAATCGAAAGGGCATTTCCTCCAATGAATTCTCTAAATTCAGAATCCATACCACGCCCCTTTTTGTGCCCGGGAATATGAAATTGTGTAGATTCTTTTTTTGCGTGCTCTACAAGAGCAGTAAATAATGGAGTGTTATATTGTGACCACAATTTTGTAATACACCTCTTTGATTCTCTAAAGTTGTTTTTATCTTCATATCTACCAAATGATTATTACTCTCTATTTCTTCAGTACATTTTCTAGAAAAAAAGAATCTATCTTATCGTATCGAATACTTCCTTCATTAAAATCAAGTGAACTTAAGAGGGGTTATTTGGTTTTTTTATACTATGCTTGCTCATTTTGATTCCGTTAAATCTTTGACAGCCTTATAAATAAGGGTTAACAATTCTTCTATATCTCGTTCCTCTACACAGGAAAAAGCAACCCTTAAATCTTTAGAATTAAATGCAACAACCCCTACCCCATATTGATTTAATAAATGATGTCTAAGTTTCTCAGCATTTACTTCTTTAAGCTTCAAACACATAAAGTAACCAGAGTTAAATGGGTAATATGACCAATATTTCTCATATTTCTTCTGATTTAATACTTCCTTTACCTTTTTGGCTCTTTTCTCCATCAGTTTGAATTTTTCTTGTCTTTCCTTCTGGAATTCACTTGATTTCAAAGAATGTAAAATGACAGTTTGAGATAAATGGGAACCGCTTGACACTGTTCCTCTTATTAATCCTTTTGTTTTTTGTTCCAGCACATCTAAGATTTTAGAATTCTTAGAAGCATACGTAATAAAACCGACTCTTAAGCCCCAGACGTAACTTTCCTTGGTTACACCATCTACTTTAATAGGTAATATCCTTGGATGGATACCAGCAAATTTACCAAATAAAGATTCTTTAATCGAGTCTTCATAAAATAATCCAAAATAGGCATCATCTAATATCACTACTATATTGATACCCTCTTCAGCTGCTTCGTAAAGAGCGGAAGTAATTTCTTCCACTTCTTCCTTAAGGGGCGTATAACCTGTTGGGTTATTGGGAAAATTCAATATTACTATGGCCTTACCCCTCTTTTTTTGTTTCAGTAGAATACTTCTGAATGCTCCCGTATGGAACTTTCTATTTTCATCAAAGAGCGGATATGTCAACAAGTTACCCATTCTTTGGGTCTGGTAGATTGATTGATAATTACCCCAATATTTATCTGGCACAATTATAGAATCGCCTGGGTTCACAAACAAATCAGCCGTAATGCTTAGACCATGTGTAAGAGCATTTGTAACAATTGGTACTCCAAAAACCTGATTTCGTAGGGAAAGATTATCATTCAGTAATTTCTTTTTCCATAATTCTCTTAGTGCTTGTTTACCCGCTGGTGGTGCATATGGATAAATTTCTTCCGGTGCGTATCCAACAAAATGTTTTTGAATATGTTGAAAATGCATAGGGTCATCATCTTCAGTCGCGATCCCAATTGTAGCATCGAATCGATAAGCTTTCTTTTTCGCGTCTTCACTTTGACTTAAAATTCCCTTCGGATAATACAAATTCTTCCCTAAATCTGACAGCATATTATATATGGATGAATTTTCATTTTTTAATACTACATTTAATTTTTTAGCAAATTCATTCAAAGTAATAACCTCCTAAAGACTTGAGTTATTCTTAATGATTATTTCGTAAAATCGAATTAATACATTTAATTAAAGTAGTATTTTCTGTAGGTGTCCCCACTGAAATTCGTACATACTCTGGTAGTCCCCAAATATCGCCATACCGTACAATAACACCTTTAACCATAAGCATTGTATAAACATCTTTTGCTTTGTTTCCAAATTTCACAAGAATAAAATTACTCATACTTTCTATATAGTGTAATCCAAGATTAGATAAAGCTCGATACAACTGTTCGCGTCCGTGCTTGTTAACCGCTTGTGAGCTTTGAACATGCTTTATATCGGCTATAGCTGCTGTAGCACCTATCTGCGCTAACATATTTACATTAAATGGTTCTTTTACTTTGAATATGCTTTTAATAATTATTTCTGGCGCTACACCAAAACCAACCCGAATACCAGCTAGACCGTATATTTTAGAAAAAGTTTGCAATACCATAAGCGGATATCCTAGGGAAACAAATTCCAATCCATTTGTATAATCTTCTGCATCCGCGTAATGACTATAAGCTCCGTCAAACACAACTAAAACTTTTTTAGGTAAGCTATCTACTAGCTTTTTTAATTGCTCTTTTTTCATATAAGTACCTGTTGGATTGTTAGGAGAACATATATATACAATTTTTGTACGTTCTGTAACAGCAGAGATGATAGCTTCAACGTCATATTCAAAGCTTTCTCCAAGAGCAACTGGAATAACTTCTGCTCCCATCAATTTTGCTCCGAAATCATATTCGCTAAACGATGGAGAAGGGACTATAATTTGATCACCCTCTTCCAAGAATGTTTCTGAAATTAATTTAATGAGTTCATCTGCTCCATTTGTAAGAATGATTTGCTGAGCCTTCATTTTGAGATGTGCAGCCAGCGCTTCCCTTAAATCAATGGCATTTGCATCAGGATAGCGGTTAATTTTTAGTAAACTGTTTGCAATAGCTTCTACTGCCTTAAGAGATGGACCAAGTGGGTTTTCGTTAGATGCTAACTTGATGACTTGTTCAATACCATGCTCATTTTGTAATTCCCATATAGGTTTACCTGGAGAATACGGCTGGATATATTGTAAAACTTTACGAGGTTGGATCTTTTGTTCAATGGACATCTTAGAAGTTCCTTTCAATTAGCTTTTATTCATGAAGAATAGACTACTCAATTATTAAGTTATATACCATTATGGGGTAGCTCCTAACACTTTGTTTGTATAATAACTAATCTAATAATTAGTGAAACCCTATTCGTTCGATATAAAACATATTACATTGCAAATAAATGAATAGTATATTCTATACTAATCGAACTAGAAGAAAATAAAACATCCACTTAATCAGTATTTTACTCATCCACTTATTAAACATAAGAATATACTTTACGATTAAGATTCATTTTTTGTTCTATATTCAAAAATATAATCGGGTTTTTCACGAAATTGGT
>Ga0209463_1002371_pt1 | contig 10438 bp, 10 predicted proteins | sample AgamicMgSfrz_FD_187169 | JGI IMG/M metagenome (GOLD analysis project Ga0209463, IMG submission 187169) | Agave microbial communities from Guanajuato, Mexico - Mg.Sf.rz (SPAdes) (version 2) | ecosystem: Host-associated > Plants > Phyllosphere > Phylloplane/Leaf | place: Guanajuato, Mexico... | reverse complement strand
TCGGCATTTCTTATAACAGCGTTGACTTAAAAGAGGACGGCCGTCCTGATTTTGAAAAAATTGCATCTTGCATTAAAAGCAATACAAAGATGATTGGGATTCAGCGTTCAAAAGGCTATGCGACAAGACCATCATTCACGATTGCTGAAATCAAAGAAATGATTGATTTTGTTAAAGAGCTGAAATCTGATGTTGTCGTATTTGTTGACAATTGCTACGGTGAATTTGTGGAAGCATTAGAGCCATGCCATGTTGGTGCAGACTTGATGGCAGGTTCACTAATCAAAAACCCAGGTGGCGGTATCGCCAAGACAGGCGGCTATATCGTCGGTAAAGAGAAGTTTGTAGAAGCCTGCTCATACCGAATGACATCGCCGGGAATTGGAGCAGAGGCAGGAGCCTCCCTTTACAGCCTTCAGGAAATGTATCAAGGGTTTTTCCTTGCGCCTCATGTTGTTGGCCAAAGCTTGAAGGGGGCGGTCTTTACTGCTGCAATGCTTGAAAAGCTCGGCATGAATTCGTCACCGAAATGGAATGTGCCGCGCACAGACTTAATTCAAGCTGTTCAATTTGATGACAAGGATAAGATGATCGCATTCTGTCAGGCAGTTCAGTACGCATCACCTGTAAACTCCCATGTCACGCCATATCCTAACTATATGCCAGGATATGAAGATGATGTAATCATGGCAGCAGGAACCTTTATTCAAGGTGCAAGCATTGAACTAACGGCAGACGGTCCAATCAGGCCGCCTTATGTTGCTTACGTACAAGGCGGATTGACTTATTCACATGTAAAAATCGCTGTTTGTATGGCAGTAAACAAACTGTTGGAACAAAAGCTGATTACAATTTGAAAAAAATAACTGTAATCCAGAGGTTAGAAATTGTAACATTTGTTGACAATAAATCTCTCAAAAACTATAATGAAATTGGGTAAATTTAAACTAAAGGAGCCGAATCGCTATGTCTGGTAGTCAAATTCGTCGGTCGATGCCTCTATTCCCAATTAGTATTGTCATGCAGTTAACGGAGCTGTCCGCTCGACAAATTCGCTACTATGAAGAACACGAATTAATTGCTCCAGCAAGAACGGATGGCAACAGAAGACTTTTTTCCTTAACGGATATTGACAAACTATTGGAAATTAAGGATCTAATCGATCAAGGTGTTAACCTCGCTGGGATTAAACAAATATTCTCAGTGAAGGAAAAGCAAGTTCTAACAGAAGATGTAAAGAAAGAAGCAGAAAAGGCTCGCAGAGAGCTTACAGATGAAGACTTGCGCAAGTTGCTGCGCAAGGAGCTGTTGAATGCTGGACGTTTTAATAATGGCGGCAATTCAATGGGACAGGGAGGATCTCGATTTTTTCAGAGATAGATATTAAAGGGACTTAAGAGGAGGAAATAGCCGTGGCAAAGAACTATACGAAAGAGGATATCAAACGTTTTGCAGAAGAAAGCAATGTAAAATTCATTCGACTTCAATTTACGGATATTTTAGGAACAATCAAGAATGTTGAAATTCCGATCAGTCAGCTTGATAAAGCTCTGGACAACAAAATGATGTTTGATGGCTCTTCCATCGAAGGATTTGTAAGAATCGAAGAATCAGATATGTATCTGTATCCAGATTTGAACACATGGGTTGTTTTCCCATGGACAGCAGAAAAGGGGAAAGTTGCACGACTTATCTGTGATATTTACAATCCAGACGGTACACCATTCGAAGGGGACCCGCGCAATAACTTGCGCCGCGTACTTAAAGAAATGGAAGCCCTCGGCTTTACTGATTTCAACTTAGGGCCTGAACCAGAATTCTTCCTGTTTAAATTGGATGAAAAGGGCCAACCATCCCTTGAACTGAACGATAATGGAGGCTATTTCGACCTTGCGCCAACAGACCTTGGCGAAAACTGCCGCCGCGATATCGTGCTTGAGCTAGAAGAAATGGGCTTCGAGATCGAAGCATCTCACCATGAAGTAGCTCCAGGACAACACGAAATCGATTTCAAATATGCGGATGCAATCACAGCATGTGACCAAATCCAAACATTTAAATTGGTTGTAAAAACAATTGCACGCAAGCACGGATTGCATGCAACATTCATGCCAAAACCATTGTTCGGCGTAAACGGATCAGGAATGCACTGTAACCTTTCTCTATTCAAAAACGGGGTAAACGCATTCTACGATCAAAATACAGAGCTTGAAATGAGCGAAACAGCTCTTCAATTCATCGCTGGTATCGTTAAGCATGCAACAAGCTTCACAGCAATCACTAACCCGACTGTAAACTCTTACAAGCGCTTAGTGCCTGGCTACGAAGCACCATGCTACGTTGCATGGTCAGCACGCAACCGTTCACCATTAATGCGAATTCCAGCATCCCGCGGCCTAAGCACACGCGTAGAAGTGCGCAGCGTAGACCCGGCAGCTAACCCATACCTAGCTATGGCAGCATTGCTTACAGCTGGACTTGACGGAATCAAAAACGAATTGACTCCGCCAGCACCAGTTGACCGCAACATTTACATCATGAGCAAAGAAGAACGCCTTGCAGAAGGCATCGTTGATCTGCCATCAACACTTGCAGACGCATTAGCAGAACTAAAGCAAAATCCAACAATGATTGACGCTTTAGGAGAGCACATTTTCGTCCACTTTGTAGAAGCTAAAGAAATTGAGTGGGATATGTTCCGCACACAAGTGCATCCATGGGAGAGAGATCAATACATGGAAATGTATTAAGAGATAGAAGCCTTGACGCTGTAAGCGTCAGGGCTTTTTTTTGTGGGGGCAATAAATTAAATAGCTAACAGCCATTTAATTTATTGCCCCGATTGTGCCCCCGAAATAATATTTTTTTATGATTTTCAAATCGTTCGATAGCATCTGTTTCTACTTTTTACTAACCTGTGTGTAAATATCAGATGTAATCTGCATAGAACCATGGCCCAAAGCTTCTTGTATATTTCATTTCAACATTTTATTCCAAAAGGAGTACTGCGAGTGTATGACGTAAAGTATGTATACTTAGAGCAGGAAGCTCAGAATCCTATGGAAAGCATTAAATAATGTTGATTTTGGTAATGGTATACCGTTTTCTCTGCAAAAAACGAATTTATCTGTAACTTACATCTTGATGATCACTGAGGCAAGGATAGTATTACATTGTGTGTGTTTACACACTAGGAGGCAATACAAATGGAAAAAGGTATTGTAAAATGGTTTAATGGCGAAAAAGGCTTCGGATTCATCGAACGTGAAGACGATGTATTCGTTCATTTCTCAGCGATTCAAGGCGAAGGTTACAAAACTTTAGAAGAAGGTCAAGCAGTGACTTTTGATGTGGAGCAAGGTCAACGTGGACCTCAAGCTTCAAACGTGCGTAAAGCTGCTTAATTTTACAAAACTGGGAAGGCAGGCTCTTTTATGGGAGTCTGCTTTTCTTTTTCTGTGAAACAAGAACCCCATCTGTATAGGAGTAGGGAAATGAAAACAGTAAATCAAATGTAGCATGTAATTAAGGATTATTCTAATTTAATGAGAGTAGCTTTTAAAATGTCTATTACTTTTACGAATAATTAAAGGATATTTTTTTCTTTTTTTCTGCTATTGGACTATCAAGGCGTATGGGGTATTTCTGTTAAAGTAAAAATTGTAATAAATCGCACTTAAGGTAACGTGTGCGATTGCTGAACAAGGTAACCAATTTTTCTGTTTTTTGTGTAGGAGGTTTTAAATAGAAATATAATATTAGGGTTAGTAGAGGTTTCAGCATATATCATAGGGAAATTAACCTTCCCTTATTAGTAATCCGACACGATTCCTATTATTTTTACTTTTTCTGATTTTTATAAAGGAAGTAGAAGTAGTTGACAATGAAAATAAATTTATGGTATTATTAAAAATTTGATAAAAATTAATTTATATGTTAAGGTTAAGAAGGTTACCAAATATGGAGGTGGATTATTTGTTTCAAATTGGCGATAACATTGTTTATCCAATGCAAGGAGTAGGTATAATTAAAGCTATAGAGGAAAAGGAAATCTCAGGAATAAAACAACAGTATTATGTCATAAATATGGTTATCAGTAATATGCAAGTCATGATTCCTCAAGAAAAAATATTGATTTCAAATATACGCCCTATTACTGACATAGTTGCATTAAAACACATTATAAACACTTTTCATCATGGAGAATCAGATAGATTACTGTCGTGGAAACAAAGGTATAAAGTGAACACAGCCAAAATAAAAACGGGGAAAATACAAGAATGTTCTGAAGTTGTACGTGATTTAATGCGAATGAAGAAAGAAAAAGCACTTATTGCAAGCGAAAAAAAAATGTTAGATAGCGCACATGATTTTTTACTTAGTGAACTGAGATTAATTAAAGGGATTACTGAAAATCAAATAAAAAGTTTCTGTTAAGGTAATTTAAGATAATGTATTAAATCTCCCGAAAATATCCTGATTTTTTTTGGAATATGTTTAGTATTAAAGTAAATCTTTTCAAAGACATTCAACTTCTCTAACTCACCTTTAGAGTTTTAACCTCTTTTATCATTTCAACAAATCCATTTTTATTATTTAAATTTCTTTTTTACGAATGTTTGAAAGTTATATCATATTTTTGAAATCCTGATTCACACTGGCACGGACAAGGATCCGTAAGGATGAAAGAGAGGTAGGGCTTTCATTGTTTTGGGTACAATATATTATTTTAGTTATTATAACTAGAAGAAAAACAGTAATTGTTTATCTTCTTTAAGTAAAATAGAGGAACGAATTGGTAACACATTATGGTCAACTACAAAAGTGGTTTCCAGTCCAGGAAACCATTTTTTATTTTATTTACATAAAAAATAATCTTATTTTCTTGGCCCGATAATGGTCTTTTTTTTATGAATCTGTAAATGGTGATTTGACACACATTTTTTGTTTTAAACGGTTTTATCTCGGGTAAAAAGGTTAAAAATAATGGTAAATGATGTTTTAATGGAGTTTATATTATTACTAATTCTAACGAAACTGGTTGGGAACGTTACTGAAAGGATAGGTCAGCCGTCTGAATTAGAAATAAGTTAATTACTGTATGGTGTGTTTGGATCAGCGATGCAGGAGGAGAATCTAATCAATTAATATTTATTATAGCTTTATTAATTATTGTTGCTCTCACGAATTTTTCTGATGCGTGTTAGAATCCGAAGTTTATTTGGTTTTCTTCGTAATCATCACTTTATTAAAAGACATTTTACCCTTTTCAGTAATTTTACTACGAATATGATGAATTTTATTTTAATAATTTATAATAAAAAATTTCAACTGAAAGGAAGGGAATTTTAATTAATGACCTTACAAAGTACTAAAAGTTTAAGAAAGCAAATTGCTCCTTTTGAAAAAACAACGACAAAGAAAAGTATATGGCAGATTATCAACACAATCGGGCCATTTATTATTTTATGGTACCTTGCTTATGAATCTCTGTTTGTTTCTTATTGGTTAGCATTGATTCCTATTGTATTAGCAGCAGGATTCTTAGTAAGGACTTTCATTATTTTTCATGATTGCACCCATCATTCGTTTTTCAAAAGCCGTCGTGCCAATCGAATCATTGGAACTATTACGGGTGTTTTAACTTTATTTCCTTTTGATCAATGGGGGCATGATCACTCGGTTCATCATGCTACTAGTGGTAACTTGGATAAGCGGGGAACTGGAGATATTTGGACTCTTACGGTTGATGAGTATGTAAAAGCACCCCTTAAACTTCGTTTAGCCTATCGTTTTTATCGCAATCCCCTCGTTATGTTTGGATTAGGGCCAATTTATGTTTTTCTTCTTAAAAATAGGTTTAATCGTAAAGGAGCCAAAAGAAAGGAACGCTTGAATACCTACTTGACGAATATTCTAATCGTTTTACTGTTTGGAATAATCATTATGATCGTCGGATGGCGGGCATTTCTCTTAATACAAGGACCCATTTTTTTACTTTCGGGATCGGTAGGTATTTGGTTATTTTATGTACAGCACACATTCGAGGACTCTTATTTTGAAGAAAATAGAGAATGGGAATATGTGTTAGCAGCAGTGGAAGGAAGTTCATTTTATAAGCTTCCAAAACTTATGCAATTTCTAACTGGAAATATTGGTTATCACCATGTGCACCATTTAAGTCCTAGGGTGCCCAACTATAAATTAGAAGAGGCACACAATAATACGCTACCTTTACAAAACGTACCAACAATTACCCTTGCCTCAAGCTTGGAATCACTTCATTTCCGTTTATGGGATGAGAAGAAAAAGAAATTTGTCAGTTTTAAAGAAGTTAAATCTTTTGCTAGAAAGAGTATTTCTGTTGAGGCTACAACCAGAAACAAAGTAAATAGGCAGAAGAAGAACTAAGATTTGATGAATAATGGGGTACTGGGATTTTTTCTTATACATAACTCTTGATATTATTATTACTAGGGTGCTTAAGTTCCACGCCTACTTCGCACTCCATAAACGATTTTAATTATAGTACACCGAAGCCCTTTGATATTAGTTGACTTCAAAGGGCTTCTCCCTGTATAGATACTAAATAAGCAAATGAAAAGCGGATAATAAATAATTAATTTTGGTATGGATTATGGATTTATTATATCTTCCACGAACGAAATCATATTGTACAATAAAAGGAGAGTTTGTTATTGCAGTTCTTTCTTTATTTTATTGTATATACGGACTAAATCTTCGGGACATCTGATAGTATCAGATGTCCCGATTTTACTAATTTGAAGCGTATTAGAGGTTCATATATTGAATAAACTTTATATGGTATGTTGTGAAGTAAAGAGAGAAGGCATGTTCCACACTAAAGTCCAGTTTGCCGAAAGGTAGCTGTTTTTTATGGTACTAACAGGGCAGTAGTACGAAGCTTCCTATAATTAAATGGGTAGCCTTTTTATTGTGTGACTAACTCGGCAGGATAAGGATATAAGAAATAACCATTGATAACAACTGTACAAAACAAAAAAGTTACCTTTCGGTAACTTAGGATATTAGCTTTTTTTATAGTTAGTAATCCAGTCAATCAAGTGATTATAGTCGCTTGAGAATCTTATATTTTTTTTAGTATTAGATTGATTAAGGTAATCTAAAATATCTCCTTCATCTAATAAAAAGGCAATTGCAATGGTATTTTCTAATATATCATTTGAGAAAAATTTGTCTTTCCACATTTTTTGAACAGAGAAATGTTCTGGTGTATACCCCTTACGATTTACTAACAACTTAAATTTTTTGCCTTTGTTAATGAACACATTACATGTTTGCTCAAAAGAATCAAACCACATACTTACATCTGCAATAGAGATATAGCCTGTCAAATTAGTAATAATTATATCTTTTGAAATGGATGTACTTGTATTATTAACATTCAAAAAAAGATCAGCTCCTTATTAGTATTATAAACCGAATATTAGTTAGGGGAATGGGTTCTTCCGCACACATTATAAAAATAGTGTTCACCCCTATAACTAATTTGGTAGCTTCCCGAAATTAAATGTAAAGTACCTTCCTTATGTCACAATCATGGCAGTTTTGTTTAAGTGCATTTATTAACAAAGAAGATTGAAGTAATAATCTAATAAGCCTTACTGCTGTAAATCCTATTTAAAGCTTTTATCAAATATGCACATAATAAAGTCGAGTATTTAATATGAGTACTTGCTGACCAAGGAAGAGTTCTAACGATTGTTAGACTCTTCTATTTCTAGTTCCTTTAAATCTAGTACAACTGTTTTCGCAAAACAAATAAATTCTTTTTGAAAAATATAAATCTTATTGATAATCTCTTTGAAATATACAAAGACGTAGCACATCCCTATATTTTCCTCCAGAAAAGTACTCTTCTTTTAATTCTCCTTCTAACCGAAAGCCTGCTTTTTTATAAATATGAATTGCCTTTTCATTTTCTTTATCAACAATTAAATAAAGTTTATGAAGATTTAAAACATGAAAAGCATAATTTATTGCTAGACATGTCACAGTATAAGCATTTCCTTTTCCTTGGCAATTAGGATCAATAATAATTTGAAACTCTGCGTTACGGTGAATTAAGTCTATTTCAACCAATTCCACTAGACCAATTATAGACTCGTCTTGTTCGATAATAAATCGACGCTCACTTTGTTTATGAATATGTTTTTCAAACAAATCTTGTAACTCTACAAATGATTCATAAGGTTCTTCAAACCAATAAGACATGATTTTTGAGTCATTATTTAACTTATGAACGTATCGTAAATCTTCTCTTTCTAATGGTCTTAATTTAATGTTATGTTGCATAATTCTCCTCCTGTTACTAGTAAGTTTCATCAATGGTACTCGAATAAATACGATTAAAAACCAATTCATCGTAAGGGATAATGTAGTAAAAAACTTTGTAATATTCTTGTTCTATTTTTTCAAATCTCCTTCTTGACTATATATATCCTTATCTAAAATCCAAGTTAACTTTTTACAAAGTATCTTTAATAAAATTCATCTTATTGTATATAGTAACTATTCTAACCTTAAAAGTTAATGAAAGCCAAAAAACAATTATTGAAAACTTTTATGATAACATACATGCTTTGTATCTATATAAGCGATTTGATTTTAACTTTTCTGGAAATTGATGTGGACTTCTTTATACGTCTTCTGTAGTTCTAGCGATGATGAAATATTTAAAGGAGCACTAATAAGTGTTATACCACTTGTTTTTTTAGTGATAATGCATTTGGAAGTAGGCCTATTTAGACATATATAAGATACGAACAGGTTAAGGGAGAGAGCAAAATAGAAGCAATTGTGGGGCGATGAGAAGGAAATAGAAGCCTTTTTCTTATGTGACAACATGGCAGCTCTTTTAGGTGATTATTTTTTACTAATTTCTAGAATAAAAGTAGTTCATCACCTTTAAGAAGCGTGTAAAAGGCATTAAGAGTGATTTTGAAACCCTAAACGGGAACTGTACTCACAGATTCATAGTCATCTGAGAAGAGCATTTGCGGCACCTAAATATGTATTCGTGAAAAGGAAAGATTTCGAAGATGCCATAGCGTGGGTGAAATCATGGAGACCGTTAATATGAAAGGAGTGAATTCGATAGAAGAGAACAAAAAAGAAGCCTCGCAAGTTGCTGGAACAACGAGTAAGGACTTTGACAACATTAAATTAAATTATGTTAATCACAATGGAAAAGAATTGTCTCCTTTTAAATGACGCATTAGAAAGTAAACTTAGAAAAATCCACAATAGCTGTCTAGTAACGGTAAATGAAAGGTGTATTGATTTTAAAGGTAAAAACCATCTAATACACCAATTTGTATAACTTTATCTCATAAATTTAAGGTTGGGAGGGAGAGAATCTAATTAGCGGTTAATCGTTAGTTTTCTAACCCTTTTGTTGGTGCTAATGGCTATACTGATTAGAAAAGCACTAAAGATACTAGAAAGTACTGCTGAGCCAATACCCATCCACATGAGTGTTATAAGTTTTGATTTATATTTAGGGAACATAACAAAGGACTCCTTTTTATGGTTATTATTAATACTATTTAATCTTAAAGAACCATATCTGATAAATTCGTGATAGATAAAATGTAAGCCATAAAGTGATGGAGGTATAATACCAAGTCCAATTAGTGTATTTAATTAATTTAGTGTATTTAACGGCAAACATTTCAAACATTGTGATTATAGAAGTGTAGGAAAAGTGATAAATAATTTTAACAAAGTAACTCTTTTTTTCAGGGTAATACAAATTAAAAAGTACACAAATTGATGGATAAACAAAATACTCAAAAGTAAAACTTGACCTACTTGTCTTTTTAAAGAATATGTGAAAAGGATACTTAATTAGATTTTTTTCGACGACAATAAGGCCAAAGAGCCAAGTGATTAATTGTTTAAATAGAAAAGCCACAGATGCTTCACGTATTCTGGGTTTAGGAACAAATTTTATTAACAATAGAACTGAAATGATACAAGCAGATACTTCAATAGTTTTTTCAGTTTTATTTCGTTTCATGAGTATCACCCTTGATGGGTAGTTTTTCACAATCACTGATATTAATACATTAACTAGTGCAAATTTAAAAACTTTACTGTGATGTAAGGAAAACAAGAACTTATGCGATAAGTTTTAAAAGCAAATTCAAGTCAGAAAACGTATTTTTCTGGAAGAGTAACAAATTAAGTGGAAATTAAGAAAGAAAAATAGAGGATTAATAAAAATAGCCAGGATTGTTCCCAGCTTCAAAATAAAGAATCTATATAAAGTATTTCACAGGAGAGTCGTCTTGAAACAAATGTCGTTTGAGCTTCCTGAAAAAGATAGAAAAGCAAAACAGATTAGAGTAGAACAGCACTTGGGACAATATCGATTGTTTAAATACTTATTCTT
>Ga0209463_1002369_pt1 | contig 10447 bp, 10 predicted proteins | sample AgamicMgSfrz_FD_187169 | JGI IMG/M metagenome (GOLD analysis project Ga0209463, IMG submission 187169) | Agave microbial communities from Guanajuato, Mexico - Mg.Sf.rz (SPAdes) (version 2) | ecosystem: Host-associated > Plants > Phyllosphere > Phylloplane/Leaf | place: Guanajuato, Mexico... | reverse complement strand
AATTTAAATCTAATTACATATACTAAACAACACACTTGTTTTGTTCTTTTACTAACTACTTTTAAATATTTAATGTTTTATTGTTTTCGGAAGCCTAGAACCCTTGGTACATAAGGGTTTAGAAGGTCTAAACCTAGCATTTTTGGTGTAAAACCTAGCAGAATTGGTTTAAAAGATAGCATTTTTGGTGTAAAACCTAGCATTTTTGGTGGCATTAACCTAACGTTTTTGGTGCGTAACCTAGCATTTTTAGGGTGAGATTTATTAACCTAGCAGAATTGGTGTAAAACCTAACGTTTTTAGGGTGAATAATATAAGGCAGAATTCACTGTAAATATTAAATAGGGCTACAGACAAAGGTAAATAACACTATAAAACCTAGCGAAATTAGTGCATGAAGAAGGAAAACGTTTATATATTGAACCTAGCATTTTTGGTTTAATCAACCGTAATACATTTAAACCTAGCAATTTTGGTGTAAGAGAATAAAATATGTAATTTGTAGAAACCTAACGTTTTTGGGGTGAAAGTAATAAAAGTGATTGTAAACCTAAACCCTAGCATTTTTGGTGCAAGAAACGAATATGAGGGGGAGGAAATGTTAACCTAGCAAAATTGGTGTAAAAGCGGAAAGGTGTATTTTAAAATACAAGTATTTTAAGAGTGTCGAAAATATAAGGTTTATGTCTTTTATAAGTAGGTTAGATATGTAATAATTTAATTAATCTACTTAGAAAGGATAATAGTATGGAAAAGAAGCCAGGAGCTGCTCTCGTAGTGCAGCATAACAACTTAATTGAAGCTTATTATGATATGGACTTAAGCGCTAATGAGCATAAAATTATTAAGTATGCGATAAGTAAAATTAAGCTTAATGACACGCAATTTCCTGATTATTCGTTTGATGTTAAGGAGTTTGTAAAAGCAGCTAACGTAAAAGGTGGTAACTATTATAAGGAAGTAGAAAAAATAGCGGACGAGCTCTCAAAGAAAAGGATAAAAGTAAAATCTAAAGAGGCAATCGGGTATTTTCCTTGGTTTTCTGCTATTGTTTATCAAAAGGGTGTAGTACATATTTCGTTTAACCATCACATCAAAGACTTATTACTACAGCTGGAGCAAACCTTTACTAACTATCCGTTTGAGGTTATTACGCCTTTAAAGAGTGCATACTCGCTAAGATTGTTTGAGTTATTAAAACAATACGAAAAGATAGGCTACAGACGCATGAAAATTGATGATTTGCGTCGTATGCTTGGAATAAGGGATAAGTATTCGGAATACTCCGCAATGAAGCAGAGGGTCCTTAAGAAGGCTCACAGTGAATTGAATAAAAAGACCAAGTTGTCATTTGAATATGAAGAGGTAAAAGAGGGAAGAAAAGTAGTAGCAATTGACTTTTTCATTAAAAGCAATTACAAGAATGAACAATTAGAATTATTTGAAGAACCAGAAGTAAATAATGAACCAGAAGTAATTGAAGGCGAAGTAATTGAAGACACGTCTAAAGAAAACATATTTGTTAGTCATATTCGAAGCAAATTAAAAAAACAAGGTATTTTTATAGATGATTACTTAATAGAAAAATGGGTTAAGTACGGGGAAGGTTTAGTTGAAGAAGCAGTAGAAGAAGTAAAAGGAAAGAACAATATTAAAAATTACTACGGATATATAAGTTCTATTTTGCTAGCTAAGAAGAAGAAGGCTAAAGCGAAAGAAGCTCAAATAAATAACATGACAGTTGAAGATAAAACTGAACTTGTTATTCAATCTATTATAGAAAATTATAAGACTAATAAGACATTAGTGCCTGATTGGTTAGTAATGGATGAATGCATTCCACTATTAGAAAAAGAACTAAGTATTTCTAAAGAGGAAGCTGAGGATATTTGGATGAATAAAGGCAAAGAAATTGTCGAAAGAATAGATGAAGCTATTTTAACAAATCAGTCAAAACCTAACAAATCAAGGTCAAGAATGTGATGCCTTAAAAAGGTTTAACAAACCTAGCAAAATTGGTGTAAGAACGAAAATGTTACCTAAAAAAACCTAGCAAAATTGGTGTGAAAAATAAAGTGCCAAAAGGAACCGGCAATTAGGACAGCAATAAATCATATTTGTTGTCAATTTTCGGTGAGCCAAAGCGCGAATTACACTAAAAATGCTAGGTTTTAGTATGTAAAAAAGTAAAAACCCTAAAAGTGCTAGGTTTACCTTATAAATTCCACCCTAAAAGTGCCAGGATGAATAATAAAACCTAATAAATAACACCAAAAGTGTTAGGGTAGGCGGTCTATATATGAGCACCACCCTAAAAATGCTAGGTTTACATTCAGGGCAAAAATAAAAATGTTAGGTTTACACCAAAAGTGTTAGGGTAAATGGTCTATATATATAAATCGCACTAAAAATGCTAGGTTTAATTAGAAAATTTAATTTTTAAAAAACAAGTAAGCAGCTTAATGGAAACTTACATAGAACATAGCAAACGTTGCTGTGTTTTTTTATTTATTAAACCTAGCAAAATTGGTGTGAATTTAAAAAAATAAGTAATATAACTTTAGGATATATAGTATAGTAAATGTCTGAGTCTTAAAAATAGGGAAGTATTTAAGACATTTCCCCTAAAAGTGTTAGGTTTAATTTTAGTGTGACCCCAAAAATGCTAGGATTAAAAATAAGCATATTTAAACAGTTCATGTGCAAACACCTGAGAAGTAATTAATAGGTATAATTATAAAAATCATACATACTTGTTTATAGCTAACTATTGGATGTACATGGTAAAATCTTAACTGAAATGACACACTTTTAGGGGTTGAGACTAGTGAGTATGGATAGAGTAGACAAAATCTTTATGACTGGCAACGATATTCAAAAGTTGAATAATTGGTGGATTAACATACATGAAGGCGCATTTAATGAGTTTTCACCTGTGTTAGATGAAGGGGTAATTATACAGACCTTTTATAATGAGTCAGATTTGGTATTATTAGACGAATCATATAAAAATAGACCCATGTCCAGTAAAGAAAGTAGATTATACTTTAAACAAATAAACGATGATACAGTTTATTATGAAGTTTTGAGAAAACGATTAGATACTAATGAGTTGGAATGGTTGATTAAAGTAACAAGGTATTTCTCGATAAATAAAAGCGATGTAGAAATAAACCGGTTTAACAAAATTGGGTTAACTAAAGAAAATGTTATGTCATTTGTAGATAAAATGACTACTGCACATATTGCTTTAATGAACTATATGGAAATGTACCAAGATGTAAAAGAACGTGTAAGCCAGGAAACAGTTAGAACTACTAAAACTAAAAAAAGTAAACAAGGTAAGAAGAAAAGCGCAAGACCTATTGTGTACACGAAATATATAGTGGATATAGTTGATAAACCGGTGTCTGAAGAAGAAAAAAGAAACTATAAAAGAATGAAAGAAACGTGGGGAGTTCGAGGGCATTGGCGTAAATTAAAAGATGGTAAGGAAGTGTGGGTTAAACCACATGTTAAAGGTGATAAGGATAAAAAAGAACCCGAAGTATATAAGTTTAATTAGATAATGTAGAAAAACTCTGTACAGTTAATGCACAGAGTTTACTTGTATGCTTTTTTATTAATAAAAATATTACATGGCATCATAAGTATTTGCCTATAGTTATCTTTTGAGGGGTCTCCCCGAATTTAAAATACTCCTTTACTATTAGTTGGTCTTTTATGAGTTGTTATTTAGCCAGTTCTCAATTTTTTCTATTGCACCGTTATAAGTCAATTGAACTTCGTCACGCTTTCTTTTTATTTGTTTCAAAATGAACTCTACATTTGGCTGATAGGGGTTGGGTTCAAGAGCGTCTAAGTTTTTAGTCGCTAGACGTAAATAATTAAATATATCTGCATTGCTGAATTCTAAATTTTGAAGTAAATCTTTAAAATAAACAAAGTCGTGTTCGTTTTGCACGTCTATAATTTCAATTAGGATTGAAACTATTTCTTGTTCGCATTTAGAGTTGAGGAGCCTTTCACAGTATTCATTAGTTAGCGGATAGGTGATTTCTTTGCCAGTTATGGACAAATTCTGTATTAGACTAAATAAGTAAAGAGCTTCTTTGTTGTAAGCAATATAAGGGTAAAGAGCATGGTATAAGTTATCTTTTCGTTCTTTAAATAATAGTTCTCTTTCTGCTACAAAATCTTTCATATATGCATTTTCCTTTCCATATATAAAAACACATAGACATTAAGATTTAAAGTCTATGTGTTTAAAATATACTACTCTAATGTAAGTGTGTAGCGGTTAACCCCAATGTTAAGTGGGTTGTTATAATCTAGGTTTGTTAGAACACGAGCATCATACATACTCCATATGTCTAGGCGATTGTCGTAAGCTGCTATAGCGATGGTTTTATCTTTATCCGCATAAGGCGTATCTAATTTAACAACCTCAGTAATTTGTTTAAAGTCTTTATTAAATGCCACGGCTTCAATTTCATAGCTATTAGGAGCACTCCCGTTTACAACGAAAAGGTTGCCATTTTCATCAGTCGCATAGTTTGCGTCTTCAGGGTCGAATGGTAGTTTAACAAGAGATTTCTTGTTTTTGTCGTTTAAAATGTATTTATTCTTTTTAATATCATATTTATTTAAGTACCATGAAGCTGTTTCTTTGGAGCCATCACCATCTTTGTCCACTGCTTTATATTCAGCTAGGTAAACGGCATCTGCATCTATATCCCAATAAATTCGATTAGAGGTAACTTCTTCAATGATTTTTGAAGAAATATTAATCTTTTTAGGTTTAATTGTTGTATCGTCAAATACAATGTAATATTCACCATTATAATTTGCTATCTCAGCCCCACCCATGCTTGTTCTAATTTCTTCAATATCTTCTGCATCAGGGTGTGTATCAAAAAAATCATTTGAGTTAATTTCTTTCTCTTTGCTAGACCATTTAGCATCTGTTAGGGTAGATTTAGTAACCTCATCATCTGTTTCATTTAAAAATGATACGGAGTTTTGACCATTAGCTCTAAAGCCTTTCACTCCTTCAGTATAGCCTTCTCCTGAGTATGCATCAGTAAGTTTAGATTTAATCTCTCCGCCTACAGATTGGTCTACAAGAGCCATATGAAGTCGGTTATCGTATTTGTCATCTTTTTGAGGCTTTTGTGTAACGGTAACTTCCCAGTTACCGTTAAATTTACCAGAGTTTTCTGTGAGATTACGGTGAATGTCTCCCCCTGCTGAATCAATGTCATAATAGCCACTTTTTGGAACATCAAATTCTTCATTGTCCGAATAGTTGCCAGTTCCGCTAAGACTAGTAAGACTTGATACGCTTCCTCCACCTTCCAGGTGCTCAATTACGGAACTATTAAATGAAGTGTTATCATCCGACTTTTTAACGCGAACTTCCATTTTAGCTTTTCCTTGTTCTAAATAAACAGTAGGAATAGGGGACAATAAGGGTGTTACACCGTTAGACCTAACAATCGTTGTCTCCCCATCTAATTTTACTTTTGATTCCCCATTATCTACAGATGAGGTGCTGGAACCACACCCAGCTAAACTTCCAATCACTAAACCCGATAATAAAATTGCACTTACTTTCTTTTTCACATTTTTCATCCTCTTCACACTTATTTTTTAATCTATATATCTATATTAAGGCAAACAAATTCTATTCAAGAGTAATAGTGTATTTGTTTAAACCGACGTTTAAGGGTTCGTTATAATTAAGACCATTTAACGTACGGGAATCGTAATAACTCCAAACGTCTACACGATTTTTATATGCAGCTAGTGTAAAATCTCCTCTATAAGAATTGTTTGGAATAGAAGTTAGTTTAATAGGCTTAGCTAACAATTTAAAGTCTTTATTAAAAACAGCAACTTCAACATCAAAATCTTGGTTAGTTAAGGAGTTTGCTATGTAAAAAGTACCGTCACTTGCTTTTGCATAACGAGCTGTAGGTCCAATTTCTTTAACTGGCAGTTTCTTAGTTAGTGGTTTGCCGTTATTATCTTTAACGAATGCTTTTTTATTTACATCGTATTGATATAAAACACTCCTATTGTCAATATTACCAGCAGCATAAATTATGTTTTGCTTTGAATCAAAAAATAGAGCAGAAGGTTTAACTTCTTCGTAAAAGTCTAACAGTTTCTTTTGAGGTGTTAACTCAACATTTTTATAATCTTCATCAGCATAAACAAGATAATACTTGCCTAATGTTAAACATAAAGTGGCTAACCCCTTATCAGTAGATACGGTTGCTAGTTCCTCAAGGTTAGGGTCATCATAATAGAGTTTACTTAGGTTATTTAAATCGTCTGTAGATTTTTCTTTAAGTATCCATTTTCCGTTTGTAGACTTAGATTCTTCAAAATTACCTTCATCATTAGTAGAAGAAATAGATGCTGTATTTTTGTCAATTGCTCTAAAACCTTCAATATCTCTAACGTATCCTATATCATTTATATTTTCATCAATAGGTTTTTTAGAAGAGAGAAATTCCCCGCCTATTTTCTCTTTAAAACTTGCTATGTGTAGAGTTTTATCGTAGTCTTTGTTTTTTTCTACACCTTGTTCAACAGAAGCATTCCAAGTTCCTTTAAAGTTTGTTGGTAGGGTGTCTCCAACAACTGTTACTTCATAATAGCCACTTTTAGGAACATCAAATTTGGTGTCTTTTGAAAAGTTTCCTGTTCCAGAAACTACACCTATACTTGAAGTAGTTCCAGCTCCTTCTAGATGGGGCATAATTGCTACAGAAAAGGCATCGTCCTTTGCAGCATTTTTCATTTTTACTTCAAGTGAAGCGGAACCTTTCTTTAGATAAACTACAGGTTGACCAGCACCTAAAGGCTTCACTTTCACACCTTGAATGACAGTAGTAGTTGGTGATAAATTATCTTCTGCTCCTCCATTGCTTTTCATAGAAAGGGTATCATCAGAACTACAACCTACTAAACTAGCAAACATTGTAGATGCAGCAAAAGCACTTAATACTTTTTTCATGGGCATCAATCCTTTTCTCTCACAGAACTATTCATTTTGGAAATACAAACATTTAAATGAAAAAATTTCTTTATTATGTAATTATTTTACGCATATAGTCATGTGTTAGTAAATACTGAAAAGTAAAAAAAGTGTTAAAAATACACTATTTTTAAAAAAACAAATTCGTTAGTCTTACAAAATCCACAAGACAAAACATATGTTCTTAATTAAAAATACCAAAATAAGAAAACATATACACTTAAAAAGTATTAAATCCAAAAACCTGTGCAAGAAATTTTCGCACAGGTTTCAAAAGGTAATTCGAATAAGACTATAGGAATGAATAGCGCATTAAAAGTGTAATGAACGTTCCTTTTCTTCCATTAAAAAGGGTATTAAATGGTCTAAGGTACATATATCCGCTAATTCGAGCTAATCTTCTATCTTCACACTTTCTCACTCATTTTAATGAGTGTTATATTTTAAATAGATTTTAGTGAACGCCGAAGCCTTTTTTTATTTTTTCAATAACAAGAGATTGATGTTCGTGAACACCATATATATTTTCTACGACCCATTCACCTTGTGAGATACGTACTTTCTTTGTTTCTGTATTCATACTAGAAATTGAGTCAGTAAGCGAAGAAAGGGAAGTAGCTGTGCCTTTTGGAATGTATGTAGAAAAGGCTACATATAACGGATTATCTCCTAATAAAAGAACGGCGCTATTGCCTTTGCAAAAGTGTTGGACAGGAGAGATATCTTTAAAAAGTGCTGATACTTCATCTTTAAATAATACATGTATAGGTAACTGCATATCGTTCACCTCAATTTTTGTCTTTACAAATAGTTTTTAAAAAGAATTTAAATACCTAACTTTGTAATGAAAACAATAATTTTGAACGAAATTAAAGTGCCGCATTCCCATTCAAAATCTTTGATTTAGTGGGGTGTAGGCGTTTTTTTTATTTTTCTGTTCCTTGTTTTTTTATATACTCTTTAATTACTTCTATTGGTACACCTCCGGTGCTTAATAACATGTAACTTTTGCTCCAAAAGTAGGGTTTCCAATAGAATTTTTTAAGTTTATCTGCAAATTCTTTGCGTATATATCGTGAGGTAACTGTTTTGTAACTATTTATCGTATTTGCTAAATTTATTTGAGGTGGAGCATCAAATAAAATGTGAATGTGGTCTCCTTCACCATTTATTTCTATGACTTCACAATTCCACTTTTTAAATAGATTATGAGTTATTTCTTCAAGTCTATTTTTAATGTCTGCATCTATGCATTTATGTCCATATTTCGTCACAACAACTAAATGGTAAGTTAACTTATATAAAGCATGTCTATTCCTTTTAAAATCAGTCATTATAGTACTCCTTATCTGTTTACAACTAATTAGATATTTAGTATAATCATACCAGTAGATAAAACAAATGGAAAGGAGAATTTGACGTATGAAACAAGCTAAAACACTCAAACACAAAATTACCAACCATTCTCGTATTTTTGATGAGACAGTCGATATTTATAATCAAGCATTGTCATTTATTATTGATGTTATTGATGCTGAATTTGGTGATATTAGTATGTTTTCTACAAAAAGATATGGTAATGATGGTGGAAAAGCTTATTCATACAACCAAGTCAAATCCTCTACCTAAATATAAAGAATTTAACCAGCGTTTTTATAAGTTTCCCTCTTATTTTAGACGTGCAGCTATTGCTTCTGCGGTCGGAAAAGTAAGTAGTTTTCGTTCTAACTACCAAAATTGGTGGGAAGAGAAACAAGCAACTGAAAGAGAAGGGAAAACCTTTAAAAAGAACCCTCCACGTTTACAGTCAACTCACAAGGAGTTTCCGGTTATGTACAAAGGAAACATGTTCAACCGTCTATCTAACTGTGAGGGTGAAATTAAAGTTTTTTACAAAAACGATTGGGTTTGGGTAAACATCCAATTTAAAAAACAAGATTTAGAGAAACGGAATGTTGTAGATTGGAAAGAGTGTAACCCTAAGCTTGTAGCAATAGGTAAGAAATACTTCTTGTCCATTGCGTATGAAAAAGATATTAAACTAAATAAAACAAAGGTGGCAGACCAGAAGGTCTGCGCTGTTGACCTAGGTATAAATAATTCAGCAGTTTGTTCTGTTCTTGATGCAAAAGGAACTGTCTTGGCTCGAAGATTTATTAATCAGCCAAAAGAAAAAGACCGGTTGTATCGTATGACGAATAAGCTGCGAAAAGCGCAATCTATCTCTGGATGGATTTCAGCTCCAAATTTTTGGCGACGCATTAAAGGAATTCAAACACACATTATTAACAATACGTCTCAACGTATTGTCCAGTTCGCAAAAGAGTTTAACTGTGATGTCATTGTATTTGAATACCTTGGAAACATGAGAGTCCCAAAAGGTTTTTGGGGAGCGAAAAAACTTCGTTTTAAGCTACGTCACTGGCGCAAGACAGCTATTCAAAACAAAGTGACACAAATGGCTCATTATGAAGGCATGCGTATTTCGAGAATTAACCCACGAAATACAAGTGAACTAGCTTTTGACGGTTCTGGTCGTGTAGAACGTAATAATAAAAGAGACATTGCCACATTTAAAACAGGCAAAGTCTATCACGCAGATTTATCCGCATCTTACAACATAGGCGCTCGTTATTTTATTCGAGCGTACCAAAAAGCCATTTCTGAAAGGAAGTGGTTGTCTTTTCAGGCAAAAGTACCTGATTTGGCAAAAAGAACTCACCAAACTTTGTCTTCGTTAATTACTTTACATTTGGCACTGTAAGTCCCGAAGGGATTTATCAGCGAGATGTCATGGTGTATTCAAGATAAGGGATGCTCCATTAAAATCTTCGATTTAGTTGGAGAGGTTTACGTGGCTTCTAATCTTAAAAAGAAGATAATGAGTGTATTTACAGGATACATGAACCAGCAAACAATTACAGTTTAGAGAAGGGAAGCAACAAACTATGGATACAATTCATGATTGTTTTATAAATGTTATGGGAAAAGTACCAACTGATGAACAAGTTAAAATTATTTTTAACATGCTCCCTGACCGTATTAAGCACCTAGCAAATGAGTGGGGCTGGAACGATACAGAAGTAGGCGATGCTGTATGTGTATGGATTAGAGAGAATAAAAGTACGCTATAATACTGTAGTGATACACAAGCTTAAATAATTTTAAGTTTTTGTGAACTGTATATTAAAGTGAAACAGGGGGATGGAAAATGATTTCACCAGAAGAACACGAACTTTATATTGACACTATTAAAAAGCTGCAAGAACAGTATACAACCATTAGCAATTGGGCTTCTAAAGCTTTTGCCGATAAAGACTTTTTAACTGTATTTCTTAAAGTGTTAAACGAAGTAACACCGAACAGCGATAGGGATATTCTCAATGAATCAGAAGCAAT
>Ga0209463_1002368_pt1 | contig 10449 bp, 5 predicted proteins | sample AgamicMgSfrz_FD_187169 | JGI IMG/M metagenome (GOLD analysis project Ga0209463, IMG submission 187169) | Agave microbial communities from Guanajuato, Mexico - Mg.Sf.rz (SPAdes) (version 2) | ecosystem: Host-associated > Plants > Phyllosphere > Phylloplane/Leaf | place: Guanajuato, Mexico... | reverse complement strand
CAACAGGAATTGATATAGGATCATGGTTTGGAATTTCTATTACATCTCGCTTTTGATCAATGGATAAGTACCAGCTTGGATGATGGATATAAATAAACCGAACATCATAATCACTATCCTTTGACGGAAATCCCCATGCACGACTTCCAGACTCACAGGCATAAAGCACCTTTATGGCAAATTCTTTTTCTGCTTGTTCGATGACTTTTCTGATATGGTTTTCCAATGGCTTACACATCCTAGTTATTTTAGTCCATTTTACAAAAAAAGTTAACGATTTACCATCTTAATCTATAAAAATGATAACGTTTTCTTGTACAATGATAAGAGGAACTTATTTTGACTTACTTCATAATGTAGAAGTGGTTGATTTCAAAGGAATTAATTAAAAGGAGGAAATATAGTGAAAAATATACCAATTGCCATTCAAATGTATACGTTAAGAGAGGAATGTGAACAGGATTTCCGTGGAACTCTCCAGAAGGTTGCAAGCCTTGGTTTTCAAGGAGTAGAGCTTGCGGGGTATGGCGGGATTTCTGTAGCCGAATTAAAGGAATTACTGGATGAACTAAATCTTCAAGTAGCGGCTAGTCATGTACCTTTAGCAGACTTAGAGAGCAATCTAACCCAAGTCATTCAAGACCAGTTAGTTTTAGGGAGTAAGTTTTTAGTATGTCCCTATCTTTTACCAGACAAAAGAACGGAGGCGGATTATGAGTCACTAATTGCTTTCTTAAATATGGCGGGAGCGGAGTGTCAAAAAGAAGGGATATCGCTGTGTTATCATAATCATGATTTTGAATTAGATAGATTGCATGATGGAAGAACCGCATTAGATACGATAATGGAAGAAACAGATTCTAAGCTGGTTTTTGCAGAGCTAGATGTATACTGGCTTTCAAAGCGAGAGTATGATCCTGCACAATGGATTAATACATATAAAAACAGAACAAAGCTTGTCCATTTAAAAGATATGACAACAGATGAAGAACGATTCTTTGCAGAAGTTGGTACTGGGAGTATCGATTTTCAAGCAATTCTTGAAAAAGGGGAGGAAGCGGATATACAGTGGTGGATTATTGAACAGGATGCCACAAGAAGAACACCATTTGAAAGCATTGAAATTAGCTTAAATAATTTAAGAAAAATATTAGGGGAACAAAAGTAGTGAAAAGCTATATTCGATGAGACATTTTTATTCAATAGAATAAAGAAAACTTTAATCAGTGGGGATCAGAATCCCCACTGATTAGCATTGGTTACTTAATTATCCTCTCAGTAATGGCATAGAACAGCAACGAAAGGATCCACCTGACTTGATGATTTCTGAAAAATCCACCTCAATCACGTCATAGCCTCTTTTTTGAAGCTCTTTATTGACTCCTTCGTTCACAGGTAAGCTAATAACCTTTTTATTACCGATGGATAATACGTTTGTACCTAATGTCTCTTGCTCTTTTGCATTTACATGGATTAAATCATAGCGATCTCGCAGCATTCTTTCTTTCTCTTTATGAAACTCGCCTGGGAATATTAATCCTTCTGTAGGGGAAAGTACGTTGAAGACACAATCCAAATGAAGATACGAGTCTGTAAATGGAACAGCGATGACATCATAAGAAGGAAGTAATGTTTGTAAATGCCGGATAGCAAATTTATTTGTGCGTTGGCTGAGGCCAATATAAATCGTTTTACCGTCAATGATAACATCTCCGCCTTCAATCATATTTCCTTTAATATCCGTATAAGTAATCTCCTGTTCCTTCAAATAGTCGATTAAAATTTTCTCTTCTCCACGTCTTACATCTCGGGCCATTTCTGCTACAAAGATTTGATTTCCTAAAGTAAAACCAATATCCCTTGTAAATACTTGCTCATGATATTTTTCCACAGGAGGAAGAAGGATTGTTTCAACCCCGTTTTCTTGCAGCTTTTCAATAAACATTTCATGTTGTTTTTCGGCCACTTTTCGATCGATATTTTTCTTTGCATGTTTTTTTTGAATATCGTTTATAGGAACTTTAATAGCCATATATTCGGGAGAAACTAAGACGACTGCTTTTAATGGATCATATTCATTCGAGCAATGTACTTTCATGACAAAATCCTTTCCATTGGAGTATTGTGAATAGTTTTTCCTGTTTGTATTTTTTTATGAAGGGAACATGGGAAATTAATTTTATTCCATTTAACGCCCGAGCTCGAGTTTTGGAAAATTAAAAAAGTCTTTTAAGTTTAAAAGTCAAAGGGGAATGAGAAAAAACACCCACTGATGGAAGTTTTCTTTATTGTGAATGAAAGCTGAAATTATTAGAAAAGCAGTAAAAAAGGAGCAATCGAGTAAACGAAACCTACTATTAAAAAGGCTGTTTTCGCAAAAGTTTGTTGCGATTACTCGCAGCCGGAATACACGAAGACGCCACGAGGATTAGCGAGACAGTCTGAGACCCCGGAGGCTTAAGCTTAGCCCCACGGAAAGCGAAGTGTATTCCGGCTGCTCCAATTTTCCTACTAATTCTTTTTTCTATTGAAAAAACAACAATCCTTTAGAAAACAGCCATTAAAAATAAGAGGTTGGCAGGAGAATTATGATAACAAAAAGCCAGTGAAATATTCTTCACTGGCTTTTTGTAAAAGTTAATATTAGCTTTCGTCAATATCTTTACGATTTTTCTTAAATACTTTAGAAAGAACTTCGTAAACAATTGGGACAATAACAAGTGTTAATAGAGTAGAACTGATTAAACCGCCAATAACCGTAATACCTAGGTCTTTAGAGATTAATCCACTACCGCCAGAACCAACTGCTAATGGAACTAATGCTCCGATTGTTGCAATAGCTGTCATTAGAATTGGGCGAAGACGTGTTGATCCAGCTTCAAGAATGGCGTCGCGCATATTCATTCCATCGCGTTCCATATGAATGATTCGGTCTACTAATACAATCGCGTTCGTTACAACGATACCAATTAACATGAGTAATCCCATCATAACCGAAACGGATATCGTTTGACCTGAAAGGTATAATCCGACAAAGGAACCAATCACAGCAAACGGTAAACTGAACAGGATCGAGAATGGAGCAACCCCTTCACGGAATGTGACAACAAGAATAAAGTATACTATCGCAACAGCAGCAATCATGGCAACACCTAATTGCGTAAATGTTTCATTCATATCTGCTGCTACACCAGCAACTCCCATTGTAACTCCTTTTGGTAAGTCAATTTTATCAAATTCCTTATCGACTTCGTTCGTTACTTTGGAAACATCATCACCGAGAATTTTTCCTGATACTGTTGCATAATACTCACCCTTACTACGAGAAAGAGTATTTAAAGTTGTTCCTTCTTCAACTTCTACTAGTTCAGAAAGTGGCATCGTATTTCCTAGAGCAGTTGGAATTTCCATATCTAGCATTTCGTCAATTGATTTAGGTTGTGCTGATTTTTCTTGTTGGACAATAACATCAAGTGCTTCGCCATCTTTTTCGATTGTTGTTAGTACATCTTTAGTATTGTCTGGGCTTAGCATCATGAGAAGCTGTCCTGCAGTTAACCCATACTGCAATAATTCATCTTGATTAACTTTAAATGTATATTCTACATAAGCATCTTCAGCAGTTGTAGTAACATCTTCTAATCCATCATTTTCTTTTAAAATGTCTTCTACTTTTTTCACAGACTCATTAAGTTTATCTAAATCTTCACTGTAGAATGTATAGCTAACTTCATTTGTTGACATCCCCATGGATGTGAAGTCCTGTGTTTTCCATTCGCCAGATTGATCGATATTTGTAATATAGTCCTCAATTTCATCGCGGACTTCAGGGAAGTTTTTCATATCTTCATCAAAGATTAGGTACATAAGTGCACCGCCAGATCCCATACCCATCATCGCACTTTGTGCATCTGCTGTCTCATTGATAGATAATTGAACAATATCAATATCTTTGCGTTCAAGCATTTTTTCTTCTACTTCTGTAACGTTCTTTAATGTCTCATCCTTTAATTCACCAGTTTCTGGTGTATAAGTGATATACATTGTTTTTTCTTCTTCACTTCCTAAGAAGCTAAAGCCAATTAGCGGAGTAAGAGCAACACTTCCGGCTAATAAAACAACAGCGATAAGGGAAGTGATGATTTTATGGTTAAGAGCTTTTTCAAGAATGCCTTTATACCAATTTGCCAATTTACCTGCTTCTTTATGATTACTTTCTGTTTTCTCACCATATAATTTTTTCTTAAATAAGAAATGAGAAAGAGCAGGTACAATTGTAATCGCAACAAGTAGTGATGCTCCAAGTGAAAATGCCATTGTTAATGCGAAAGGACGGAATAACTCTCCCACCATTCCCCCAACGAACATTAATGGAGCGAATACAGCAACTGTTACTAAAGTTGAAGAAAGGATTGGTTTAAACATTTCAATCGTCGCTTCTCTAATTAGCGCACGGCCGGTTAATTTTTCTTCTTTCAGGTGCAAGCGTCGGTAAATATTCTCAACAACAACAATAGAGTCATCGATAACCCGGCCAATCGCAACAGTGATAGCACCAAGTGTCATGATATTTAACGTAATGTCCATCCAGTTTAATAGCATTAATGCCATGAAAATAGAAACTGGGATAGAAATAATGGAAATTATCGTTGATTTAAAATCACGTAAGAATAGTAAAATAATTAATACGGCAATTAAACAACCAAACACCGCTTTTTCAATCATCGTAAATACAGATTCTTCAATTGGAGCCCCTTGGTCTAGGGAAACATCAATTACTAATCCATCGATATTCTTTTGCTCATCTTTAATTAAATCTTTTACACTGTTAACAACATCAACAGTGTTTGCTTGTTGACCTTTGACAATTTGGATGGCAATAGCATCTTCACCATTTGTACGAGAAACAGATTCAACTTTCCCAACCACTTCGATTGTGGCAATATCACTAAGTTTAACAAATGGGGATGGATTTTGTTCAGAAGGAGTGACAGGGATAAGCATATCTTTAAGTTCTTTTTCTGTCATAAACTTACCATCAATTGCAACTGCCTGTTCGCCTTCTTCAAACTCATAAAGTCCTAAAGAAACAGCTAAATTACTTGCTTGGATCATATCTTTAACAGTGTCTTCTGTTAAATCTAATTGTTCCATTTTTTCCTTATCATATGTTAAATCTACTTCTTCGATATGTTGTCCGGTAATCGTTGCAGATGCAACACCATCAATCTTTTCAATCTTCGGAAGGATGATTTCTTCAACAGTTGATGTTAATTCAGTAATATCTTCTTCTGTACTGCTGACACTTAACGCTACAACTGGCATCATATTCATACTAATTGCTGTGATTGTAGGTTCCTGTGCGCCGTCAGGCAAGGTGATATTATCTAGAGCGGATTGTAAAGCACGTTTTGCTTCATCCATATCTGTACCATATTCATATTCTAATTGAACATTTGCCATGTTCGAATAAGAATTCGAATAAACAGCTTTCACATCTTCTAGATTTTCCACAAGTTTTTCTATCGGCATGGATACTTCTTCCATCACCTTTTCCGGTGTTGCTCCCGGATAAACATCCATTACCGTTAAGTATGGAATCGAAATGTTCGGTATGGTCTCCATATTCATTCTTGTACCAGAATAGATACCTGATACAGTAATAATAATGGTTAGTAACCAAACCGCTAGCTTGTTACCTAACACAAAATTTACTAAACCTTTCATATTACACCTTCCCTTTATTGACTAATCTTACTCATTTACCTATAATAAATGACTAAGTAGTCATATGTCAATCAATAGTGCATAGGAGTGTATGAACATGGCAAAAAAACAACTGATTATGGAAAAATCAATAGAATTATTTGCAAAACAGGGATTTGCGGCTACTTCCGTTCAACAAATCACGGATCATTGTGGCATTTCAAAAGGTGCCTTCTACTTATCCTTTAAGTCCAAGGATGAGCTGATTATGGCATTGGTTGATTATTTTATGGAACAGTTCATTGCAAAACTTGACTATGCAGTCAATCATGTGGATGATATCCTTTATCATTTTTATTATGAGATCTTTTATACCTTTAAAGAAAATTCCAGTTTTGCAACTCTATTCATTAAAGAGCAAGCGCTTTCGTTTAATGAAGAATTTATTAAGAAATTTACTTACTATGATCATTTGCTAGAAAAAACAATTGAGCACATGATTGAAAAAGTGTACGATTCATCAAAACAATCAATTAAATATGATTTAGTATTTAGTATTAAAGGATTTCTTAATGCTTATACGCATATTGTATTAAGTCATAATGAATGGATTGATTTTGATTTACATATGCTTGCAAAATCGCTGGTGGAGAAAACAGATATTCTTGCTACACATACAAAGTCACCATATTTCAATGAAAATATATATCAGTTGTTACATCAGTCTGTTACGCAAGAAAATATTGCAGGAGAGGAAATAATAAAGCTAGTAAAAGGGAAAATAGAAGAAGTTGATGATCGCTATGTGAAAGAATCTCTTCTTTTGCTTACAGAGCAGTTGGAAGAGGAAACACTAAATCCAGTTCTATTAAAAGGCTTAATTGAAAATATTCGGCATCATCGCGATTGTGTTTGGCTATCATATTTATTATTCCATTATTTTAAGATCGATACTGCTCAAGAAAGCTGATATAAAAGGTATATTTAAGGATGAGTTCTTCACAGAGACTCGTCTTTTTTTATGCAGTTTAAATCACAATTTTAAAAAAAGAATAATAATCACTTGAACAAGGTGTAAATGTACACTAAAATGATAATATGACATTATGATGGTGTTTTAAGGAAGAAAGTGGTATTTTTCTGTTGAAAGTGAAAAAAACGCATAAAGGAGAAAAAATGAAAATATTACAAGCAATAGTTATTACGGGATGTATCGGGTTTGTTGGGTTTATCTTAACGGTCCTCACATCCTTATTTACAGCAAGTACGTTTTATTTATGGCTTATACCGATAGTAACTTTATTTTTTATTATGACAGTAAATCTACCAATCTTTGAAGTATGGCAGAAAAGAACAGCAAAAAAAGCGAATCTATTTATCCTTATCATTAGTATAAGTATTGTGATTGGTCATATCCTTTTTGTGAAATATGATAGAAGTCTAGAGGTTGTCAGTAGTCAAGATACAGATTTAACGGAATACATACCATATTCTGAAGGTACAAAAGTAGTTCAATTAAATGAAGAATCCACCTTAAAAATAGAAGGGAATCTTCCGAAGTTAGATGGCTCAACGGCTCTCTATCCAGTATATGCTGGGTTTGCTCAAGCCGTATATCCAGACAAAGATTATTCTATAGAAGAAAGCGAAGTAGTATCTAGCCAAACAGGTGAGGCATTTGAGAGATTGTTAAATAAAGAGGCAGACATCATATTTATACCGAAGCCTTCAGAGCAACAATATAAGTTGGCAGAAAGTCATGGTGTTCAATTAAAATTAACACCAATTGGAAGAGAAGCGTTTATCTTTTTTGTTCATGCGAAGAATCCAATAGAGACACTTAGCGTGGAACAAATACAGGATATCTATTCTGGGAAAATAACAAACTGGAAGGAAGTCGGTGGAAACCGGAAAAAAATAAGAGCCTTTCAAAGGCCAGCAGAAAGTGGAAGTAAAACAGCATTGATAAGGGTAATGGGTGGAAAGCCATTAATGGATCCGCCCACAAAAGATGTTGTAAGTGCAATGGAAGGGATTATTAATGAAACTGCAGATTATCAGAATAAGAGTGATGCCATTGGTTTTTCTTTCCGTCATTTTTCAGAAGATATGGTTCGTAATGGCAAAATAAAAAATATTTCGGTTGAAGGAATTCCACCTACAATAGAAACAATTAAAGATGGAAGCTATCCCTTCATTAATGAATTTTATGCAATTACGCTGGAGGATAATGATTCTCCCCAAGTTGATAGATTTTTAAAATGGATGTTGTCAGAGCAGGGGCAAAGGATAGTCTCGGAAACTGGATATGTGGCAGTTGAATAGATAATAAGCTTAAGATTTTCGTTTTTTGAATGATAGGTCACTGTCTGAATTTTTCACTGACCGAGTTATCTATTCAGACAGTGAAATAGCAATAGGAGAAGGATATTCCTTGCTCTTAAAGAGATAAATTAGCCAAATGGGAATGGATATCAGCCAAAAACAGTGATAAATCAGCCAACGTGGTATAAATATCAGCCAAAATAAAGATAAATCAGCCAACGTGGCATAGATATCAGCCAAAATAAAAATAAATCAGCCAACGTGGCGTAGATATCAGCCAAAACAAAGATAAATCAGCCAACGGAGCATAGATATCAGCCAAAACAAAGATAAATCAGCCAACGTGGCATAGATATCAGCCAAAACAAAGATAAATCAGCCAACGGAGCATGGATATCAGCCAAAATAAAGATAAATCAGCCAACGTGGCATAGATATCAACCAAAATAAAGATAAATCAGCCAACGTGGCATGGATATCAGCCAAAATAAAGATAAATCAGCCAACGTGGCATAGATATCAGCCAAAACAAAGATAAATCAGCCAACGGAGCATAGATATCAGCCAAACAAAACGTATCCAATCTCCATGCTGTCTTTCTAAAGTTGTAAACAAAAAACGATTAATTAGTTATTGTACCCCTTCTATCATTAGATTTAATTCCTATCTAAGTTTTCCTTTTTATGTATATTTAATAAGTCTGAATGCCTGTATGTTTCTAACTGAAAATTCTGTTACCGTGAACAATTAAAAGGATCATTGACACTCTTAATCTACTATATTTATAATCGCACATAGAAAGAAAGCGTTTACTTTTGTTGGTAGCTTATTTTACAGGTAAATGTTTTGTTACGCAAGCAACCATTTTTAGGAATATAAATTTTTAAATGAACAGGTTGCTTATATTTTTGAATAGGAGGAAAGGGAATGAACCAATGGTTAAGGAAATTGCTCATTATTCTAACTGTATTTGTTCTTGTGTTAACCACAAGAGGATTTGCGTTCGATCAATCGAGTGTAAAAGCAGAGAATGCAGATGGCAAAGACATACCTGAACACACATTAAGAATACACTATCAAAACAAGGATAATAACTATCAAGATCTAGGATTATGGCTGTGGGATGATGTAGAATCTCCAACTGCGAATTGGCCACAAGGAGCTGTGGCTTTTGAAAAAGAGCAACAAGATGAGTATGGTACATATATTGATATTCCTTTGAAAGAGGATGCTAGAAAGGTTGGATTTCTAGTAGTAAACAGAACAAATGGAGAGAAAGAGGGCGGAGATAAGGCAGTTACCATAAGCAATCCGTCGTTGAATGAAATATGGATAAAGGAAGGATCGGATACGGTCCATCTATTTGAGCCAGTAGCTTTACCTGAGAACACAATCAGAATTCATTATCAAAGAGAAGATCAAAACTATGAAAAGTTAGGGCTGTGGCTGTGGGAAGATGTAGAGTCTCCTTCTGCAAATTGGCCGCTTGATGCCGCAGCATTAGAAAAAAGTGATCGCTATGGTGCATATGTCGATGTAAAAGTGAAAGAAGATGCAAAGAAGATTGGCTTTCTTATTGTAAACCGTGAAAATGGAGAAAAAATTGGCGGGGATAAAGGGTTCGCATTATTGGAGGAATACGATCATTTATGGATTAAGAATGAAGATGATCAAGTTTATATTTCACCATACTGGGAATCGCCAACTGATTTAGTATCTGGCGAATTATTGTCTGACACAACAATCCAATTAACTTTTTCCAGTACAAAAGGTCTTGCAGAAGAAGAGTTAGCAAAAGGATTAACCATTGTTGACAAAAATCAAGAAGCAATTGATTTTAATGAAGTGAAAATTGCCAATGAAACAACAGTGGAAATAACAGGTGTTTTTGATGCGGAACAAGGACCTTTTACGATCTCTTATCAAGGAAGATCAGTAACAGTTAAATCTGGATGGAAAATGTTGGATGAAAATTATTTCTATGAGGGCGACGATTTAGGGGCTACTTATCATAATGGGGACGCAACGTTAAAATTATGGGCACCAAAGGCAACAAAAGTTACTGCTGTTTTTTATGATAAAAATGATGCTGCTAAGAAAATTGGTAGTTTAGATTTAGTACAAGGGGACAAAGGTGCTTGGAGTGTGGAAGCAGAGGCAAAAGAGCTGGGGGTCAACAATGTAAGAGGATATTACTACCAATATGAAGTAACAAATGACGGGAAAATATCAAAAGTTTTAGATCCTTATGCTAAATCAATGGCTGCTTTTACTGTGAACACAGAGGGTAAAGTTGGCAGCGATGGTGATACAGTTGGTAAGGCAGCAATTGTGGATCTAAATCAAACAAATCCAGCGAACTTTAATGGTGCGAACATTGCTGGATATGAAAAACGTGAAGATGCCATTATATGGGAA